>Ga0123357_10015152_pt1 | contig 10099 bp, 8 predicted proteins | sample TergutEmb28metaG_FD_89873 | JGI IMG/M metagenome (GOLD analysis project Ga0123357, IMG submission 89873) | Embiratermes neotenicus P4 segment gut microbial communities from Petit-Saut dam, French Guiana - Emb289 P4 | ecosystem: Host-associated > Arthropoda: Insects > Digestive system > Gut ... | reverse complement strand
TGGTGGTGGTGGTGGTGGTGGTGGTGGTGGTATCAACAATACACAAAAATGCATGATAGAGTGTGCAACTACACTTTAACATATGCAAAAAAGGGGTATAATTAGACAACAAACACTGTTATGACCGTGTACCATAATCATTCGAAACGAGTCATGAAGTTAGGGTTGCCATATTATGGAACCAACAAATGTGAACCGACAGAACTATACCTAACAATAAACCGGACATATAATCCGTGATAATAAACAAGGAACATGCATGTTAATAGATGCCTCAATTCCTGGAGACAGAAATGTGATCAAGAAATAAGCCAAGAATATTTTAAAATATAAAGACCATAGAATATAAATTCAGCGCATGTCTAATGTGAAAACGAAAGGGATACCAGAAATAGTATGGGGCGACTGGAACCAGTTTAAAATTACTCAGACAATACCTGAGCAACATACCAGGAAAGCACGAAATTAAGGAACTTCAAAAATCAGCCGTTTCGGACACTGCACACATACTGCGGAAAGTGCTAATGTAAAGGTACCAAACATGTTAAACGGGCGAAATAACACGACGTGTAGCACAAATTGTACCTACAGAACAGCTGCAACACTATATATCGTAGAAACGTGCTTTGTTTCGGGTATGTAATTGTAAATACCCTGCTTAATGGTGATAACAAGGATGATAATAATATACAATGTTTTTGACATGCTGCAAAATTCTTATCAGCATTAAATGAATATCAAAGCCATTGGTCTATATGAAATGGCGTTTGGATATGCTCCAAATAGTAGTACACCTTTCGAGACCTTTCAGGTAATAGAAGCCGCATCGGAATATTTTACAGCAAGAAACATACTTACTTCAGATGTGTGACAATGCTGCTGCAAGAGAAGGATTAAAATGTTCTGCAAAACGTCAGGAATTTCTTTCAACACAGTCCGGTGTCTTGAAGAAGTAATTCAGCACCTGCACCTCAACTTATTATCTTCAGCAGTCTCCAAATGTTTGTCATGGGACATATATCAGTGTCAACCTTGATTCTAAAGGTCACAGTGTGACTAGAGCATGTGGGGGTATTAATAGACTACAATTGTGCGAACCAGTGCTGCTGTATTTCTCACTAAGCTGTACTTCCTCAGACGCTAGCAACCCGTACACAGAAGTAGAACATTACTGCTGCTACTACTACTACTACTACTACTACTACTACTACTACTACTATTACTACTGCAGCTCCTAAAATTAAAACTGTCATTAACTTGGTACTAGCGTAAGCGAAACTAATGCGGCCCCAAGACGGTCAGTATTATTACCTTGAATGATTGCGCAATGTGTTTCCATCTAGACGACGCAATATTATTGTGCAATTTTTTATTTTGCTCGTGGGTCAGGATGAGAAAAAACATGTTGAGTGATACTGAAGCTGCTTGTGTGGCCATTGCTTTAGCCCTGTGTTTAACCTTTTGGTGCCGGAATTATTTTTCTAATTTTAGCACACTCTGTATATAAAATGTGAATAATTCAGGAACCAAATAAGTTAGAATTATGAAACAAACTGCATTTTGAAGAGGAAAAAATGGACAGTACATACCATGTTTAAAATATTCAATACCAATATGTGTTGAATAAATATATTAAATGAAATGTTTAGAGGTTAGCGGTGCGGTAGGACCACTATAGTCGTCATTAGGCATCAAAAGGTTAATGAACGGAAAGAACCGCCGCTGGATCCGAGAGTGGTACCAACGCAGACCACAATACACACACGCAAATCTTAATGCTGAGTGAGCCAGACGACTACAAAATTCTTTTTTGTGCGATTAGACGGTCCGTCATTGGATGGTATATTCAGGATTGCTGTTACCCGCACAGTCGCTAAGGAAATACTAACATGCGAGATGTAGTCAGTCACATACATTCAACGTTTTTATCCATTACGCCACGCTATTTGGTCACTGGAAATAATTTTGAAAACCTGAAATTCATGAGAGATACATCTCAGTCAACAGGAATAACTGTGGAGACGTGTTTACTGCTCGGCAGACAGAGGGTAGCTGAATGAGTATTGCACAGTGCAATGCACAGACTATTAAATATATTGAGCAACCCTTCGATATTACCCCTAGACGGGCAATAATATTGTGCAATATTAATGCGCAATATTATTGACCACCTAGGGGTACCATAAGACAGCAGATTATGCTAGAGAGAGAGAGAGAGAGAGGTACATAGATAAGCGAGTACTGAAGAGATTAGGAGATACTACTAGAGTACCGGCCGGTGTGAACAATGCTAGAGCATCTTTAAGTTAAAATATGCTTTATATTGGGCTTTCAAATAATGGCGCTGTGTTTGTGATTGTAAAAGGGAGCTAATCGAGAATGTTTCAGCGCCTACGCCGGGCTCATGCAGCTTCATGTAGTGAAAGGCCTGTATTTTAATTATTATATGTATCACAAATTTGTTGTGATTATATTTTTATATCATATGCTGCATACTTGCATGCAGGGCAGTGTAGTTGTGTGTATTTACTGTGTATTTGGGCGTAAATTGGATGCTCCATGGGACTGCGTTCGCGTATCACCAGAAAAATAAAGTATTAATTTTGTAAACGCGGATCTGTCTAAAGCGCCTCTTTCGAAAAAAAAAAACCTGACTGTTTTGTGCCTTGCGTGAACTGACGGAAACTTGCAAGTGCCCCTGTCGCACGAATGACGGTGCACTGAAAATTGTACAAAATATTTTAAGTGTATGTTGCAACGTGCTTATCGAAACCTTGTTTTCCGCTAATCACAGTTTGGTTTTGAGTTACTGAAAGTTAGAAACTCAAGGGATCTCTGACATGTGACGCTGTGTTGATTGGTAGTTGCTTACCGACGTTTTGACCCTTGCAGATGAGACCGATAGGTTGCCCCGAAACTTCGTTTACTAACTACTAATAAACACGGCGTAATATGCCATAGGAAGATCTCATTTACACCGCGGCGGAAGCTTGAAATCGTTCTTAAGAACTTTAAATAAACAGGATGGGATGGCGAGGACTGGATTCATCTGGCTCAGGATGACAAGAAGCGGGCTCGGGTGAACACGGAAATGAACCATCGGGTTCTATAAAATGCGGAGAATTGTGTGACTAGCCGTGGAACTTCCGTCTTAAGGAGTGACTCTGCTGCATATGGTCAGTTACTTCAGGCGACAGCATCTCAGTTCTGTATTTGTTATTGATGTTGCCAAGGACAAAATCGACTGCCGTTCCATGACACATTCTTTCTTCGCGTTTGCACCGTGCATCAATGATAATTAAACACTTTATTATCCAACTAATGCACAATATATAATATGTAGATACAATTACAATTATAAAATATTTAAAAGTGCTCCACTTGGGGCACTTTTAAATATTTTATAGTTTTAATTGTATCTACACATTATATATTGTGGAGCAGTTCGATAATAAAGTGTTTAATGACACATTCTGTTGGTCTGCATGTACCGTCTAAGCAAATTACGAAACTTTTCAGATTTTGCTGCAAGTAATGAGCCAAGATTTCGTCCTTCATCTGAATGCTCCATCGCTTTATGTAAATATTTGCTGAATTTTTTTTTTTTACATTGTTTGACATGGGAGATTTGAGGTTATCGCAGCGGCGTCGTCTTCTGGGTTGTGACGTCACGTTGATTTACATATACTTACAAGGTGTTTCGGAGCAGCTTGTTGCCTCCATGTTCCGAGCCTAAGCGGCGAATTGTGTAACTTTGTAGGCCTGTTAGCTAATCGGCTTCTCGTTATGTCACGGAAGACACTTATCTGTACAGTTTCTCTTGAAAACACTGCGTGTGTTCTTTGCGACGTAAAAACAACAATGTGTTTGAAGAACACGTCCGTCTGTGACCCAGTATCAACGATTAACCCTTTATCAGATTTTCATGAAATTCGGTACAGAAGTTCTTGACAAAAAAAAAGTTGTGGCGAAAGCTTGAGTGTCACTAAATCGGAACAATGATGGCCATACTTTGCTTAAGGGTATAAATCAATTTATACCCGTGATTTATGTATTTCTTGACCGATTTGGGTGATATGCAGTGTAAAGTATCTCCACATAATAAGCAGTAACGAGCTTTGTTGCAGTGAAAGTCTTACTTTACTAACGGGCGTAGCTGAAATTTTTCTCGTATTTTTTACATTTCTCATCCGATTTGAATAGAATTCAGTACAGGCGCTGTCCACAAAATCTTACCGAGTGATTATTAACTAACTGCATGTAGCAGAGTCCGTTCTGAGAAGTTGACATGGCCTCAGCTAGTCATGAAATTCCTCGCATTTTATGGAACCCGAAGGTTCATTACCGCATTCACGAGCGCCCGCCACCTGTTCTTATCCTGAGCCAGATTAATCCAGTCCATGCCGCCCATCGCATTTCTTGAATATGTATTTGACTGTTATATTTCCATCTACGCCTAGGTTTTCCATCTCTCAGATCTTCGCACCAAGATCATGCATGCACCTGTCTTGTCTCCCGTATGAGCCTTCTTGATTTCATCACCCGAATAATGTTTGGTGAGGAATACAGAGTATAAAGCTTCTAATTATGTAGTCTTCTCCACTTCCCTATTACATCGTCCCGTTGGGCCCCAATGTCTTCCTCAGCACCCTATTCTCGAACACCCTCAGCCTGTGAGTGATTATTAGTTTTGTGAAATCGGCTTAGTAAAAGCCGTTCTTGGTCTGAGGGCGTCAATGAATTTCTTTTCGTACTTTACATTTGCTGTCAGATTTTGGGTGAAATTCAGTAAAAGAGAAAAGGACATTATGCTGCTGACCATTTGTGAGTTGCGTGAACATTGGTGTAGGGAAGGCCATACTTTTCGTACGAGCGTAAAACAAATCATATTTACGCGTGTGCGTGAAACCTTTTGATATTCTGAAAGTAAAGAACGCCTTTGTGAGTTTGTGGTCTGCGTCACGGAGTGCATCACTTATAGTCTTCCTTTCTCGACCTTACTTATTTTATTGTCAAAACTAAATTGTCATTTTAACTGTTTTGCCCTTTTGTCCTAGTTTTTCTCTTCTTAGTGAGTAACACTAAACCGTTCTGAGCTAAGTCCTATTGGCAGTGATTCTAATGCGTAAGGGAAAACAGTTTAGTTGAACTGTCAAGAGGACGGTCCATGTCAGAAGAGTGTTATTAACTACTATAAAGTCCGCTGAAATTTCAACTTCGCAACTCCCGTCTCTAGGTATGGTTTCCAAAGATAACCTTTCCATCGATCCGTCTTATATACTACAGCTCTTGAGGGACGCTTTAAAAACACAGTTCCACTGGATGTGCACGCCATGAACTTGGAAAAGGTCTTGCCAGACAGCTTAATAGAACAAGGAGTGCTACTACCTAAAATTTGCTTTTCGTCTGCGAAGGTCAAAGGGACAAACAGGCCGAAGCATTGGTACTTCTCGACTAAACTAGATGATCTGTGTTCTCGACTGAGTCATAACGACAAATTGCTGTCAGCAATCACTGCAACTTGGTGTACCTGTCCGAAACTATGAGGATATGGAGACACAGTAATGCCAGTTTCACATTATGTTCCTGCAATCACTACACTGAAATTAAACTGTCACGTCTGTGCCTCCATGAAAACCTGCAGTTATGTGACAATCTTCAGTCTTCATTCAAGGAGTAAATACCGTGTAGATGGAGATACCAAGATCCTCCGAAGCTCCAGTAAATATCAGTCGACACAGTGTTATGTCCCACAAGACTTGAGCGCTTTTGAACACCTCAATTTCCCTATTCATTAATTTCATCCAACTTACCGCGATACTTCGCATTGTGTCTTGTACTGACTGCCCAATCTATCTTTCAGCAGTGTCTTAAATATTCTAGTACGCCTAGTCGGTTGAGATCGATTGTTTATGGCTACGTTTTACGTACATAACAGTTTGCTGCACGTTTGTTTGTTGCATAGCTTTTGGCTTATAAATTAAGTAATTGTTCTAACTTCGTATGAAAGTAGACAGCGATTTTTCCTCGTGATTCATATGACAAGCTAATTTTTCGTTTTTAGAAATGTAGATTACTTTTCCATGTTTCTTTGAAGCGTTTTTTTATTTTGGAGATGAATTCCGTAACGTGAATTAGACTCTTTGTCTCTTACATACATAGTGCCCCATTTGCGGGGATTTTGTCAATTAAAATTACATTTCGTGAATATAGTATTCTCACCAACAGAAACCTACAGTGTGTTTGTCGGAAAGATTAGCCAGTTAGGCCTAGCAATTTTGAACTATTGAAAATGGACCAGTAACTCCAATGTCTAACCTTAGCCACCCATCCAGACAATTTATTATAAAAATCTTCCCCTCACAGAAACCATTTAATTGTATTTCGAGCCCATCCATTATCGTCTACATTTATTTGTATTCTTTGACGCCATACTTCGGCGGTGACTTGTACAGTACTAACACGTGTTTAGTAGTGGACAGAATACGTAACTTGCAAAAACTACATTGGCACACACGCCACCTTGTACGTTGTATGTGCAATAACTCTGATCATTCTTTTAATAACATTGTTCTTTCATAAACTTCTTGTTATGATTATCTGAATATCAAAGATCTACCTTTAAAAAACAACGGAATAAGGATAACTTATATAAACACAACATTCTGTAGCTGTTAAATTGAGCTAAGTGATTAACACATAGTTAAAATTTACGTTAATTTTCAAGCAAGTTATCTTTAACGGTGTAAATTCTTTACCTTTTGCAGGCGGTTTTTACGTATCACACTTCGGAACAGACGAATGTGTAGATATATACAATAAGACAAGTCACAGTAACCTCCACTGTCAACATAGGGTGGTCCATGAGCAAGAAGGCCAAGTACGAACGCATAACGTAAGGCAGTCAATAGACAATTTATCGGATGTATTACAAAGTACTCGGCGTATTAACAGCTAAGATCGCGTCTAACATTGTCGGTTACGTTGACCACTTTCGCTACGCACTCCATAATTTAAAAAAAAACAACAACAACAACAACAAAAACAAAGAAAATAAAGAAATCTATTCCGTCTAAAGTTCAATAATAATTGAATTTTAATCAATTTTAACTATCATTGTGTACGTTGTAATATTATTTCTTCGTAGAGTATAATAGTCAACTTGTGTATTTACAAGCATTATCTGTGAAGAGGAAGTCTCCACCTTAGTATACTTCTGCATTTATGTTACCGTGATTCTATCTGACGGTGGCCGAATCATGTTGTAGAAGATAAATGAACAAAATGTTGTGTTCGCTGTAAGAACAAAGACATCGGCTAACAAACACAACGTAGTGACGATACCAAACTGTACGATCATCACCCATTATTTTTGCATGCCTACTACTTTTGTACCTACGAGCGTTTCGATCACTTTAGTGTTCGCCTGTCATTAGAGTGTTCTGGGTGCTCGGTACTGGGGCGTAATTCCAAGAAGGGGTACAATTTAGGTCTTTTGTTGTAAGGATAAGCTTTTGACGAGGGGCTAGGGGAATTTCGGGGATGACCGAGTTAACTGGAGCACCAATCCGATAGACCTAGGCTCCCCAATATGGAGAACTCTGCGCAGTCGTGTTTACTATTTCCCAGCTAGAAACAGGAACCACGCGCTTGCGAAATAGGGGTGGGGGAGAGGGGTGCAGTTTGGAAACGTAGTTACGTTGTCTGTACTGCCTATGCCAAAGGTAGGGGGAAAAGGATAGTGACACTGCGAAGACAGTTTAGCTGCAGTTTCGTGTCGCTATTTTCTCGTGAGTTTGTCCGAAAGTGGGAAGGTTATCCTTATTTTGGGCTGTCAGAGCTTGTGACCAGTTGTTTTTCTCTTCATTTGCATACTGCATCCTTTGATGTAATGGATCGATCAACGTCATTCAACTATACGAGTAAGATTCACTTTATTATTATTATTATTATTATTATTATTACCACACCACCATCATCATCATTATCAGAATCGTTACATTTTAAGTAATTACTTAGTTTAAATATACATATGTATACTTGCATGTATGATGTGTTATAATACAATATGTAGTCCTCTGTTTTCAGGCACTAAAAACTTTAATTTTCAAACCAGACTTTCATGAAACTCAGTACCTGTAATACTTATTACTGATGAAAGGGAACTGTGAATATGCAATTACCTAGTGCCAATAAGAATGAATTTGTCCATAGTGTGGGCAACACAGTGTGTTCTGTTATATTGTTTAACGAGCGGACATACTGTTTATATAGCAGTAACGAAAAATTAATATGCCATGTGGTGGGGAAATTTTGTAAGCCACCGCTTTTCGACGTTCCACTCAGATGAAAGTAATGTTCATTTAAACGCTCGTAACAGTGTTCTTGAAGTGACATTTCAAGACATATAATTTGTCAGCAGCTGTCTGTTGTGTTTATTCGTGTGTTGCGTCAGACATGCGATGCACGTTCGCTTGTCTTGAAGTGGATTTTGGTGCTTCCATCTACTCGGCTTTATCCTGTTTATTACCTTGTACGTACCTACTCTCCGAGTCCTCAGGCTTTCATTTTTCCCCCGCTGTGACTTGTTCGTTCATCCGTGCTTGCGTTAGGAAATCCCTTTTCGCCTCCATAATCTGATTTTCTCCTCAAGTGAGCCCGTTTTTCAGCGCACTTTCAGTTACACACCACGTGTATTACATTAAGACCATTGAGGCGTGACGTGTAACATATTAAAACCCTACCTTCGCTATGTTAACTTAACAGGTTTTTATTCTGTGCTGTTGTAAAATATTTGCTTATTGCGGATTGCGCCTGTTCCAGCTCAACTGTTTGCTAATTGTCTTCGGAATTATCCTCTGAATCTTTCACTTCTTCCCATCTCTGTCTGGTAGCTGCCAGTTACATATGAAATGCAGGTCATTTGGCACTCTGTAGGATATAAACATTGCACAACAATTCTGATATTTTGTTACTCCGTTTATCATGTGTGACAGGATGTGATATTTTGTACTTCTTGTGCGGTGCAACCAGGTGGTGTTCTACCCTTTAATGTTGTTAAATTACTTTAGCCAAAATTTATATAAATTCACAAACATAAATTGTTTTGAATTACTTTTAAAGTCTTACACATTTTCTCCCGTTAAATATTTCAGCTATTTTAAACTAGTGCACTGCCGGTTGAGATTGGAACAAAAATTCTGGCATGGTGCAGAATACAGTATATTTTTGTGTCTCAGAAATTTTTGGGGGGCATTTTTTGTCTTTTGCAATGAAACGCGTGAACGTTTAATTCTTAAAATTACCGCTTTTTGAAATATGGATCCCAGTCATCTGGATGCTACTGACAGTGCGTTTTTTTGGCTGTTTATGTGCTGCCATAGGCCTATACAGTGAGCATTTGGCACGTTGATTACTATTTTTTTTAATTTGGCGCAACAACCCCCCAGTGGGCCAGGGCCTCCTCATTCACCCGGTTTCTGGATCATACGCAACGACGTACCACAGTCAGTAGGACTCCTCTGGACGAGTGATCAGCTTGTCGCAGAGACCTCTTCCTGACAAAACACAACTCTCACAACAGACAGACATCCATACCCCCGGTGGAATTCGAACCCACAATCTCAGCAGGCGAGCGGCCGCAGACCTACGCCTTAGATCTCGCAGCCACTGGGACCGGCGTGATTACCATTAGTGGTTTTCTTAATTTTACTGAATTCGACTGATATGATGGACCTGTCTGCTAGCCCAAAGTTTGCTGAACGACATATGTTGTCAGCGTAAGAAGTTCATTTCAGTGATCGTCACATATAAACTGCATGAGTTGTGCGAATGTAAAAACAAAACTTACTTCTTGTTGTTGTTGTTGTTGTTGTTGTTGTTGTTATCGTCGTCGTCGTCGTCAGCTCCTGCTCTGTGCTTGTGATTGGAATTTATTATTATCCAATGCCCCACATGTCCTTTACGGACTTCGTGGTCTTACCTCCTGGGCATGGCAGAAGTGTAACCGACTTCTCAGGTTGGGACGCCCATGAGGCGCGGTTACGTTGTCCCGATGATGTGAGTGGTGATAGAGGAGGATGTAGTGCCAGGAGGGCCC
>Ga0123357_10015151_pt1 | contig 10099 bp, 4 predicted proteins | sample TergutEmb28metaG_FD_89873 | JGI IMG/M metagenome (GOLD analysis project Ga0123357, IMG submission 89873) | Embiratermes neotenicus P4 segment gut microbial communities from Petit-Saut dam, French Guiana - Emb289 P4 | ecosystem: Host-associated > Arthropoda: Insects > Digestive system > Gut ... | reverse complement strand
GGTCGACTCAGCCTCTAACAGAAATGAGTACCGGGAGTATTTCCTGGGGGTAAAGGCGGCCGGTGCGTAAGGCTGACAACCTTACCACCATCCTGTGCCGTTGTCACGAAATCTGGGAACCTTTACTTCCTGGAACCCTCTGGGCTTGTCCAGGCCTGTAATGGGACTGCTTTACCTTTTACCCGAATATAAGATGATCCTCCTTCACAGTCTCCAATTTTCAGGACAGTACATATACAGAATATGTTAACTTTGTGAGTTTCTAGGCTTTCACAGCGGTGCAGTTGAGGTCTCCATTCTTCTGTGATGTGGTACCATGCCATGCCATGCCATGACTTGTGCCTTATGTTTTAAGATAGCATGATGGGTCTGTCTTTGGGAATCAAAAGTCCCAATGAAGAATTCAGAATTCCCTGGACATTTCAACCCTTGAATATAAGACCACCATCCTGTCTTGAAACATGAAGCACTGATCACCCAGTCACATGGCACCACATGCCGGAAGAAGAGAGACCTATGTTCAACTTTGTGTGCAATTATAAGGTGACTCCCTCAGTTTTAAGATGACAAATTAGGAAACAGTTCTCTTATATAGAGCTAAATATGGCATTATGAATTTTGATGTTCTTTGAACCACTGTTTCAAAATGTCAGTGTGCTATAATTATGTGTAGGTGTAATGCACTTGTGCACAGAAACGCCTTGCTGTGGCACAACCAGGTCATGCATGATGTTCTCAGTTCTGAAAGGGAACACCTGCAAAATTAAAAATTGAAAGGGTCTTTGTTGTGGAAGGTCTCTAACTATTCTCAGTGGGTTTACACTTTAGTATGCTAGAACTTTTCACATGATAACCGCATGAATAATGTGTAAATTTGATTGAAATGAAGGACTGTGACAGCCAGCTTTTTTGAAGTCCGAATTGCAGGAAAATATTAATTTGTTATTCCATTATTGCTGCTTTGACCATTCTGCACTTTTTGGGCTTCAACTCTGACTGGAAGGAGGAAAGTGTGGCATTTGTCTTTAGTCTCCTTCTGGTGTTGTGTTGAAGGAACAGTACCAAAAGTTAAAATAATCTAATTAATTGATAAGTTAAAATATTAATGAGTGATCCAACTGCGAACAGTTTTCTGGCAAACACAAATGACATTTATCAAAGTTTTATTTATTCGCCAACTGATTCACTAGTGAGTTGTCTTAAAAAAACAGTATTAAAATTTACATTAAAACAGCTCCGACATGTTTCAGTGTTACAGTTACACCATCATCAGGGAGAGTACTAATTCGTGCTCCCCCCCCATTTTTTTCACTTTTTTTTTTTACATTCGTACCACGCATCTTGATATTATCAAAGTATTTATTCACCAACTGATGCACTAGTGAGTTGTCTTAAAAAACAATCTTAATATATACATTAAAATGCTCAGGCATGTTTTGGTGTTACAGTTACACCATCATCAGAACATCTGTAAGGTCATGATAACACAAGTTTTATAATGTTTCATAATGCAGGCATACTGAGATGCAAAAAGAATGTCATTATAATATGACTGAAACAAATACATTTCCTTACATGGCAATTCCATGAAGAAACATAAAAGTATGGGAGAAGGCAGACATTTTGTTTCCTGTGTGACATTCTGTGTCCATATGAGATAGCAATGCAGATATCATGAAAATGTAAGGAGCAGGGGTGCACAAGGGTACTGAAGTGCATAACTGCAGTGACACAAACCATATCTGTGCCTTTACAAAGAGCTCATCTTATAGTAAATATTCATTGATGTTGCATCCATTTTGTCATCACTTAAATTTGAAAGCATTGCAGAATCCTTTTATTTGATGCAGAAGTTACCTGAAATTTATATACATAACATATGCCTTACAGACCTGGAGATCTCGCTTCATATGAATAGAAAGATTTGAATTTGGGTGCCACATTGAAAATTGATGATTATTGTTAGTTACAAAGTCATCATAGTATTTTAATCTGAATGAAATACTTTGTCACCTTAACTGGGGATTCTTTTTCTTTCTGATGTCAGAGCATTAGATCAGTAGCTGAAGACACCAGACCAACAGACCAATGTATCACATAGGTGTTCCCTTTTAGCAGCAGCAGTGTATGGAAATGAACAGTATTCTTGCCACGACACTCTGTTACAAATCTAATTTAATGTACTGTAAAAATAAACTTTTTTTATTATTTTGTATCACCGTACTATCTGTATGTTTGTAAGTGTGCGTGCGTGCGTGTATGTATGTATGTATTATAGCTTGAAGGGCTTTCTGCTGAATGAAGTGGCACATGTGAAACTCATGAAACATATGCAGCATTTTAACCTTCATGGTTCTGTTAAATAATCACTAAAACTGGATAAAGATAGCACCCCACACATGAAATTTAGCTCCGGCTTTTCTGCCTGTCCGGCGCACTGTTCATGATATGTACATACAAAAATCAGAATAATGGTTTCCTTCATTCAGAAATTTAGGGTGTTTATAAGGAATATGAATCTCACACTAGTGCTGTCTGTGAGGGATCAGGACAGTTTGTTCTGAGAACTGCTGACAACTTTCAGTAGGACTCAAAGAGAATTTGACTGTACAGGAATATTCAATTATTAGTGTCATGTTCATTAAAAAATTTAAAAAATTAAATTTTTAGACTGACAACCTCAAAGAATCTGCTTGGAAGGTAAACTGCGTATATAGAAGGATAAGATTCAAATGATTTTTTTTATAAATTGAGTTTAAGTGTTGTGGACTGAAGTAGAGGTCTTCAATCTTTGGAATGATTCACAGTGTGAGTGTGTAGTTTGTTAATGAAATACTCTCCAAAAATGTCCATAATAATTACACATTGATGCTGAATATCATCCCAGTAGATCAAAGAACTCAGCCATACTGCAGTGCAAACCTAATATCTCGTGTGGATTGAAATGGATCACATGAGGGTCCATGGATGGGTTTCTGAGAACTAGGTAAATTTTTGAGTTCCACAAAGGCGGGAGGAATTTCTTTGACAGCAACAGTTAACTTTTCTAGATAGACTGAACCATCAACTGAGGAATTTCAGTGGCCAGTGTCAGCAGTTCTCAGAATAGAGGAAAAATGTAATGTGTTTATATTTGAGAGCAAGAGCCTTGCAACTGTGTAATGTGATTAACACGTGCAGCTGTGTGAAGTGAATGTAGCAGCCATGCAAGCTACATTCATGTGCAACACTAGACATAATTTAAATCATAGTCTCAAGATGGTAGATTGTAAGCTTTTGAAAAAGTTACGATCTAGGTGTATTTTTTACCCTAGGTACCAATTTATAAAATGAGCTATACATTATATGCTATGTTTCTTTTATCACAGCTTCCTGATGGCACTGAGAAACTGCTTTCCTGTTGTTCCTCTCCCTTCTCCTAATACAAATAATGCCTCCTGTGGCAACAAGCATCACAAAGGAAAGGGATGTGAATTTAGAATCATGAACCTGTGACAGAAGTCCTCAAACAAGATACACTACACAGTCACAAATTCTCACTTATTTCTTTGCAGAAGACTGATATATCCAGAAATTAATTTGGGAAAACTAGTGCTCCCACCATGGGGTTTTAAACTAGATTTTATATGAATAGAAACTCATACCATGAAGTTTCTCATGAAGTATATTCCCTTTATCATTCACAAACAGTATCACAAATCCCTGGAGTACTTTGTAGTTTAGATGCTCTCAGTTCTATGCCAGCTAGTGGAAAAAGAACACCTGCTTCCTCTGCAAGTAGCTAGATTACTAGTTAGTGGGCTATGACGAAGTTTTCACAGAGGTGGAACCATCCTCAAGGACTACCATTAATGTACATTCAGGTATGTTACTTAGTGACACCAGCACTCAAGAGCATCATTACATTCATTATAATGCAAACTGAAAAATAACTTGACAACTCGTCTCGTTTTTATTAGTGTACAACAATAAACAGTGGAATATTGTCACGTTACATGCGAACAATGTCTTGGTCTTGTATTTAAGAACTAACATTAAATTCCTGGCAGTAAGCTAGTGCCTGAAGCTGCCCACTTCTCGCCTATCCTGACGTTATGCCAAATCAAACAAGGGGGACATTTAGCTTTATGTACGTAGGCTGCTGGAAATTCAGACACATCTTTGCTATATCTTTATCATTTCTTCATGATATAAATCCTGTGCAGTGTCATGTATAAATAAAAACACAAATTATGTTATTGCTACTTCGAACTGTTTACCGTTCATACTTTTTAAGATTTTAAGCGAGTCTGTTAGCGAAAGAGCCCGAACAGCTCTGGCAAAAACGGTAATGGGCTAACAATACCCGACGCCTTGTCAAAAAAGTTCTAGCACGTTTCCGTATTGGGCAGGGACGTGGATTCTCCCGCAGTACATTCCGACAGCGCAACTTTCAAACGGAGGCAGATTCCGCATACCCCCCCACAAAAAAAAACATAGGATCGGTTTCAAAAAAAAAAGGGGCAACATCTGTGTGCAACACCATGCTGCATATTCCCAACTAACCGAAACCAATACTTCCCACAGCCCAACCCGACACCTCCCCTATAGAAAAAAAAAACGACAATCTGTAGCACTTTTAGAATCATGCCATGGTTTCACACAAGCGTCACATGCCTTCATCGTAACTGCGGTAATCCGTGGTCGGCAAATCACGGGTAACAGCCGTCGCGTGGTTGAGGGTGTCCTAGTAACCGTGGTAGGTAGGTAACGTGATGGTGTAAATGTAGAACTGCGATATTAATGTAGAATCAGAACATTCCAAAATTACTAACTTGTTGAACGGAGTCGTAGAGCTAGTAGTTCATCAGCTAGTCAAGAAAATCCGCATTTTATGGAACCCGAAGGTTCATTGCCGTGGATTCCAGGTGTCTGGGATGTGAAGTTGTGTCGCTGTGTAAGTTGTTCCCGTCGTTTCCAAGGCACATGCCGCCTCCGTCTTCAGGGGTTCGAAGCCCATTACAGTGGTGACAAGAACCCACTACTTGTCCCTCTTCTGAGCTAAACGGCACCAGTCTACGCCATCCCATCTTATTTATCTAAAGTACAGTTTGTTATTATTTTGCCATCTCCTCCCATGTCTTACAAGTGGACTCTTTCCCTCAGATTTTACCAACAAAACTTTTTCTTTCTGTTCTCCCCACATCTGCCATGTGACCCATCCATCATGTTCCCCACAATTTGTATACCATAATATTTGGCGGAGAATACAATTCCCTGAAGATTTCCATCATGCAGTTTTCTCTGTTCTCCTTTTACTTGCTCTTTTTCACACCCCAACATCTTCTGGATACACCCTGTTCTCGGATAGCCTCAACCATTGTTCTTCCCATAATGTGAGAGCCCAAATTTTACACTCATACAGAACAAGAAGGAATGTATGTTAACAGGTGAATTGCTGTTACAAATTAAATTTTACTGCACAAAATATACATAGTGGTCTTCCATGGTCTGTCTCAACATAACATTTAAGGATCCCATATCAAATTATACACATTAAATGCTGTTCCTTGTACAGATTACGAACGGTATCTGTTGAAAGGTTAGTATGTCATGTATGATATTTTGATATGGTATTGTGGAAGAGGATAATTCCTAATTCATTTCTTAGGAAGGTTTTTGTGGACCGCTGAGGAGAATTATGTACAATGTGAATTGGTTTGATTTGCAGAGGATATGCAATGGAGATTCGAGTACCAAGATGGTGGATGGGTGGTGTGGCCTCTGCGGCAGCAGCCTGTTTCACACAACCTTTGGATACAATAAAGGTAAGCATTTTCCTTCTTCAGGATCTCATGAAGATGAACAGAAAGTGTGGGCTCAATATAGCAGTTTAGAATGCTGTAGTATATGGATTGTTGTTTCAAAATTACAGTGTTTTGAATTTAGAAGACTAATACTGAATTGCTTTCCTAAGGAGAACCTTCTGTAGAATTTCTTTAGTGTAGGTCATTTCCATATTGTTAAGATTGAAATTAGTACATTTGGTTTTGTTATTTTACAATTAATTTCAATGTGATTCCAATATTTTTGAAGATCTTAATGTGTTGTTTCCTTTGTGGCCTGAGTAAAAGTCCTAATGTCATCTTGGCCATGTGTAACTCAATTCTCTTGGATCAAATTTAGTATTAATTTCATGGCTGTCACAGTATTCTACACATTTATATACAATGCACTATTTTGGAGATATTTGGCTTCAAGTTTGGGGGCCCATTATCTATGCTGGTACACCCTCATATAAGGAAATGTTGTCATCCTGACCCATTTGTATATATTATTTTCTGTTTTTGAGATACAAGTTACTTCCAAATTTGGGGTCCTAGGCCTTGTGCCACTCTAAATATTTGTCCTTTGCCATTTTTATACAACAGTACGATCTATTCTGGTTATCAAGAAGCTGTAGGATCTTGTACTGTGTGGTTGACAGATAGATTATAGGCATATAAAGTCATTGTCTGACACCTTTCTTGACATGACAGGTTCATCAACAAATTCAACAAGATGCAAAACTCTCAATATTTCGTCTTACAATGAATGTCATTCGACAAGAGGGACTTTTGGGCCTCAATCATGGTCTTACAGCAGCTGTGCTACGTCAGCTGACATATTCAACTACAAGGTTTGCAGTCTATGAGGTCAGTATGACTTTGTGTCTGTTTATGCAGGGTACAGTGAGTAGTCATTTCTGTAATGTGTGTGTGAATAAATGTTGGCAATGGCTGTTATCTGATGTAGTGCACCTGCAAAATAATGGTTACACTAACTGAAATTGTGATTACATTTTTCAGAAGTGCAGGCACCTCTCACTGAAGAAATGTGAATTAAAGTCAAAATTTTAAAGAGGTCTAAAGGACATGAGTAAAGTTCAGTTTATATCTAAAATCACAGTTATAGAATACCTCTGTATATAATTCCTAAAATTCAAAAAGTTAAACCTGAAAATTAAGATGATATAAAATATTTACATGGCATTTACCAAATCAAGCAACAGTAGGGATGCAGGATGTCACCAACAATACAAACACAGCCTGTCTCAAGATGCATCCCATAATAATATGCACAGTTTGATTACATAAATCATGTCTTTTGCTCTAATGGACAGTTAGCCGTGAACTTTCTATGTGTTTGTTCCCAGCCATGGTGAGGTTTGCCATTAAACAGTACGTGTTTCACAGGAAAAATGTAGTGCAAGTGTTCATGTAACTTACCAGTCCCATTTAAGGAAGGGAACTGTGGTGTGTGGTGTGTTACAAATATTATGAGAGTTTTCCCATGTACGTTTTATCACACATTCAGTTCAGATCATTGCAAGAACAATATTTTGGAACCCTAACTCAGAGGCAAATTTTCCAAAAATCTAGGAGCAGCCTTTAAAATTCTAGGTGCCAGGAGGATGGCATTTAGCAGGTTCCATGAAAGGGATATACAAATACTAATCATTGCAGTAAAAAGTTTAGCTGCTTGCACAACCTGGTGCCCAGGATTTGTGTACCCCTGCCATAACTAACTGACAAACTGAAGAGAAGGTAATATTTCCTCAGCTAATTAAGAAATACCTGCATTCTGTGAAACCCAAAGGTTTTCTTACTGTTGTCACAAGAATGCACCATTTGTCTGTAACCTGAGTCCAGTAAGTCCCTTCATAGAGGAATTAACTGAAAAAAAAAAAATGTTTGTATATTGTCAGCAAGATACTGCACCAGCAGACATTGCAGAACATTCATTGCAGGCACAGGTTTGATATAGAGGGCTACAACCCCGCAAATAAAGTTGTTTTTGCTGTTGTTGTTCCAGTGGCATATGGTAGAGAAGTTATCTCATCATTGCTCTGGCATCCAAGTAGAGTTTGATGGCGTTCTTGAGCACATGTTGGTCAGAGCCCAAATACAGTAGTTCTTTTGAAATTGCACGATACTCCATTAATTCATTTGATAGCCTGTGGTAGCCTTATTGGTGATTCCCTGCACAGTGATTAGTGATAAGGTCAGTGAATGCTTTGTTATAATGTAGGAAGGTGCTGGATATGCATCTGTACGTGGTGAGTGAGTTGCACTTAATCTGCACTGGTGGTATATTGTAATTCCTGTTAATAGGCTGCTAAAGCGTACATTGCCAAACCAGGTGAGAAAGTACCTCTCTATAATAAGATTTGGATAGCAGCTGTTGGAGGACTAGTTGGCGGTTTCATTGGGACTCCAGCCGATCTCATTAATGTCCGTATGCAGAATGATATCAGACTTCCAGCGGCGAAGAGGAGGAAGTAAGTGTAGCTCTTTTCCGTGACATGTATGATAATTGTTACTTTGAACTGTACTGGATAGATGAAGAGACTAAATAACAATGTAATTCATTACCACCCAGCTGACACTGCATTCCCGCTATAAATCTTTGCTGTGGATTCGGTGAAGGTACAATAATATTGTGAAATAAATAGAAATGTGTGCAGAAAAATGATATGCTGTGCATGTAGATAAATTCATATCTGTGTGGTGTAGGAATGTGCTTGTTAGACTAGAGAGCAGTACCTCTTGGGATGGTTCATGAAGCAGGTTGACTGCCTGGTTCTTGAGTGAAGGGAAGATATAACTTTATTGGTAAAGTAACTAATGGGTGTTGAAAAACTATGTTGTTCTGGTTTAAGTAAGTAGGGCAAGTCTTAACAACTTGTTTGCCAAGATTATTTAGTGTCAATGAGTGATGAATGAATGAATGAATGAATGAGAATCTTATATTTATTGGACTGTGCATCATCTTGATAGTTGAGTAAAGAGCTGAAGCCTGCATACGGATACCACACCACCACAGCCACACTGCAACATAACACCAACACACATCGAACCAGATACAACCCATGAAGTAACTCAATGAATTAGTCGCAAGCTCCTGAGGATGGATGTATTAACATCCGAAGCATGTTGAGCACTGGATAAAGTAATAATAAAACAAGTGGCATCAAGTTGGTCTCTCCTTACTCAACAATGAATGAGAATATAGACCATTGGTAGAATGATATTGAGAGGGGAAGACTGAAGAACTTGTCCTGGTGCTACTTCATCCACCCCAAGTCCCACATGAACTACCCTGGGATTTTTTAAGTAATATTTTGGAATTTTGAAAATAATGTATCCATATGCAGTACATGTTTTTCTGAAGTTCGAAATTTTGTGTTTTAGTTATCACCATGCATTCGATGGGATATGGCGAGTGTATAAAGACGAGGGATTCAGGCAATTATTTTCTGGTGCGTCTACTGCTACTGCACGGTCTGTGCTAATGACTGTTGGACAGCTTTCCTTTTATGACCAATTTAAAAGCATCTTACTGGATTGGGACTTCAAAGACAACCTGACAACACATTTCCTGTCAAGCCTTGCTGCTGTGAGTGTGGGCTTGGTTACATAGTGTGGCATAGTAGAATGGTTAGTAAGTAGTAATGTAAACAATATATAGTCATACTGCTTTTTGCTGTCAATAAGAGAAAAATTCAAGATTTTGGGCCTGGCTAAACCATAATGGAATTGAAACTTCTAAACCATCTCTCAGACCTATCATGCCATTTGTCTAGCTCAGTCCAGTTACACGGGACTCATGTTCTGATCATTCATTGGAGTCAGTCTGACAATCTTAAAATTGATAACAGTAAATGGATATTGGTGTCAGTATATTTTCATGTGTCCACACAAATAAATGAATAAATAATAATCATAAGTGTAGCCTTAAAGGTGTCACCAGATTCATCCCAAGAGTAAAATCATGTTCCAGTACAATGTTCAGTCCAGCAGTATGTGAATATTCAAAGTAAGTTGGAAATGGTTGTATGTTGTATGTTGATACATGGGCTGATCATTTAATTCTGGGACTGATTTTTTTTCCGGGAAACTATTATACATAGCGAAATGGCAACAGAATGGGACACATGGCAACTCTGCACAAGTGTATGTGCAAAACCAGAGGTTGGTATCTCCCCGCATTCGCTCTGTGGAGGCCCTTGGGTGAACGTCTACAACAGTGTGCGTCGCATTTCACGATGGAGGAGAAAGTGCAGCAGCGTGTGTGCATT
>Ga0123357_10015150_pt1 | contig 10099 bp, 8 predicted proteins | sample TergutEmb28metaG_FD_89873 | JGI IMG/M metagenome (GOLD analysis project Ga0123357, IMG submission 89873) | Embiratermes neotenicus P4 segment gut microbial communities from Petit-Saut dam, French Guiana - Emb289 P4 | ecosystem: Host-associated > Arthropoda: Insects > Digestive system > Gut ... | reverse complement strand
TGAATAATTGCGCAAATTTTTTAGAAATATAAAAAAATAACTACCTTTGTTCTGAAATTACAGATAATTATTGTCTTTTTATTAAAACATTTGAAAATGATGAAATACCGGTTTTACATTATATTACTTTTTCTGTTCAGCGTATTATTATTGACAGGGTGCCTGTTTCCTGTTAATAATCAAAAACAAAATACTGCTGCACAAACAATAAATTCAGAAGACAGTCTTTTTTCCGTTACTGTTCCTAAAGGCTGGGTAGAGGTTACCGATCATTCCTTAAATGATCAAGCTGAATTACAGGCAAAAAGACTTTATGGAAATCAATATTTTGTAGCAATAATTGAGAATAAAAACGATCTGGAAAATTACACATTTGACGAATGGTTGACAAAAGCTCGGGATCGTTACTTGGCTACTTTTGAGAGTTGTACAATCATAACAGACAAAGATGTCATCATTGACGGGCAACCGGCTAAGCAATATGAAATTAATATGATAAAAGACAGGGTTAAAATCACTATGCTGGCAACATATATTAACGGTAAAAATTATTTTGCTCAAATTCTTGCTTGGACGATAACGTCCAAATACAAATCATCATTTGAGGAATTAAACGCAATTACCAATTCGATAAAAGGGCTATAAAATGAATACTTCTCCTGCCCGCCCTCACTATAAGGTATTGGCTTCTATCAGTTTTTCTCATTTTTTGAACGACATGATGCAGTCGCTCATTTTGGCTGTATATCCCATGTTGAAAGCCAATTTCCACCTTAGTTTTGTTCAAATAGGGCTAATAACGCTTTCGTATCAAATCACGGCATCGCTTCTTCAGCCCATTGTAGGCGCTTACACCGATAAACGCCCCCAGCCGTTTTCGTTGGTATTCGGCATGACCTGCACAATGTCCGGCATCTTGATGCTGGCTTATGCCGGAACTTATCCTTTACTGCTGATAGCGGCAATGATGGTGGGTATGGGTTCTTCTATTTTTCATCCCGAAGCGGCGCGTGTGTCGCGCATTGGTTCCGGCGGACAGTTCGGATTGGCTCAATCTATTTTTCAGGTAGGCGGAAACTCCGGCGCAGCAATAGGACCGCTGTTAGCCGCTTGGATTGTGATTCCGCATGGTCAAAACCATGTCGCCTGGTTTTCGCCTGTTGCATTTTTGGCAATGATTGTATTGTTGCAGGTTGGATTCTGGTATCGCGGTCGCATTGCTTCTTTCCGGAAAGCGCAACACGAAATTCATCCCGAAAAGCGACTGTCTCGTCGAAAAATTTTTACGACAATTTTTCTTTTATTAATACTGATCTTTTCAAAATATTTCTATATGAGCAGTATAAACACTTACTACATGTTTTATCTGTTTCACAAATTTCATATCGCAACACAACATGCGCAATATATGCTCTTCCTGTTCCTGTTTTCCGTAGCGGCAGGAACGTTGATAGGAGGTCCGGTTGGCGACAGAATCGGTCGCAAACGGGTGATCTGGTTTTCTATTCTGGGTGTAGCTCCGTTTACACTGATACTTCCATACGCCAACCTGTTCTGGACAGGAGTTTTGACTGTTATTATCGGATTGATTCTGTCATCGGCTTTTCCCGCTATTTTAGTTTTTGCACAGGAACTTATTCCCGGAAAATTCGGAACAATATCGGGGCTTTTCTATGGATTTTCTTTCGGTATGGGAGGACTTGGCGCAGCCGTTCTGGGAGGGCTTGCCGACAAATGGGGCATTGATAGGGTATATCATATTTGCGCATTCTTGCCTCTGCTCGGAATCTTAGCAGTTTTTCTTCCCAATATTTCGGATAATATTATTAAAAAGAAAGGTTAGCTATTTCCTAATTCCAATTGATTTTTGACTAAAGAAAAATATTCTCCTTTGTTTTGAACTAACTGAGCATGCGTTCCCTGTTCGGCTATTTGTCCGTCTTTTAGGACAATGATTTTGTCGGCATTTTTAACTGTGCTTAATCTATGGGCAATAACTAAAACAGTTTTCCCCTTGAAAAATTCCTGCAAATTATCATGTATAATCTTTTCGTTTTCTGCATCTAATGCGCTTGTTGCTTCATCGAGAAAGATATATTGCGGATTTTTATAAACGGCGCGAGCAATCAAAATCCGCTGTCTTTGTCCACCCGAAATACCATTGCCTGCTGCGCCTATTTTTGTATTATATTTTAACGGTAAATTTTCTATAAAACTCTCTATATTTGCTGTATGAATAGATCGTTTCAGCTTGATTTCATCAATATTTTCATCGGAAGTCGCAATATTCCTCTCAATCGAATCTGAAAAAATATATCCATCCTGCATTACAGCGCCAATATTTTTTCGCAAACTTTTTGCTGATATTTTGTTGATATTTACTCCATTATAAGAAATATTACCATTTGTTATCTCATAAAATTTCAAAAGCAATTTGATTAGAGTTGTTTTACCTGAACCGCTTGCGCCTACAATAGCTGTAATTTTGCTTTCAGGAATTTCTAAATTTATGTTTTTTAGAACAAAGGGCGAATGGGGACCTTCATATTGAAAAGAAAGATTTTCTATTTTAATTCCATTTTGATTTGCCGATTGTATTAACTTTAATTGTCCTTCCTGTTCTTCTTCAGGGTGGTTTTGCACTTCGTTCAGACGATCCAAACTCAATCTTGCATCCTGTAATCCCCTGAAAAATCCAACAAGCTGATTTATAGGTGAATTCATTTGCCCGATGATATACGAGATACTGAGCATTGCGCCAAGTGTGATATTTCCCTTTATTACCAATGCGGCAGCAAAGAACGTTACCACAATATTCTTTGACTGATTAATAAATTCAAAACCGGACATTTGGAATTGATCAAGACGTAATATTCTGATATTTAACTTAAAAAGCCTTTGCTGAATTTCTTCCCATTTTCGCCGCTTGTAGTCGGCAAAATCATTGAGTTTCATTTCAGTAACACCGTTGAGGATTTCATAAATGGACTCTTGATTGCGGCTGCGCTCCTGAAATCTGAAATAGTCCAAAATGCGTCTTCTATGCAGCCAGAAAACTGACCATGATACAGATAACACAGTAAGTATTAGATATATAAACAGAATTTTGATATTATAATGCCACAATACTCCGAAAAACACTGAAAATGTGATGATTGAAAAAAATGTAAGCAGACTTTGCGAAGTAAGAAAATTTTCGATACGTTCATTATCTTGAATTCTTTGTTGGAAATCACCTTGCATTTTAGTTTCGAAAAATTTAATCGGTAAAGTTAACAGTTTTTTCAAAAAGTCGGATATTATTCTGATACTTAACTTTGTGCCAACATATAGCGTGAGCCAGTTGCGGATAATTTCCATTGCTATTGAGCCGAAAAACAGTGCGAGTTGTGCAAGCAAAATCAGCGATACAATACTCAAGGATTTACCGTTTACCCCTTTATCAATAAGATTTTGTTGTAGAAAGGGAAAAACAAGCGTCAGCGCACTGCCTGCAAACAACAAAAGAAACATACCAAATAACCGCTTGAGATGTTCTTTAAGATATGAAAACATGTACCGCAACGAAATACGATTTTCTGTGGGTGGTTCAAGTTTGTAAAATTTTTCCGTAGGCTTTAAAAACAGCGCTATACCCTTTTCACCATTTGATAACCACGAATTTTTAAATTTTTCTTCCGATAAAGTGATAAAACCGTGCGAAGGGTCGGCAATCTTCCACTTTCCTCTTTTTGAAACGTTTATTAATACAACAAAATGATTTTGATTCCAGTGTAAGATACATGGAAACAAATTTTGATTTTCACGTAAATTCTCTATCGAAAATTTAGCTGAAAGTGTTTCAAAACCGATTTCTTTTGCAGCCTCAGTAATACCGAGTAAACTTACGCCTTCGCGTGTAAGAAAACATTCTTCGCGTAAATACTCAATCGAATATTGCTTTCCATAAGCGCTTGCTATCATTGTCAGGCATGAAGGTCCACAATCCATTTGGTCGCGCTGTGGTGTGAAAATTATTTTTGACATTTTACAGTCTGTTCAGTTCATCACTTGCTTTCTCGCCTTTATATTTGCTTTTAGTTGAGTTAAAATCGTAACTTATTGAGATATTGATATTTTTCGTATTAAGATTTTTCCACATATAAAATTGAACGTTATTTCCAATTGTAATGAGTTCTTGCTTGAAAGTGCCTAAAATATCATTTGCTCCCAAATTTACTCTTACTTTGTTGTTAAAAAATTGTTTTGATAAGAACAAATCAGCTTGAAATGAATCGTAAAGATAATCAATATCCGAGTTTCCTTTTGCCTGATAAGAAAGATTTGCGCCAAGCCGTAAATCTTTAAATAACAGTATATTATTTTTAAATGATGCTGAAAGAATCGGTTTATCATAGAAAATCAATGGATCGCCGTATTTTACATTATCTTTTGACAATGAAAGTTCTAACGACGGCTTCCAATATTTAATTGTTGGAGAAAAGGCAGCTGATATTGAGATGTTTTGGCTTTGAGCCAGATTATTTGGTTGAAAAAACAGAATGTTTTCCGTAAGTAAAATTGGTGCAAACAAAATTCTGTCTTTGTAAATGTTGTACGCAATTTCGGTTTGCAAATCTTTCCAAACGAGCATATATGATAAAGTATTGATTTTTGTCGGTTTAAGATACGGATTTCCACCCTCGTACATGTATGGATTGTCGTATTGAACTTCATTGCGAAGCTGATAGTAACTTGGACGATACGTTGAGTTTCTGTAACTCAACTGCATTTGCAATTTACCGTTTTCATACGCTATACTTGCCGAAGGGAAAAAATTATTATAAACGCGACTCGGCTCTTCTTCTTTTATTCCATTACTAAAATATTGGAAATTAACATTTTCATAACGTAGAGCCAAATTCGTTGAAAATTTATCAATTTGTTTTGAATAAGTGAAAAAAACAGCGTTAAGCAATTGATTTGCTGTATTCAAAGATGATTGCAGAATATCGGATTCGCCTGATTCAATTACATTAAAAATTTGGTTGTTAATTGTTTTTGAAAATTCATAACCATAATTCAATTCTCCTCGCCAAATCGGACTTGTAAAAATCAATTTTGCAGCATACAGATTGTAATTATTTTTATTCTCTGTTTTTATAATTTCCGTAGAATCTTGTCTGAAATTTTGCGCAGTGATCCCACTAAAACCGGAACCATTGGCATAGTCAATATTTAACTTTACTGAAAGCCATTCAGAAAACTTTCCATTATAATAAGCATTCAAATAATTGAAACGAGGGTTGTTTTGGGCATTTGTAATACTTCTGAACGATTCAATTAATGCGTTGTTTTCCATAGTATTTACATCTGAATTGTCCAAAAAGTGATAAATAAAGTTTCCGGAATTTTGAAACTTTATACCTGCCGAATGATTTTTGTTAAAAACATAGTTCATACCAATGTTTGCGCGGTAATTTTGCAGTATCATTTCTTGATTTCCATTTTGCATAACTTCTGCTGTTGCGTCGTTAGAATTTGTTTTTTGAGAGAATCTGGACACCAGCAAATCGCCCATTTTTCCATAACGGAACATTCCAAAAATATCTAAATTTCCGTGCCTGTAATTGAGATTCAGTGTTTCGTTATGCGAAAAACGCTTGTCAACTGTTGAGCGCAACATAATGTTTCCGCTCAATCCTTCACCCACTTGCCTAATTGTTTCAATTCGTATAACTGCTTGAACAGTTGCATCGTATTCTGCGCCAGGATTGGTAATAATCGTAACTTTTTTAATTTGATTGGAGTTCAGTTGGTCTAACTCGGAAATATCACTTACAAGTCTGTTATTTATATAAATAAGCGGTATTCCTTTGCCAAAAACCGTGATTTTATCCTTTTCTCGATTTACGAAAGGCAGTTGCCCAAGCACATCCTGTGCTGTTCCGAGATTTTTCAAATATGAATTTTGAATATCAGTACTTATTCCGCCGTTTTCCATCTTAATAATCGGGCGTGATGCTGTTATGGTTACTTCATTCAAAATATTCGCGCTATCCAAAGCAAGAGTTATTGTTCCAATATTTTCATTTTCTATATTCAATAATTTTGTTTTGTAGCCTAAAAAACTAATTTTTAATAAGTTATTTATTTGTTTTGCATTTAACGCGAAATTTCCCTGACTATCGGTTGTTGTACCTTCAATGAACGAAGAATCGGATTTTTGCAAAAGAATAACATTTGCAAATTCAAGTGGCAATGATGAACTTTCCTCGACTACTTTTCCTTTAATAATTTGAGCAGAAACAGTAATTGCAGACAAAAAAAGAACTATAAAAGATAATGTTCTAAGCATTTTTTTCTTTGTTAATTTGAAAATCATACCAATCTTCCAGGGATTTATTTAACAAATCAGGGGCTCGTTGCATACACTCACATATCACAAATTTCCCATTGTCATATTGATTTTTTAATCTTAACCATGGACAATAACCTTGACAAATTGGCAAATAAAAACAATTCTTACACTCATCGTTATAATAAAATTTACTGCCTAACAAATATCTAAAGAATAACGCAGAATCAGAGAGATTATTGTCATTTATGTAACCCACTATTTTGTTTTCATTTGTAACATCATTCCAACATTTGTAAATTTCACCTTTTGGACCAATGATGTAAGCATTTACCATTGTAGCACAACATCCCTGATTGTTTTCTAATTGTGGAAATACCGTACCTTTCAATTTTTTGTTTTTGTATATTTCATAATAAAATATTTTCGATTCCCATTGTGATATTGCATCGCAAGCCAATGCTGTTTTGGTCTCATTTTCTATTCGTAAAAATCCGGGATAAAAATCTATATTCTTACCTTTCCATTTTGTTGATAGCTCCTCTTGCAGTAATAAAAAATCGTTCCTGTTTGCTTTTTCAATGTTTACGCGAATAGATACTTTTGTATCATGCAGTTCATGTAAAATTTTGTCAATATTATCAATCAGTCGGTCATAACTGCCTTCTCCTGTGTTTTTTTGTTTCCTAACTCGATTATGCCTTTCTCTGCTTCCATCAAGTGTGATTTGAATTGAATTCAAAGGATTTTCTTTAAAATATTCAATAACCTTTGAATCAAAATAATAACCATTTGTTACAATTGATTGCCATCTTATAGGTATTTTTATTTCAGATTTTATCTTGTCTAATATCTTTTTTATCACACTGAAAGCCAAAAGGGGTTCGCCTCCGTACCATGTTATTGTTAAATCTTTTGCTAGTTCATGCTGCTTTATAAAAGTTATCAATTCATCTATCGTACAATCGCTCATTACGCCACCTTTTTTGCCTTCTTCAAAACAATACGGACAATCAAAATTACAAGATAGGGTCGGTACTATTATTAGGGACAAGGTAGATTGAGAGTAACTGATTTGGTCTTCATGAAATTGTCGTTTGAGTAAAAAATCATCATCTTCATAATCATTAACGATTATTTTATGAGATTTAAATAATTCAAACAATGATTCGTCTAATTCATTCATCAATAAAGGATTTTGCTTCATTTGAATAATAAAATCGTACAATTTTTTTGTAAGACTCATAAACGAATTTGTTCGTGAGCAATATATAAGATATACTCCTTTTGAAGTTACAAGGTTATAGGTGTATTTTGATATAATGAAACTCATATTTATTTCTTTTAAAAAAATTTTAATAGCGGAGTCAAAAACTCCGCTATTAAACAAATACATTTACATACCTCTTTTAAATTTAACCTTCTTCTAATGAAGCTTTTGCTAGAGGAGCGCTATTTCCCCTGCAATTACATGTGCAATCACCACCACCAACAATTTTAGTTAGTTGGTCATTTGGCAATTTGTCATTTTCTTTCAAAACAACAACGTCATCTAATGAAAAATTTTTTGATTCCATTTTTGATTTAATTTTAAAAATTTAACATAATATCTACGCCTGATTATTTCCTGACGTATGAGGAGATATTTTTCAAAAAATACGATACAAAATTAAGAGTAAATTTGAGGTCGTTATTATTTGATTTTTGCATAATTTTACCCGCTTTTTGGATAAAAATAAAAAAAGACAGTAAATATTGAGAAAGTTTAATACTTTTGCAATAAAAACATTGAAAAAATAAAAACTATGAATCAGTAATTGGTTCACGGATAAGACATTTTCGCTCAACAAAGGGCATTTCGCAAGAGGAAATGGCAGACAGACTTCATATTTCGCAATCGGCATACAGCCGTATCGAAACAGGGGAAAGCAATAACTGGATTCCTCTGATTGAAAAATTATGCATCGAATTGGATATAAAGCCCGAAGAACTTTTTGCTTCCGAAGGTTTGTTTCAAAACAACAGCGATAATGCTTCCGCTGTGCAAAATCATATACAGCACGACACGCATATCACAATTAATCAGCTATCAGATAAAGTGATAGAACTATATGAAGAAAAAATAAAACGATTGGAAAGTGAAATTGATCGGCTGGCAAAAATAAATATAGTTGAAAAATAAACCAATTGGTAACCACATAAAGCTTCGAAAACGCGTAGCGTTTATGTGTTTATAGCCGTGTGCGAAAGCGCACGGTTAGCGGAATGACGTCCCCGCCATGCGCCGCGTCGCGGCGCAGCATTTGTATATTTCACCAAATTACATTATATTTGTACCATTATTAATCAAAACATATTATTAAAAAATGGCAAATACGTATTTTCAATGTTATGTTCATCTTGTTTTCGCTGTAAAAAATCGTGTGTGTTTAATTCATGAATCAAATCGCGAAAAAATACAAAAATACATCTGTGGTATTGTCAATCAGGATAAATGCAAGGTTATTTGTATTTATTGCAATCCCGACCATACGCATATTCTTGCAGGTTTCCGTCCTTCTATTTCTATATCAGATTTAGTTAGAGACATAAAATCTGTTTCGTCCAAATTCGTTAATGATCAAAAATTAATGCGATTTCATTTCAATTGGCAGGACGGTTATGGCGCCTTTACGTGTTCCCACTCACAAATCACTGCTGTTTCCAATTACATTAAGAAACAGCCGGAACACCATAAGAAGAAAACCTTTAGAGAAGAATATTTACATATTTTGGAAAAATTTGAAATTGAATATGATGATCATTATTTGTTTGAATGGATTGATTAACAGCGCCGCTACGCGGCGCATGTTGGGCAACATCATTTCGCACCCCGTGCGCTTTCGCACACGGCTATAAATGCCTAAGCGCTACGCGCTTTTCTCTGATAACTCTTGGAAATAATTCATTGTATTTCTTCAATTCAGCTTAAACACCACCGGCATAACATACTTGATTTTAACCGCTTTCCCGTCTTTTAGCGCCGGTTTCCATAGCGGCATGGAACGAATAACCCTTTGAACTTCTTCATCAAGAGAAGCATATACGCCTTTGACTAAGGTAATATCCGACAGTGAACCGTCTTCATTGACAATGAATGAGCAGACAACCCGACCGTTGATCCGCTTCTTGAGCGCTTCCGGCGGATAATGAATGTTTTGATAGATATAGCGCAGCAAAGCAGCTTTTCCATCCTGAAATGCGGCGTTTCTGTTCTTTTCGTTAGTCGCTACGCTGTCATTTTCGTCCTCCTCTTTGTTCGCTTGCGCCGTTTCCTGAGCTAACAGGAGCGAATCTTCCAATTCTGAAGCCGTATCGGTCGAATCCGGCGAGAGATCGGTTTCCTGCAATTCTTTCAGGTCTTCTACTATGTTTTCGTCTTTTTCAATGATTGGCGGCGTGAATTGTACGATTTCTTTCAGTTGCGGTTTTTCTTCCGGTACGATTTGATTGATGTTTTCTCTGTGTTCTTCCAATTCAATCAAGCTGGATAATTCTATCGGCTTCACTTCATAGTCGCTGTCTTTAATTTGTTGATCTTGATCGAAATGAATTATTTTAAACAGAAAAATGACGATAGCTGTTGCCGCTATTACGAAGAACAGGGCAAACACATGCCGCAGGGTAGATGTTTTACGCAGATAATACGCTCCGTATTCCTTATTTTTATTCTCAAATACAAAATTGCGCCATTCCTCTGAATTCAAATCAACATCTCTTCTG
>Ga0123357_10015149_pt1 | contig 10100 bp, 7 predicted proteins | sample TergutEmb28metaG_FD_89873 | JGI IMG/M metagenome (GOLD analysis project Ga0123357, IMG submission 89873) | Embiratermes neotenicus P4 segment gut microbial communities from Petit-Saut dam, French Guiana - Emb289 P4 | ecosystem: Host-associated > Arthropoda: Insects > Digestive system > Gut ... | reverse complement strand
GTGATGCAACATCTCAATGACACTTTCCCTAATAGGTGGATCGGTCGTGGCAGTACCATTAACTGGCCACCAAGATCTCCAGACTTAACCCCGTTAGATTTTTGTTTATGGGGTTTGATGAAGGTGAAGTGTGCAGAAAAAAGTGGATACACGAGACGAACAGCTCGTTAACATACTGGATGTTATCGCCTGCATAAAGGGACGTCAAGACGCACTCAGACGAACAACACGCCATGTCTTCATAAGAGTTCCAAAGTGCATTGATGTCGACGGTGGAATTTTCGAATATTTGTTATAAACTGTACCAACTCTGTCACTTTAACAATAAATGCCGGTATTAGAAACAGTACGTACACGTAATATCTCTTTCTTATGAACAATTTTGCGGTTGTACATTCAAATAGCTCCATCTCGGAAACCGTTCGGAATAGGACACATGTTCGTATAAACAGTTTTGTTTACAATGACCGATACTATTACCTCCCAGAATATCGACCTTTCCTCCTGGGACACCCTATAGTACAGCGCATGCACATTGCATGCTTGATAACTAAGGCTACAAAAAGACACTCAAATATTTATTATTTCTTGCTGTTGCACGGCTACAAAGGTTACGCGAACGCGTCTCAATGTTACCTTATACGTACATCGCCTTTCTTGGGCGTCCTCGGTACAGGCGAAAGTACGGAACAGTACCTTGAATTACAGTACATAGGGACCGCTGCCGTCTTCACATTAATCAGCCCCGTTTTCGAAGGTTATTGTTGATAAGATATTAATAGTATGTTAGTAATTAGCCAATTAATTGGACTTCAAGTCTGAAGAAACTATGAGAAAGGTCAGCAGTGGCATACAATTGACGTTCATAAGAAGGATACCTTACGTTTCCTTGACACAAATGAGACGAAAATGTCTTGTAACAAAATTTGCAAGACGCATAATTATAGAGGGAACAGTGATTAAATTTCAATATGATGTGTCAACGTGCTACATTTTTCCAAAAATCGCGCTTAGGTGAAAGTTGTGCGTCTATCGAAGTTTCATTAAAGAATATTTTCGTTTAAATTTATATCAAGCATTGCGCGTGGAATCCGTAAGCATGGGTCTCCAGACTTTCTATTAATAAAAGTTTGTAGCAGAAGTATTCACCATACACAGGGTCAAATTTTATTTTTTACTTTGTCAACATTTTACCACAGATTGGCGACCGTATATACCACATGTTGTAATGATAAAAAGATTTTATATTTTCCCGTAGATTATATTTATATGTTTCTTATGATTTAAAGTACAGACACGAGCAGTTCCTCTACATAGCATTAACTTTATCGTCTTTCGAATGGAGACGGCTGTTCCCGTAAAGTAAGAATTACACTTTTAGATCTATATGTCGATTATATGTATTAAGTTCGTGCTTCAAATTGTTAAATGCTCACTCACCAAATAGAGAAACGTTTCATGTAAATATTGCACTGTTAACTAAAACTGAGTTACATGATATCAATGATAGTTCCTAGATCAGCCTTTTTCGCGTAGGCCAGGTAAGGTTACGAAGAGCGCCTATTATTTTTATGTCTGATTTTTCGTCCTTTAGCATATACAGACTCGAGCACATTCGAATGAATTTTTGCGAGAACTGATATGTGCAACACTCTAAAAAATTATCAATAAATTAAATTTTGGTTAAAACTTGTGAAATACAATGGCAGGTTTACACGGAAATGTATAAGGTTTGCTGCGATTAGCTCTACTGTAACTCGTTAAAAGTATGTCGCGTTGGATGATGTCTAAAACGAAAACTGCAGAGAAATTATGCACAAATTTTATGTCCAATACATATTTCCCTTAAGTTATACGGTTTTCAGAATACTTAAAAAGTAGCAAAAGGTATGTAGTTGTTACGTCATATATAAATCTTAACTTTTTTACAATATTATCTATAAAACAAAATTGGGCTTTAAAGTAAAGTACAAGTTATATTCATCAGACACTAGCCACTGTGAAATTTGATAGGACAACTTAGTGTAGATTTTCCAAAAGGCGAATTTGTATAAATAATCTACTTTATTTGGTTTCGGATTTCTGTTATGTGTGAGACGATCAGGGTGCACCATTATTTTGATGCGTGTATGCCGTAAAATTTTAGAAAAATCTGCGTAATATGCGCTAGAAAATAGGCAGTGTCCAAAATAAATACCGTCTAATCGATGTGGTTTCCAGGCAGTCCCTGCTATGCTGAAGCTGTAACATGGGCCCTTCTTGCTGCTACGCATATTTAACACTTGCTCACAAATGTTGCAATTCAAAGACGTGAGCTAATAATTTAGGAATGTCATGGTGAGATGTAAATGATGCAGTTCCTATTCTGAAGTCTACGAGGTCGTAGGTTAGCTGAAGGATCATGGACTGACCATATCACACAAAGAAAACTCATGTTGAAACTTCATGTCTTCATGTCACATCACGCGTTATCATTAGGTAAGTATTTTCCAACATTTCCAATTATGGTATTTCCTTCATTTTCAAAGTGATTTAGCCAAAGAAACACAGCGTCACATTACAGAAGACTTTATCCTTTAGTAGTACCACTGTGAGAACCTCAAATCTCTTAGCACGATCAATGATACTCCTCATTATGTCAAGCCCCTCCCCATATTCCTGTCACTTCATTTTTCCTAGGTACAAACGTTTTCTTGGGGCACACGGTGGCGGAGTTGGTTGAGGCACTGCGCTACAAATCGGAAGGTCGCGGATTCGATTACCAGAGATGTCCTTCAGACCGCACTTTGGCCCTTAGGTCGACTCAGCCTCTAACAGAAATGAGTGTCAGGAATATTTCCTAGGCGTATAGGCCACCGGTGCGTAGGACTTGCAAATTTATCACTTTCATGTGCCGACTGCCATGAAATCTGGGAGCTTCAACTTCCTGAAATCCTCAGGGCCTGTCACCACAATTACATGGCGTTACATCCCAAAACACCATAATCGTGGCTAAGCTTATTTGTCTTCATTGTCTGTCCGTCAGGAGGCCAGATAGAGAATGCATGTAGGCCTATGCCGAGTCTTCAATTATTCATTCAATTTTGTTAAGTAACCAAAGGATCAATTAAGACTAATTACCGGATATTCTCAAATCTAATCCGCGCCCTTTTTACAGTTTCAGAGGGCTAAACAATCAGATGCGGATTAGATTCGCGGTCGTGAGCTGGATTTTGGAAAAATGATAGAGCTGCTGTACGTGCCGTAAGAACAATACAATACAATAATTTATTATTTATAATATTATACAATATTTATAATTTATTATTCATCAGACTCGCCGTCATCACTCATAACTGAATCAGTCTGCCTTGTAGGCAAGGAACGGTTGAAGGAAAGTGCCGATTAGAACCGCGAACTAACTTTTTTTTTTTCGTTAAAGAAATAGGCAACAACTAGTGCGGATTAGATTCGGGAATATACGGTAATCTTAGGATGGAAGTAGATGGTGGATAGTATTCAGGAGTTCAATTTAAAACCGAACTCAGAAGCATGGCCAGCCTTACGGCCTTACACTGTCACATATGATTTGTACAATATAACTTGCCACATATTAGAGTTGATGTTCGAATTGACCTTCTGAAACACTCAGACATGCTTCACATCAAAAGAAATGGAACACCTGAAAATCCTATTATAAGTTTCATACGACATATTTCGTACGATTTCCTCCTTGTACAAGGTTACCACAATGAACATGCGCTGTATTAAAGAGCACTGCCTACTAACGAGCAAAAGTTCTTGGCCTGTTAAAAACGGCAGATCACATTGGAATACGTAAACAAAGTGATGAAATGCACTTTCCACGCGGTGATAGGACGGGCGGTGTGTGAGTCTGAGTGCTGTCAAAATTGCCGCGCAGCGTCGGGAATTTTTAGAGCAGAATTTTAAAACGTATTTAATAATCTGCTCAGGTGTCAAGCATATTTTAAATTTGTAGGAAGTCATTTCCAACACCTACTCTAACATGCGGTGAATTGTACTATATATTACATGAGGAAATGTAAGGCCCTTAAGCTTGCCAAACTTCCGGTTTCGTTTTTCAGTTGAACTCTCTATATAACAGAAAACTTCTTAATTTTTACGCTTTGCTGAATATTAATAGAATTATCAAATCAGAAAGATAAGATTAATGGGGCATGCAAGTGTGCCTTGGAAGAAAGAAAATTCACACAAATTCGTGCAAAACAGGAAGTTAATGCGACCACTAAAAATTAGGCGTAGATTTGAAGGTAATATAAAAGTGACTGTTAAATAAATAAGGTTGGAGACTGTGTAGATGATTCATTGAGCCTGAAAAATGGACTTATGTCGGGTTCTGGTGAATACGACGAGAAACATTCGCATCCTATAAGATGCGAGTAATTTCTTCAGAGGTTAAGCAAAAATTCGCTTCTGAAGAAAATGTCTGCTTTAGCTATACATAGTAAATTCTATCCATATATTGATGAGACGATGACCTACTCACCAGCTGATCTGAAACAACATGCTGAATGTCATCAGCAGCAGGAGGATGGAGCTGGTGTGACCACGGAGTGGCCATAACGATGACATGGCCAGAGCGGCCATGCTGGAACGGCCTTCAGGCCTGATCACTTGGGCGCTGCAGACGTCTGCAAGACAAAGTAAATATTTGAGCCTTCAAGCTTTATAAATCACTTCTTTAATTTCCCAACATCTCCAGCTTGCTTAATTCTAAAACTGCCAGCATTAATTGCTGGTTTCCCACGACAATATATTTTTGGTTTTCGGAGCTGTATTTCTTACCTAGTAGAGTCAAACCCCAACACAGCGCCACTGTTTATTCACCGAATTTTGTGGCAGTATGTGGAGGAATGCTTTAGATCGATGTACCGCATCATAGAAAATTTCCGTTTACAGAGATTCATGGGTGCTAAGTGAGTTTGGCGCTGTATCAGAGGGCGGTGTATCGGGATTGAACTCTAAACACACATTTTTAAGGCATCTAATGCAAGATCTTCAAATGTGGAGAAAGAATCCGCTTAAATATTCGGAAAAAGTATCAGCAGAAGCCACATGTTGTCCGAAGTAGTTGTAAAGTTCGAAATTTGCGAATCTTGGCACTTGAATGGCTAAAGCCTAGGCCGATACCTTCGGGTCTCTATAAATAAGGAATGTCTACGTTCTCAGGAGCTCTCAAAGCAATACGTCTAGCTTTGCAAGTATCGTCGCGTTGCACTGTCTAGGTGAGGCGGTCAGGTCGCGTCCTGTACGCTATACAAAACAAATTTTGATTGCCTGAAAAAAAAAATGCTACCGAGATCTAACTACAGATGAAACGACAACATCAAAATGCGTCTTTAAGAGACTAGGTTTGGCCTGCAAGAACTAGATTCGACTGGCTTAAGATAGGGTCTAACGTTTTTTTTTTGTTTTTTTTTTTGTGAACACTGTGCCGAACTTTCGGGGGTCATAAAATCAGGGAACTCATTTAAGTTTAATTAAAATAACTTTTTGCAGCAGAATTCTTCATGAAAAATCTGTAGTGTGTTTGGAAACCAAGAAACCTTCGTCAAATATAGAACTACAGGTGCCTTGCCGTATTTACAACAGCATACTACACACGACGCCCTAAACCATTACGAAGAAATACTCAACACAGCAACACAAGAATCTCAATGTCAGCATCCAATCCATCCAACACAGTCCAGTCTGACACCAAAGAAGGATGGGGGCCAAACATCACACCCATAACGGTAAGTCATATTCACTACGATTAACTATCACACGATATGTAATACTCGTATTGCGTATGGCTTACACAAATCTATATTACAGGAATGGACGCCATGGGGCCAACAAGACACCGTAGAACAAACAATCACCACTTCTATTTACACGTCCTTCAACTACGTAGAAAAACAACATCCTCACATCATACCCTACATAACCGCAGGATTCTGGTTCAATATGTACGACGCAGACAACCAATGGAATTCATCTATTGATAAATACAACGCTCTTTCGGGCGTCACTATTGGAGATACATGGTTAACTGGTACTATAACAATAGAAGTATTTGCTTGCACACGTCAACGCCTTATACAATCTGGATCCACAAACACATTCACATACGACTTTGAAACAAGCCAAGGTCTTTACTTCTGCACATCAACACGATCTGCATCTCCTGAGCCAAGGAAGTCCACTCAGCAATCCCCAACCATACTTATTTAAGATACACTTAAATATTTTACTTTCATAAATTTCTAAATTTTATTAGTCGTTTTTCCTTCAGATTTTCCAGTAAAAATTTTGTATGCAATTTACAGATTACCTCGCCAATCGTATCTTTTCGTAGATCATCATAGTAGTCTTCCGTGAATAGTACAAATAAAGCAGGTCAGTAAATATAGAAAACTTGAGGGTGACCTGTACCAAGGAGGAAATAATTTGGCATCGGTCCGATCGATGGACCAACCACACAACAAAAGAGGTCACAGAAAGAACGTACTAATGAAACAGTTAAATTACTTCTTCCTCATTTTTACCCACTTCGTTGGATTATCACACTTATTAATCATTGTCTTAAAGAGCTAAATGACTTTCGAATCATTTAAGAAATATGTAGTAAAAAACACTATCCAATAATGCAGAAGTAAGGACAGAATTTTCAAACAGAGGGGGAAAAAATTTAAATTTTTAGACTTTTTCGCAGAAGTGCGAAAGGCGAATATTAGTGTCGTCATAATTGTCCGTCTATCCGACCTTCTGTCCATCCGTGTCCAACAACTCGGCTCCTACTGGAAGGATTTTCAAGAAATTTTATATCTGTGCTTGTTTTGAAAATGTGTCGAGAAAATTCAGGTTTGTTTAAACTCCAAAAAGAATAACAGGTATTTTACATGGAAACCTATGTACTGTACATGTAGGACGGTATCCTGCTTAATCTTCTTTAATGAGAAGTATTTCAGACAAAATTTGTAGGGAAACTCAGAATACACATTTTATGTTTAACGCATTTTCCGGAAATCATGCCGTTTATGAGACAATATGAGAAAGTGTGGAAGAGCCAGACAGGTCACAGATAGCAATATAACAATACCCATACCCTTCGCATGTTGGATAACTAAGGCTACAGACACATACTTAGAATATGCAATAATTATTGCTTTACCACGGCAGAACTAGTTACGTGAACGCGCCTAAATGTTGCGTTTATAAGTACATTGCCTGGCTTTTTATGTTGTCATTAATGTCTACATTTAGAACGGAAAGAAAAGAATTCAATTTCAAATACTTAGCAAAATTTAACCTCAAAGCTTAGTACCGAAACTAAACAGACAGAGATTTTTTCTTGCTTTCCTATCTTAATATTAGTTTTTATTTCATCAATTTTAGATTTAAGATATTACTTTTTGTCCTTAAAATGTCTACTAGCTTCAGTCTTACATTTTTTAGATTATTTGCATTACTTTGGTTTGTATACTGTTACCACTGCATTTTCGTCTGCATTATTTGGTATAAAAATTAGACATTCTTCATCAAACCATGGTTTATGATGCTCCAATTGATACAGACCTAGAACCTCTTTAGTTGATATTTTGATTTTGTTAATGTTTTCCAAGCCATACTTATGTCCTCGCTATCACTTGAGTTCTCCAACGCTGCTAACCTGTTTAAGATCTTAATCTGGTAATGTCTCCTAACTCCCAGCTCATTTATCTTCCTGAGAGTAAATCTTTCCCCAACAAACTTTTGTGCTGCTTGTTTACTTATTGCCAATATTTGTCTAACTTTTGAAACCACCAGATAATGATCAGTATCACAGGTGTCTCCCGTGAAAGATAGTACATCGAGTACACTCGAATGCCGTCTCCTACTATCAATATGTGATCAAACCGGTTGTGAGTCTACCCATCAAGATAAGTCCAGGTGTACTTATGAATGTTTCGGTGCGGGAACATCGTGCTCGTAACAACTAAATGTTTTGATGTGGCAGACTTCACTATTCTAACACTACTATCATTACTATCCTGATGTAGACTCTCATTCCCAACTCTCGGTTTGAAAATATTCTCTCTCCTCACTTTTCCATTAAAGTCTAACACTATTTTCATATTGTACTTAGGAAAACAATCGAAAACTTGCTCTAGGTTTCATAAAAAACTGTCTTTGAATTATCACTTTTCTCCTCACTTGGCGCATGCACATTCAAAACAATGACTAGCGACTTCTCAGACTGAGTGATAACTCACATTCTCTACTGTCTTAACTACTGATACGCTTCTGTGGTGTACAATACATTTTGTACCCAATTGATGATTTTCTTCGTTTTCCGTAGAAAAAATTATAATTCTCTGCTCTTACCGTGCCCAAATTGTCTCACTTAAGTTCCTGTACACCCACTAAATCTAAGTTGTATATTGCTAATTCCCTGGCTACTGCTGTAAGTGACCCTAACCTTTACAGGTTCCTTACATTCTATGTACCAAATCATATCCCTTTTCCATTGTTTATGTCGTAAGTACTAAAAGATCAGTCCAGGCCCGAGGCAAATGAATCAGTTTCGTAACAAGACTCATTTTTACTGTGAGGATTAGTTAGCATTTCGCCCGACCCCAAAAGCTGGAGGACCACCCTTTGTGTGTTGTCCGCGACTAATTTACAATATATTCGCAGCTAATCTCCATATTGGAGGCCGTTCCTCCATCCACAATTTGAGGGCGCGTCAAACCGTGGTCACAGGGACCCACTTATAATGGAGACACGGCAACTTTATTGCATATAAAGCCTTCACCCGCCAGGATATTCCGTTACAGCTCCCGCGTTGGGGTCAAAGATAAAAGACATACTGTAAATAACCTCCCACCCTACCCAAAAATTACTCACTGTCTCTTTGCAAAAAATCAGTTATTTATGCTGACAACAAAATAAATTATTTCACTTTTCCTTTATGGCTGCCTTCTCTATCACATTAAATACTTTCATAGGCGTGCCTACTGTAAGCGCATGACACATTCATAAAGTTAACACAGTCATATCATTCATACAATTCATCGCATATTATCTTATTTACGATCCTAAAACAATTCGAAATCTATATCACGTACGTACCAAACAATTAACACGATGGATGAAACTCCTTGCGAATCTGAAGCCTCTGTTTGTTTGGTTAGATAAGAAGCTTCTCGCCGCGTTTCATGTGTCCTCATTCAAATATAGAGCTGTCATCTGTATATGTGAGAATTAGCAGTATTACTAATAGTATTAATACTACTGTTGCTAATACTATTGCTGCTACGACGGCATGAAAGGCATTTCAAGTCATAGACTACTAAATTTATTTCCCTGCATTTTCCCGTATAGTGCCAATCTTTTCTACTCTGCAGTCCCATGCATTTTTCTGGCAACACCGATTACCGGGTCTGTCCCGCTGCATCTGACTTCCACGTTGCTCGACTACCACGTACTTTTTCATCTAATATTTTTCTTGATGTCCATCTATTCATCCTACGTTTGTGTCCAGGACATTCCAGTCTTTGGAGCTTCGTATATTACCACGTCTATGCCCTTATATAAGCTATGGATTTCAATGTTAGAGCGGAAATTCCTGTGTGAATTTCCGTGTAATAGCTCACAGTTCGACTTCATGATTTTTAATAATGACAAAAACGCTTTGTCGGCTGCCACAATTCGCCATTTCACTTCCATAGTGCCCGTCTATTAGCAAGATGAAGTTGATGTCGCATTCTGACTACACAGTCTAATGCCAGGCTGAATAGAACTGCGACCAGTCCATCATTTTGTTTAATCCACTACATATTCTAAATAGGACTGTAGTGTCTCTTTCTCTTGTGCCATTGTCCCTTGACATATAGTCCTAACCGGCCCAGCCATTTTCGTTGATATACATTGCTAAGCCAGTATTTCATAGCGCCTGCGCTTGATTATTCTGTCCTAAGCTGTCACTATCTGCAGACAGATAGGGTCAAGTCCGGCTGACACTTCCGAAACTTACCAGCCACGTGCCTCACTCTCACCCTCCGCCCCTCCCTCAATAATTATTTCGAGATGCTTTGTCGTCTTGTTCGTAGTAT
>Ga0123357_10015147_pt1 | contig 10100 bp, 4 predicted proteins | sample TergutEmb28metaG_FD_89873 | JGI IMG/M metagenome (GOLD analysis project Ga0123357, IMG submission 89873) | Embiratermes neotenicus P4 segment gut microbial communities from Petit-Saut dam, French Guiana - Emb289 P4 | ecosystem: Host-associated > Arthropoda: Insects > Digestive system > Gut ... | reverse complement strand
CCCCTGCCTTTAGACGTTCCCACTTTAGCCGCCAGGTGCCTCCGTCCACAACGATGCGAGAGATCCTAGCAGCGAAAGGTGGAACTGTGGGCGAGAACGATGTCCAGTAGTAATTTTGCCTAAAATCCGACATCCACGTAAATTTAAGGGATCTTTAACATGCCGCAAATCTACGACATGGGACCGACGGCTTTACTTCTCCTCTGAAGGAAGGTGTGCTGAGGAATTTTTGCGCCCTAAAAATCCAACAGCTTTGGCCGGGTTTGAACCCACAAACTTGGGTACTGAAGGCCAGCACGATTTCAAAATTAATTGTTCTTTCAATTCCTGCCACTCATTAAACAATCCCTGTATCTGCTAATTATAATGCGCATATTTAGCGGGATATTATGTGTGGCAGAATGAACATCATGTAAAGATAAACACTAACTATCCACACATGCATAATGGCACTAGTATAAATTACGAGTGACAGCCGTTACTTTCAAAGAACAGTTTACGTAACTACTACACTCCCAACACAATACTGCAAATACTGTCCTTGCTGATAAACTATCTGATGACGGAACTCAAAGGTTCAACACTGCTAGTACCAAAGAATGACAGCAAACACACTCCTTGGACAGTTCCATGTACTTTCCAACTAACAGGTTGTTTGCTTACATTTTAATATTATCCTCTTCACTCCTAATTTTAAAAGTGGGTGTTTTCTAAGAGATTTCTTCAACACACATATAAACATTTCTAGCCTGTTACAATTCCACTATCCTAATGATACAAGCAACCTGAATAAATGACCATTGAACTGCTAAAGTATCTCCTATTAGGAACAAAAAATAAGCTACATTTCGAGCACTAAGGTCTACTCCTTTGGCTTCTAGACATTACTCGTGTCAGTGATAACAATCCAGTGAATTAAAAAAAGCATGAAAGAACTGCAGATAAGGGGTTTCAGTGACAGATTATTGTATCATATGACCTCACCATTATCACCTCATCCAAATGACCTTGATAATGCTAACATGTGCTACTCATGCACACTGTGAAGCTGGAGCAGAATGACCAAGAAATTACACAAGGTCAAAACATGCTACATACACAGCACATGTTAATGAATGCCAAGACAGTCTGTTCAGCAAGTCTCCGCTTGAAACACAGCATGTGTTCCAACACTTCGTTTGTAAGTTTTTTATGACAAACTTGATTTCAAATTACCTGCAACAACAATACTACATGCGGCAGTAACATTCCAAATAAAAGCTACAATCAACAAGAAATATGGTACATTTGTAACGGACAATATAAAACATCACCAAAAATGACAGCAAGCAGAAAAATATTCAAACTGGAGGGGGGGGAAGTTAATTGAATATCTTCATTACGTGAAGTGGTGTTTAATGAGGATAAATAGGCTTAATAAGAGGAGGATATTGAGACTGCATCCTCCCAAAGGCAAAGTTGTCCCTGCAGATGCCATGAAGGCATACAGGGGGAGTGGAAGTAAAGCTCCACTCATTCTTACCCTCAGCATTAAATGGGAGGTGAATTGCCAACATAATGGCCCAGTGCTTTTACCCCTAGAGAAAGAATCCTTGGTACCCATTGCAGAGCAGGCTGGGTAGGTTCCAGTACCAGCTTGGGAGTTTTGGAGATGATAAAAATCCTCTTGTCCCTGTCAAGAACTGTGGCCCACATCATCAAGCCCACAGTCTAGGCACTATAAATAGAGAGTTTCACTAGCTCTGAAAGCCAACTGCTGGTTATGCTAAAGCAGAATTCTGGTCACTTTAAAGATATCAATGGAAGCAGTTAATCTGAGGAAATTCTTTAATCAACGTTCTAGGACAATCTGGATAACGACCTGCCTTTTGTCAAGGAAGTTTCCTGGAAAACACTTGAGGTAGTCAGATAGTTCTGAAAACTGAGCAATCTAACAAGATTACGGTAGCCAATGACTGCCTACATTTTCAATAACCCATAAGAAACTAACATTATTCTTGTTTTCAAGCTTTCGCTGTGTTTTAAATGTAATGTGTTCCTTTTGGGGTAATTCCCCGGCGTCTGAGTTCTAATAGCTGATGTTTCGGAACTCACTGTCAGTTCCATGGAACCGACAGTGAGTTCCGAAACGTCGGCTATTAGAACTCAGATGCCGGGGAATTACCCAAAAAGGAACACATAAAATAATATTAGTTACTCAAAGTACTTTTAAAAACCCTGATAATTATCAAGAAATTCCTCCACTGGTATTTTTCCCTGGACGGGTGGTGGAGGCTTGTGAGTGCGGTAATGCACCTTAGGTTTCATAAAATGCGGGGAATTTCTTGACTAGCTGCAAACCAGTTAGCTTCTCAAGAAGGACTCTGCACCATGGAGTAAGTAAGGTATTTTTCCCTAACAAGTAACCCATTTCCCCTATCATTTATTATCATTTCACAGCCACTTAAACAACAGCTAAGTAGAAACATATCATCATATCTAACAAGTAACCCATTTCCCCTATCATTCAGTATCATTTTAGAGTCATTTAAACAGCTAAGTAGAAACATATTGTCATATCACATTACTTTTCCATGCCACTAAGACAGGTCCTGCTACCTGCCTGATGCATGCAGGCTGGTTTTCTACAATGTGTATAGTTACATTTTACATTTCTCAGGGAGAGACTGGCACTAAATGCGTAAAAAAACCCTCATACGTAGGAATTAAACATTTCTTGACTTAGGAAAACTGAAATTGAATCCTATTTCAAATGAAGTAAAACATGAAGTCATGAAACATTCACCATTGGTTTCAGTGCAATTTGTAAAATAATATATGTTAACATAACACACCAAGCAATTACTTCATTTTTAACATCCAGGTCTCTTGGTTGTGTTACCACTATCTAAACTTTTAGATAACCTCTGAAATCTTTCCACAACCTATGGCAGTAGGTTCAGAAGTACTGCAAGTAAGGCAGTTAAAACACAAACATTTGATAAAATAATAAACCCTTTTAACTTCTGTGGCACAACTTGGCCCTAGGCCACCTCACTGTTGATGCTTCTATATCACTCACTCACTCACTCACTCACACACACACGCACACCATAGGATGACTCTGAACAAGTAACCAGTTTGTTGCAGGGGCCACTACCTACACAACACACAATACAATGGAAGAACATCCATGCCCTCAGCAGGATTCAAACCCCTGATCTCAGCAACCGGGCAGCCATAGACCTATGCACTTTATCGCACAGCCAGCTGGATCTACTTGTGGATACTTTTAGTTGCAGGATATTACCAGCATACCGCTATATATAGAAGTGATGGTTAACCTGGATATCATGACGCACTCCACACTGTGAAACTGATAATAAAGCAAGTGGTTGTGGTTTCCTGCATGATAAAATCCCAGCACTGCCTGCAAGAGGTACTGCTACCTTATTCAGCTTATTATATATATTCGTTCATTCATTTAATTATGGTTTCTCAGCTCCTTTGGTTTGTATGGCAACAATTGGCACATTGAATGGGAATGAGGTTGGCTTTTGTTAAGGCATTATACTGCCACAGGATGATGATCGCAAAAGCAATCGAAAAATGTTGGTAATTCATAACGTGACGAAAACATATTTTACACACATGCATTTGTTGGTTTCATTACATAAGTTGAAGCATCACACCGCATTTGTGCAAAGTTTTGCAACTGCCAGTCTCCATGGTGACATTCAACCTGGAGATATCCAGAATACAAGATAAGAGTGCTAACCACCCAAATGCAGCATTCAGCATAAATTATAGTAAGTGCCAAATCATTATTTAACTTGTTACTTCAAGATAATATATTACAGTCATAACAAAGCCCCACAACGTAGAATGTAATACACAACGGCATATTTATTACCTATATGATAAAACACACAATCAATGAGATATGACGTGCTGAGTGGATACCACAGAACCAAGAAGTTATCCATTTGTGTGTTTCCTGTGACCCCAGCAAAGTACATTTGCATTACATAGAAGGTGGATAATTCTTAACTTGATATGTTGACTGTCATGATGTAGTTAGGTAATACAATCTCAATCTCTCTCAGTTACTCACAAGCATCCAAGGACAACAACTGTGTGATCAGGAAGTGCAACAGAATAATACACTTGAAAGCCATCTAAACCACTTTCTCCTTATCATATGCAACTATTCTGGCTGGCATAAACAATAAAACAACAATTCAATTTATTAACCAACAAATGAACTCAATAAAATAGAACATAATACAACTCATAAAACACAATTCATGATAACTAACAACCACCACATTTTTTTCTCAGTAATTAACCAACTTGATGCACAAAATTTTTGTTTTACAATAAGTTTATTTCATGCTTCTACATGTTTCGAGCACATGTGCGCGAAACATGCAGAGGCATGAAATAAACTTATTGTAAAACAAAAATTTTGGGTATCAAGTTGGTTAATTACTGAGATAAATATACTGAGATGCACTGTCAGCAAAATGTAAAAACCCCCACACGTTACAGCACAAGAGTGCCATCTTCAGGAAGTCTATGAACACAAAGGATAACAAGACCAAAACTTCCACCTCATGCACTACTTGCCCTCACTGTCATGTTTAAAACATTGTAATGTTACAAATATATAAAGCTGACACGTATGAGAAAATGAAACAGAAATGTTAACTGAACGGTTTTGTACAGTTCAATGGGAACTACAGAATTGAAACCAATGCAGAAATACCAAACAAGCAAACCTTTACCAAAATGTAAGGAGTAGGGATGGATCTAACCAACACAGGCCATGATATTCACAGATAACGGACAGTAAAAGTTAACTTTTACTGCCTTTTTAAAATTTTGTTAATGACGCAACATAACCCGCAGCAAGAACTGTAAACACGGTTCTTGAATAGCATTCAATAACAGCGATGGACCTCAACAAGGAGTGCCGTTTTCCATTTCTTTACCGTCCGATCTCTCTACAGCCTCACTTCATTTTAAGCTTCTAACTGATACTGGAAGGATATCAATGCTTTTACTCTTTCTGCACATGAATTTGTCCAGTACTTAATGTGTAAAACTGGCTGAGAGTGAATGCATAAATTAATCAAAAAATGTTTATTCATCTTTATCACTGCACTGTGAATTTCATAGTCATTTAATTAGCACACCAACTATTGAACACATGTAAAATTTTTTACATTAAAACATTTAAAATCGCTCCGACATGTTTCGATCCTAAGATCATCTTCAGGGAGCTACACTGTTCCTTGCCAAATTCACATTTTTAAAAACACTCATAGATTAATTACATTAAATTCATTAAATTAAATTAATTTAATTAATCAGTGCGTGTTTTTAAGAATGTGACTTTGGCAAGGAACAGTGTAGCTCCCTGAAGATGAACTTAGGATCAAAACATGTTGGAGCGATTTTAAATGTTTTAATGTAAAAATTTTTATGTATGTGCATTAGTTGATGTGCTCATTAAACGTTTATTCAATTTGCATTTTAACTAGGTGCAATCCCGATGAGAAGACTCTAAATGCACATAATTTCATTTCCAAAAGATATATTTATTAAACTTATATTGTTTAAAAAAAAATATGTAATCATGAAGGGTAAGTTGTGACAAATATTATTAATCTCCTAAAAGTTTTGGCACCAAGGTGCCATCCTCAGGGATTCTTTCAGATCAAAAGAAAAGAAGACCAACACGCTAATCTAGGTATGCATTGCTCTCACTGGAATGTTTAAAATATTAGAATTCTAAAATACATAAAATTGATTCAGATAAAATTATGGCTCATGTGTTAATCATAAGAATATGCACGGTATAACAGAAAATTTTTGAAGCAGGACCTTGTTTCTTCTAAGTTGCTAAGCTGTAAGATCCTATGAATAAATGAATGAAAATAAACCCACAGAAGCACCACATTAACTGACAGATTAAATGATAAGAAATATAAATGTACCACTGCCCACACTAACTGATATGCAACACATGTCAGACACCAATGATGATAACATAAAAAAAAAAATTAGATACCTCTCGTACTCAATGAAGTATTTCAGTAATTGAGACTCTGCACACTCTACACCACTTGAAACACAATCCATATGTCACGCAACAGACTGACTATACGTACAGTATTTAATGGAACAAACTTCAGTGAGTACTGCAGCATTCAGCGGTCCACCACGCCACAAACACCAATAACATAACCCATGCCTATTCCCTTTGTATGAAGATGACAAAATTCACAAAGATGTTTGTCAACAATGGAGCTTAGAATTGTAAAATACTTGATCTATTTTTTAAACATTTTTAGCAATTTTAATTGGCAATATTGTATTTTCACTGTAAATAAACATCTTTGACAGAATTTGCTGTATTTGTGTGTCTTTAAATATACCGCCATGATGAAGACCTTGTAGGGGTCGAAACATGTAGGAGGGACATAATTGACAAACATTTATTTATTACTGGCTGTGAAATTTGTTGCACTAAATACTGCATAATACTGTACACCACCTGCTACAGACATCATTAGTTCACAATGATAAAAACTGTCATAATCAGTTGAGCACTAATAATATAACCTAACCACTTCATTCAGCCAAGGATGTAATTTGCAAGACACTGCCATGAAGGTCCATAACTCATTTGAGACATATGCAATCACGTAACAAGTGCTTTAGAGCCTGCGCATCTGAAGGACACCACACCACAAACTGCTCCAAGTGTCAATTCATTTCCCGCAGCTGTACCATCATTGGTAATCGTAGTTCGGGTTATGCAATACCACTTTTTGGCAAGTCTTATTACACTGGGCTACGGAATGAATTACATGTACCCATTAAAACAGTGATCGGCATAATGCAACATGAATGTTAACAAAGATTACTGTCTTAAGGGATGTGACACCATGCTGTCTGGTGCAAATTTACAGATGTTTCGTAGGAATTTACTGCTTCCATCTTCAGGTTTGGAGATGGTGGCAGCATGCGTATCTGAAACTTCAGCAAATTAGCACCATAGAATAGAATGACATACGGGTTCAAGCCCTTTTCGGGCCAAATGCACCTAGTCCCCAAAACAGGCCTTTTGTGTCCCTAAAAAATTAGCACCATAGAGCGTCGCATCACACCCCAGGCTGAAGTCACTGTCATGACCACTATGAGAACCTCATACATAATAAATGTTAACAAAATTTGAAACAGGTGATAAATTTATGGTCCAATAACTTCTCAGGCATTATGATGGGCAATAAGGCCTACTACGCAAACAGACAACTGGTTAACAGCAGCCTCGTATCAAGAAGCAGCAAGTTGCAGATATACCGCACGCTGGTACGCCCAGTGGTTACCTATGGTTCAGAATCGTGGACACTCACCATGGAAGAGGAAAGAGCATTAGCAGTATTTGAAAGGAAAACACTGCAGAAAATATATGGACCGGTGAAGGATAAAGAATTGTGGAGAATTCAACGAAACGATGAATTAGAAGTTATAATCAAGGGGGAGAACATTGTCAGGTTCATTAAATGCCAAAGAATACGATGGCTTGGCCATATAGAAAGAATGCAAGACACCACAATTCCAAAAAAGATGTTGTACGGAAAGCTGTATGCAACAAGATGAAGGGGAAGACCAAAAATGAGATGGCTGGATGACTTGTCCACGGACCTGAGAAAGATGGGAATAAACGAATGGAGAGCTACAGCAAGGGATCGAGAGGCTTGGAGGCGTATTGTAAAGGAGGCCAAGGCCCACCCCGGGCTGTAGCGCCACCGAAGAAGAAGAAATTTCTCAGACTCAGTCTGCTGCACACTAGACATGGTACTATGAAATCCTGGGGAATATTTGAGCAACTGAGAATGTCATTCAGATGCAGGTTAGCACAGCATGAAACAGAGCTTATTTTCAGTGGTGTACTTTACAGCACACGGCAGTAGCTAACAAGCGTGACAAACAGAATGTTAAATGAAAGTGCCAGTGGCCTACTATTAAGATAATATCCCTGTGTTTATTTGCTGACACTGAAGAAGGGACATGTAAGTGCTTTCAGCAATGGGCCATATGGTCAAAAATTCATGCATGGAGACAGCACAAATGTTTTATTCATAACAATGGATGTAATATATATATATATATATATATATATACTTTAGCAGTCATATGGTAGTGTCAGGAAGGTAATTAAGGCCTAACAATGAGCTACTTAGTACATGTGTGTTAGCTAATAGCTTCAAAAATAGTTAGCTAAATATATCAGGCAGGCAAACTGCCAGAGGTGGGTGTGGTGCATATTTACCAAGGCCCATGGGAAAACAAAAAAATGTCAACCAGAGAGACCAAGCCTCCTGGCCATGTCCTTGACTCAGGACACTGCATACTTGACCATAAAGTTCAATGCAGAGATTGTACTGAATATATGTCTAGTTAATGAATTACAAAAGAGAGATGTGGTTATTACATGTACCTACAACTAATTCCATTCTTACATACATAACAAAACCAGCAATTCTGAAGAATTAAAACTCAGAACCATAATAAAATTTAACAAAGTAAATTCAAAGACTTATGGAAGAGAGGAACTGTATGGTTGGATGTTCTTTGGTTTACCGATGCTTTCTAAACTAATTAACTAACTAACTAACTAAATGCAGCAGCATCCTTTTTGAGAAGCTTAAAGGTCATTAGCTAGTCAAGAAATTACCTATATTTTATGGAACATGAAGGTTCATTACCATGTTTACAAAAGCCCACCACCTGCACCAATCCCGAGCCAGATCAATCCAGTACATGCCCCCCTCCCAATCCCACTTCCTGAAGATCCATCTTAGTATTATACTCCCATCTAGCCAGAGCCTTTCAAGTGGTCTTTTTTCCTCAAGTTTCCCCATCAAAAAATTGTTCATATGTAACACCATATTAAGGACAAAGCTTAATATTTATCCTACTGCAGTGGATATTTGAATTTTAGTGCCATTTATGTAAAATGTGAGTATTATTTGAACAGAAAAAGATACTATTATGAAGTGACTGGCATTTTGTGAAAAATAAAATGGTCTTTAAAAAGCAGTGAATTTGCTAGTTACGTTCACATGCGCACAGTTCCTTAAAAGTTAATTTGTGGTAGTGCAATCTGTAAACTAAACCACAAGCTATCACAGAAATTAAGAGGCAGCACATAACACGTTCTTAAAGACTGCTAATGGGCTTCACTAGACCACATTCATTCATTCCTTTGGCATGTGCAGAATGCGACGATTCCTTGCCGTTCCCAGGGGCTTCTTCCTTTCCTCTCAGTTACGTACACTTTCCTGCCACCCTTCTCCACCAACTATTCGTCCATCCTCTCTCGCCTCATCTTGCCACCTATTTCTTGGTCTACTTCTCAATATCGTTGTTCCCAAATTCATATATAATACTCTTTTGGGAATTCTATTTTCTTCCATTCTCTGTATATGCCCAAATCAATGTAATCTATTTAACCTTATTGTCTCTATTATAGTAGGTTTTTTAACTCTTGCGTGGATTTCTTTATTGGTTAATATCCTCCAATTTCCTTTTTCATTGTCATATACTGGACCTAAAATTCTTCTATACACTTTCCTTTCAAAAATGTTCAACTGGTTTCTATCTCTCTTTGTTAGTGTCCAAGTTTCTGATGCATATGTTAACGTTTTGCTTATTATTGCGTTCTTTAGTCTTATTTTTTAGTATCTTTGACATGTTTTTACATTTAAAGAATTTTTGAACCATAAAATATGTTTTGTTAGCAATGTTTATTCTTTCTTGCAAGTATATTTGGTTATTGTTATCTTCACTAAGCACAACTCCTAAATATTTAAATTTTTCCACTCTTTCAAATTTGTAAATTCTGACATTAGAGGAAGATTTAAATGTAGATATATATATATATATATATATATATATATATATATATAAACTAAACTAAACTGCGTGGCTTTAGTCCGCGAGCGAACCATACCGACAGAGCGGCCGCCGCTGGTAGGCGAAGTTAGTGCCAACTTTTGCGGATAGAGGGGTGTCACGTGGTTAGCGCAACGGGTCCCCACGGCCGT
>Ga0123357_10015146_pt1 | contig 10100 bp, 4 predicted proteins | sample TergutEmb28metaG_FD_89873 | JGI IMG/M metagenome (GOLD analysis project Ga0123357, IMG submission 89873) | Embiratermes neotenicus P4 segment gut microbial communities from Petit-Saut dam, French Guiana - Emb289 P4 | ecosystem: Host-associated > Arthropoda: Insects > Digestive system > Gut ... | reverse complement strand
TGAGTGCAATGCAAAAGAGTAATGGCGAAAGAGAGTCCCCTTGGAATATTCCTCTTCGTATCTGAATGGGTTGTGACTGCATTACTTCCTGCTTTGTTTTTAAAATAAGCCTTGTGTTCCATTCCTCCATAGATAGTTTACAAAATCTAACAATTTTACTGTTCACTCCTACCAATTCTATTGACTTTTCCACCCAACTATGTGGAATGCTATCAAATGCTTTCTGATTTATTATTATTATTATTATTGTGTGGGGACTGGTTTTATACACTTTACCTTTTAATCTTCCATGCCAAATAAACGTCACAATGTGTTAATTCAGGGGAATGTGGGAGCCAAAGACCACACCTAAATATGCAGCCATCAAAAACCTCTCGCACAGCTTTGATACTTGTAACATTAGCTGTTGGAAGTAACAGACGTGTGTCATGAATAATCATGTTTGCTGCTTATAATGCATATCTTAGTCAAACTTCCAATGCTGTAATCACATGCAACGAGTCCCATGCACTATTCAACAGCATGTCTGTTTAGAAAACCCTACTTCAAATATGAGTCTGCTGTAAAACATTACAGAAAATTCCGATGCCAGGGGAACCAGTTCCAAGTAAACAAAATACACACAATTTGGACAATAAGCTGAGAACAACAGGATCACTGCTAGACAAAAAAGTCACACAGGAAATATGGTGTGCTGACAACAGAAATTGGATATTGGTGCTAGACTTGAAACTTACCAAGAAAATCTCTTACAAATGACTAGCTCAGGAGACAAGTGTTTCAAAAACTTCTGCACAAAAGGCTATAAAATTGTTAAAAATCATGACCCTATTAGACAACAGACTTTTATTTGTGGGAAATTTAAAAGTTAAAGTGTATAAAAACAAATCCCCACACTCTGGAAAAACTTAGAAACATCATCTGCTATGAGATTTCAACAATTTCCAGGGAAGAAATCCAAAGAGTTAACAACAACACCTTTCACATATATACCAAGGGCAAAAGTTTCAACATTTACTGTAGCAGTGGTGAACTTTTATTTCAGTTTCAAAGGGCTATTATCATTGTGATCACTGTGTAGCTTCTTTCACTGACTGTTCAGCCTTCTGAGATGTAGCATATAATGCAGCTGTGGTGAAGCATTGGTCAACTGCTTAGCAGGCAGGAAATGGTCCACCTTAATAATTCTGAAGGATACAAATGTTTTTTAGTTCAATTCAATGGGTATTTATTAATGTGCAGGCTTAGCAGCACATGTGCCTATTATAAAGCCAACACACAGACACAAAACACAAAAGCAATACTTATACACAAAAACACTAAACAAACAAAACAAAAACAATATGGTAGCAAATAGCAATATAAAAGAAGTACTATGGCACAAGCCCTAAACCCTGAAAAACATAGGTAATTTGATAAAAAATGTCACAGATTAGTGCACAATTTGTTGATTTTTTTATGATAGGCATAATACAGGACTAAAAATGTAAGTCTAAAATGATTGTAACACTCCTTATATTAGTTTTAAGTGTAAATATGATCTTAGATGTAAACTTCAGTAGCTAGTGATGTGTTTGTAGCTCACATACTTGATCAAAGGTCTGAAACTTACTGGGCTATGGTTGACTGTTTCAATCAATACAACAGTATGATCTTCAGTGTTAAAATAATTTAAACCAGTGGTTCTAAAAGTGTGCTACACAGATCCCAGGGATCCATGACCAGTTCTGAGGGAAACTGTGGATGCATTTCTGTAATGGCTACTTTTAAGTTTACTTATTTTTTAATTAAAGGAATAATGTTTTGTTAAAAATAATCACATAACTTCTTTTACTAACAATGTGTTTATTTTGTATGACCATTAGAATATGTAATTAAGAAACCCCCTGTACCCACAAAGTGAAGGACAATCAGTTAAGGTCAAATCATGCAATGCATTGTTACGTATGCTACTGGTATGCATTCATAGCTATGTAAATTCAGCTCTGAGAGGTAGATTTTTAATTTTGGATACCTATCATCTGGACACACTATATTTACATGAGCAATTATGTGAGGATCCATGGTTATTTTTCAAAGCCACAAGGGGTCCATGAGTAAAAATGTTTGGGAAACGTCGGTTTATTTGTTTCATATGAAATTTTTATTGCAAATTCTTAAAAAAACAGCACTTTAGTTACTATGCTTAAACAAATAAACGAAGTAATATCTCAAAACTGTAACACTTTATGGCCATACTTGTAGCATGAAACGCTTATGTTAATGCAATAGCAGTAACTGAAATTTACCTGCAGTCCAGTACTGACACAGAACTGTATTATAAGCTTGTGTGGCATCACATACCTTGTTGTAGAAGAGAACTCCAAATATTGCTAATACCATCCCAAAAATGTTTGTGCCTGTGACTGGGTTTCCTAACATAAATAAGGATACAGCAATAACGAATATCCGTTTTGATGCACTAGCAACTGCATATGTGAGTGGTGTTACCAGTGACAGCACACTGAAGGCCACAATATTTTGCAGCCAATTGAGAACTCCATCAAGAAACAGGAGCATCAACACACGATAATCTTCACCAGACATCTATAAATAATGAGATACAATACCACTAAATCAGAAACAAAGAGTTCCATCTGAAAAGCACATCACAATTCTATACAACTGAAACTGAAACTGCATCTGTTTAGGAATGTTATCTATAAAATTTGTGGAGTAACTGAACAGGTGCTTCTACTTTAAAGGGTTGTCATTTAAACCATGAACTCTGAGATGGCCAGTACTTGGTTTGACCATAAGAACAGGCCCCCTGCAATACACAATTCACTAGACCTTGGCATATTAATCCACTTATGCATACAGGATGTGCAGTTAGGGCCACTGAACAGCATATGTCTCTATTTTAATTAAGTAGAGTTTAAGTTTTGGTAGATAAAATTCTGGAAATTAGTGAGAATGTACCGCAGCGCACATGGGAAGGCACCTATTGTATGGCGGATTTCATGACACAGTGACATAGATACAGATTAACAGTGACTGCACTGATGGGAACTATATACCAATTTTCAGTTACAGACATTTAGCAACAGACAATGATTTTAGACAAGAAAAATATTTTGAAATAGCCAACAGAATTTAAAGCAGTTCATTGGTACAGGAAGACATTCAATCTCAGCACTATTCGTCAACCAGTTTTATTATTTCAGACTCAGAAGCTGGGGATGCACTGGGAATGGTGTCAAAAGACGTTCATTCCAGAAAGAAAGGGCACTTGACTTTGTGTTTGGGGAAAGCATACGCAGAAACTGGTTGACACACTAGTGTGAATTACCTTAAGTGTAAACCCACACAGCTGCAAGCAGGGGGCTACCACATGTGGTTTGAATATGATTAATCCATCTAATAAAATTTAATCACATCTCGCTGGTGATTTTTGAGCAATCACTGTCTTAGTGTTGCACCTTCCACCATAATAGTCCTGAAGAGGGGGGGGAGACAGCCAGAGAGAAAGACTAATGCTTCTCAGCTATGTGTATGGACTGATGGGGCATGCACTGCAACCATTCTGGGTCAATTCTGGCTTTGGCAAGAGTGACATGCCAGAAGGAAAGTGATTAGATGCAACTTTCAAAATAATGCTCTTATTAATCACTGTGCATTAAAAATATCAATACAGATTTTAATGTCTGAATGCATACATGAAAGCCAAATTTCAAGAAAGTCCAGTAACTATCTGATGATAAAGAACTGTGCATAGGCACGTGCACTTGCACAAGTGCATGCGCAATCACACACGCACACACACAAATAAATCTTTTCAAATAAATACACAAAACTGGAAGGATATGCACTTCCTAAATGTGGCATTCTCTACTCTAAAGGGTTCAGCAGGTAAACATAAAAATTTTTAGAACAAAGTCTCCCAGTGAGCTTTTACTTTCCTATTTAATATTTATCACAATTAAAAGATAAAACTGGTGATTTTTAAAATTAAATAACACAGTGAGACATTCTTGAGCATAGTGTCAATCTTGCTTCAGGGTTGACCAGTACATGCCACATTATTTCTCTTGTGATCACTGTGTTTTTTCCCCATATTCCTTATTTGAGGTCCTTGAGTGTTTCATGGGCCCACAGAATACACTTTACTTCAAGGTACCCCCATAGAAAGTGATGAAACATGGATAGAGCAGGTGAATGTGTAAGCCATTAATCAATGAATTTCGGTATTGTAACGTGTTGTGGAAACACTTCTCACACCACATTCACTGATGCCCTCACCATATGAGCAGTCGCCCCACCTTGCTGGAACCATACTGTATTGACATGCAAAAGAACAGTAAGGCTGCACACTTGCTGTGCAAATAGTGAAGAGCTATGTAAGGGCATACAGACCTTCAGGAACTGTGGCATTGTGAATCTGTGTATCAACTGAAGTAACTGTAGGGTATATAAATCTAATTAATTTGAAACCGATGTATAACAGACATATTCATCACAATATGGCTCTGGAATAAATTCCATGATGATATAACATTTTCAGGTAGCAATGGGATGTTACTTTTGCCGCAGCACTTGCACTGTCTTCAAAGCAGTAATGGCCTGTGCCCTCAAAACACAAAACTTCTGTACCCAGAACTATGGTATTAGGTGGCATGATTTGGGGTCAAATGTGTGAAGACATATTAGGTGCAGGAGTGACAGTACCATCTCACTGCTATATGGACATGTTACACAGGTACCAAGAACTCTAATTACATTGTCATGGAAATGATCAGAAACCATATGGTCCTCACAAGATGGGACAACTGCTCATGCAGTGAGGGCATCAAAGGGTGTGGTACGATATGTGTATCCCAGTGGCACAGCCCAATATTTGGCGACCAGGGTACTTAATCACAATGGCCGCCCCTAGCAGAAATTACGAACTTTTAAAAAATCACAATTATTTATTGGATTTCCAAATACTTGATTCAGTAGTTTAAAATATGTAGAATTCTGGTAACCAATTTTTCCACTTAAAATATTCATTTTACCACTCCTTTGAAACTGCTACCCAGGGCAGCTGTACCATTTGTCCTCATCCCTGTTACGCTCCTGTTGTTTCCAAGCATGTTACATCGCAGATATGTGATGTCCTGTGGCCTCTGCATTCACCTGATTTATCCACATCTGATTTTTAATTTAGGGGTAATTCAAAGAGTACAGTATACACCAACAGACCTAGAAAGAACACTCTCAGACCTTCAGGAAAGAAAATGGGAAATATCTCAGCGATCCCAGAGGAAATAATGAAGCAAGCACTGAGAAGAAATCTCAGCAATCCCAGAGAAAATAATGCAGCAAGCTCTTGGAAATCTTTGAACGAGACTGACACAGAGCTTGAGGAATGGCTGAAGGCATCTCAAGGATACGCTTTCAAAAAATTAGGCATGCAATTTAGTTTACACCGATGACTATTAAACAGGAACATAAAATTTCACAATGTTAATCATTTCCTTAATTGTCCCATTCATCTGCCATGCCCAGTATAATAAACACAAGGTATGAGATTTGGGGTGTTCAAATTAATATTGTGGTTTTCTGAGTCATGACATTACATAGTTTTGCAAGTGACACTCATTGTTTCAAAATGAGCTCCTTCAGTCTTGTCTATGCCGAATACGGAGACAAGTTCCATCAAAATGTGTTGAACACCTACAAAAATAAATTACGGCATAATTCAAAGGTTCATGACATAATTTTACAACACACTGATAAGGTTATTCAGGTATGTTGGAAATGTTTTTTGCCTTAGTGGTCAGAGGGCCAAATATTGTGATCAAATGGGTAGCATTCTTCTTGCATATTTGCAATGTCCAAGTTTCAAAGACTGAATTGTTCATGTTTTTCTAGAGTGCCAGAACAGAATGTCAACTTAAGCCACGACCATTTCACTATTCAGGGACCATCTGACATTATCACACTACATAATATGAGGTACTCAAGGTGCCATTACATATAAAGCAGGTCAGTGGATCAATCAGGCTACAATAGTTGAACAACTTTACAATATGGTGACCATACAGACTTGACAGTGAATATGAGTTATTTACAATCCCTAGACCCAAACTATATCATTCTGACCCACCAGTCCCCCAACCTGCCACGGATTTTGGTTTGCATAAACTATACAACCACTGCAAATTAACTAACATGACAACCATACAGTAAACTAACAGGTTATTTATGCCTGGTCACTAAAAATAAAACTCACTATACTATGCCAACATTGGTAAACTTACCAGTGTTGGATGCTGCATAACATTTTGTAGATCAACTACAAGCCACACAGGAATAAACATGATTAGTGCTAGACGACCCAGAATATGTAGCAAACGTAAGTGGTGAACACCTGTATCATGTAGCACCTGCCAACAGTCCCATCATTTGTGACACATTTTACAGAAACCACTCTTTGACAGAATTTCTTATGTACAGCACTTCATTTTTAATATAACACAAAGAACTAACCTTTTTTGAGAATATGTTTTGAAGTGAGAAGCCCATTGTTGCAATCAATGCACTAATCAAACCAATCATATCAAAGGACAGTTCTGTTACTGTTGCAATTGCTACTCCTGTAATTATTGGTATAAGAGATAAATAAACCTGAAAAAACGGTTCAAGACATCAAAAAAACATGTCATCTGTCAATATGAAGTCCAATACTGAATGACACACAACTTGAACTTACTGTCAGTGTTTGTTTTTCTGCCAGGATTACTCTTGACAGAAGAACAGTAAAAAAGGGCATTGTAGCTTTCACTGGAAATAAAGAAAGACATAATAATGACACGTTCTCCTTTCACATCAAATTAAGACACTCTCGCAATAATAAATGCGATTTCAGGTCTTATTTCTACCATTTAAGGTACAGGTGCAGCACTTACCTGTATGAGCATATGAAACTGGTACTTTCCAAATACTGATATGCGAAGACACAGACGCTAGAAATTTGCCTAGTGCAAGTGGTACAATCACTTTTATGTAATAACTCCAGCTAATGTCAACAAATTTTCTTACGCCCCACATATTGAAAAATGGACCGGAATATAAGGTAATGGATGTTAGTTGCACCATAGTCACCGTCATGGGATATGGAAAATCATTCAGTAACATCTTCCCAATAACATTATTACTGGAACTAACAACATACCACAATATACAAAAAAATAAAACGGTAAAAACCTCCTTCGCCTGCTTCGCGTCAGCCATACTTGCATTGCGTTCTATGTCATACGTGTTAAGTGGGTCACACTACGTTAGCAATGCTGCTTCTTGAGTCACATAAATAACCTTTCTTTTAAAACAAGCTCACATATTCTACGTTCAGTACTCAACAGTACTTTAATACACGGAGTTAAAAGGTGGCTACATTAGGAATGAAACGAACCATTTTCGCATATAACCATTACATATGTACCGCCCCCTCCCTTTAAAGTTGCACTCCGGATCGACTGTCTGAATACGTCACCGAGTTTCTTACGGTGTACTGCTTATGGACCAAAGATTACATATGGGAGGGGGGGTTGTTCTGACTGCGCCAAGATGGTATACTGTCAAATCAGTAATCCGAGACTTGCTGTGCACACCCACTGATCATTGTGCACCCCGTACAGGTTTCAGCCGTTCCAGACTTTCTTGAGAGAGGAATTCAACAAAGAAAATTACATTAATGGATAGTTATAGTACAGGTGTGCAATAACATAGTTACAATACAGAATATTAGATGGTTAAAAGATTCAAAACGTATCATACAAATATATATGTGATAGATTTAATGGTTTCCATTTATTTTGCGTTAAGAACTTGTGCACAAAGTACTGTTGTAAAAGTTTAAATAAGCAATCATCTGGGGTCCAGGAACGGATTAATCCATTTCACATTAATTCCTATGGGGAAACTAGTTTCGGTTTACGAACGACCTTCAGGAACGAATTAAGTTCGTGAACCGAGGTTTGACTGTATAGCTATTATTATTTGAATTGCAAACAACCATGCAATTCATCTTTGTTTACAGGGATAGGCCCTTTCAACCACAGCAGAAGTCTGCATCACTGTCATGTACTCCACAGGAGACACAAGCATGCTAGTGAGCGAGTTTGTCGCGGGAACATACTCTAGCAAGCGGTTTGTTGCAAGCAAGTTGGCGAGGTGAAGAGAATAGTGTTCTTGCGTGGGCTGGAGTATTTACTTTCTCTCCCAGACACCTGGCGTGTAAAAACAAGTCAGAATTGCATTTTCAGTACCAAAATATTCAAGAGGAACAGGGAGAACGTTAGTAAATTTCACGGCATTTACCATCAATTCTATTGTGGAATACAAGATTGGAATATTACATATAAAAGATAAGATGCTTTCATAAACTGAGAGTCTTTTGATTTCCGAACAGAAACACAGACATTTTACATGTAATATGTTAAGGAAAATAATAAAATGTTTAAAAACGGAGTATCGCATGGAATTGGTGAAGGTCATTAAGCCAAAGAAAAGTGAGACATCAATCGAAAAAAAAATTACAAACTATAAAGCACACAGCATAACACCGTAACACAGGACACGCCAGCACTATAGCTCTTGGGGCAGCTACGATCTGCATTGTACCGTCAAGCTTTCTTCGACAGATACCCAAAGTGTGAACTGCCAGTTGAAGGTAAGTGCAGTGGAATCCACTGGTTGATGCAACGAAAATGTCCTAGTGTGACCCATGGACACATATCATCCTGGGTGCATATTATAAACTGTGGTTATTGAACACAGCAGCGTTGAAGTCGTCCGTGCTGAGCAGATAGTAATCTGTGGTGCGAAGCAGCCGCTAATCTTCGTGTGGCAGTGGCTACTGAAGGCGATTTTAATGTGCTGTAGGGACTCAGTAATGTGTGTTTTATAGCTAAAGCATTGCAAATGTTACGTTGAGATTGGTTGAGCCCTGTATGAATTTACTTTTTTCTAATGAGTTCAAATGTTATATTCGCGAAATGCCGAAGTGTTCGTATCAAAGTAATTAATGATGGGAATAGGTAATTAAAATGTTCGGAATTATGGATGACTGGTTGCTTAGGCTTATGCTTTGTGTGTTTGTGACGAATGTATAACAAACCCTGAAGTTAATTCCAGTGAGTCTGTTATGCGTGAACGTGGTAAATATGATTTCATTATTTTAGATCTTAGCTTCTGTTTAACGTGGCTTGGCATGTTAATTGTATGATGAATAGGTAAAGTTTTTGTGTTCACACCATAAAAAACATATAGGGGTAGCAGAGGTGTAGCTCCATTTATTTTTGACCTCAGCACTAGATGGGAGCAGGTGGTTAACGCCATTACTCGGTAGCTTAATCCCCAAGGAAAGAGGCCTTGGTGCCCAGTGGGCAGTAGGCAAGGTGGGTCTCAGAGCCGGTCTGGACGTTTTTGAGAAGAGAAAACTATTTTTTTTAGGAATTACACTCTGTTATGATATATGAATAGCAGAAAGGAAGTAGAGACAGCAAGGAAGATCCACTAGGACAAATTTTTAGAACACATCAACACAACACAAACACAGCAATGTTATAGACCGGTACAAGCCTCAAGAGAGACTTATCGAGGGAATTGCAGACAGGAAGAAGACAAAGGAAATCAGAAGAGAAGCCAGAAGAAAAGTGGAAAAGGATGCATGGAAAATTCCAACACATCTTAGATTAAAAACTGGTGGATAATGATCAGTCATATTGATGGCAAAAATTTGGAGACAGTAAGGGTTAAACAGAAAGTACAATAGTGGCAGCTCAAGACAAAGCATTTACTACAAACTTTAATATTATCCATGTTCCATGCAGTAAGATAATTGTACCATGTATATTCCAACAGCTGCACAACATTTACAAATCAAGACGATGACATATATAGGAAGCTTCCTGATTTTTCAGCCCATTTTTGCCATCTTCAGGTAGATATTCAACAAAGAAAAACATAGTACTGGCAAATGTTGTTTTTCTTTGTCGAATGTCTCTCCAAAGATGGCTGAAGAAGCTGAAATAAGTAGGAAGCTTTCTGTATTAGTATATACTTTTGTGTGGAAG
>Ga0123357_10015145_pt1 | contig 10101 bp, 5 predicted proteins | sample TergutEmb28metaG_FD_89873 | JGI IMG/M metagenome (GOLD analysis project Ga0123357, IMG submission 89873) | Embiratermes neotenicus P4 segment gut microbial communities from Petit-Saut dam, French Guiana - Emb289 P4 | ecosystem: Host-associated > Arthropoda: Insects > Digestive system > Gut ... | reverse complement strand
TTTTTTTTCTTGGAGGGGGAGACCTGTTTCTGGTGCAGTACCTAAATTTAAATGCCCACTGAAAAAACGCGGACTTTCTGCCCGTGCAGTAGGGTTTTAAATAGGACCGGCAAAGGGTTAAGGAAAAGAACTTGACTTAGTGCACACAGGTATTTAATTTTATGCCGATAGGACTTTTATGATTTTTTTCAAAATACGGTTTTTTTTCAGCTGATTGTTGTTTTAAACACGGTGTAAAAGGATATTATCCTAACACAAGCCTATGTGTAAGCTCGGATCTGTGTTGGCGTTTGATGTACTGCACCTTACTGACAGTTACCTCGCTGTTATGTTGGTTCAAATGTGACCATTCTTTCAGCACAAGACCGTCAAGAATGTTTAATGGTGAGAGTTGTGCCTTCTGACAAATACCCTACTTGTAGGTCTATTTATACTACCATAACAAATTACCATTGAGCACTGACAGGTCCCAGTCAACTGTGAAGGCAGCGTTTCTTTGTGTACGTTGTGAAGGCACATGGAGAAGGCAAGTTACAGCTCTCCAGATATACGCCGTCTTGACCTGCGTCTGTGAAATTCAAAGGACTGTTCGGTCAGAGAGACGATATCAGTGGCCGCACGGTCTAAGGCGTGGGTATGCGGTCCCTCGCTTACTAAGATTTGGGTTCGAAACCCGCCGAGAGTATAGACGTCTGTCTCTTGTAAGTGTCGTGTTTTGTCAGGGAAAGATCTATTGCGTCGGGCTGATCACTCACCCAGAGGAGTCGTACCGAGTGTAGAGTGGCTGAGTGTGATCGTGAAGCCTTGATAATGACGACGATCTGGCCCACTAGGGGCTGTTGCCCCATGGAAAGAAACAGACCAGAGAAATACATTAGTATTTGCTCGGATAGTCCAACTGCCTTGAAAGCTCTTCAGACTGTTAAAACTATGTACCCGTTAGAAAGGCACTGCCATAGGGCACTGGATGATCGTTCAGCTCACCGTTCCGTCAGACTCATCTGGCTTTCCAGACATTCTGGTGTAAAGGAAATAAGAGTGTCGATGCGCGCGCAAAGGAGGGTTCTGCCAACCAGTCTGTTGGACCAGAGCCGACCCTTCGAACATCGAAGTAGAAAATTAGGCACAAAATCAAGAGTTGGCTATAAAACCAGCACACGACTATGTGGCAAGGTGTTAAAGGCACTCAGAAGCAGGTTCGGGCATTGATCTCGGGACTTGGTTTCGCTGTTAAGACTAGGTTATTGTCCTCTAACGAATGCAGTCCGGGGTGATTACATGCTTTTAGTTAGACGTAACATCTTCAGAAGACAACTCTAAGACATCTAATGGGGCTGATAGAAAGATCTTTGTGTAGGAAGTGCGGAACAGCGGACGAAACGTCAACTCGCGTTTTACGTAAGCGTGAAGCTCCGGCCACACTTAAACATTATCATCTGGGTTCCTTCTTTCTGGACCCTGAGGATTTTATAAATCCGAACCTGAGAGCAATTTGAAACTTCATTAAAAGGGCAAGGTTCTCGTGCCTCAGATTCCAGTTTAAGGGACACAAATGGTCTGTAAATAAGGCCTAAGTGCTCTGGGATCCACAAGGGCTCGAACCCACCATTCTTTCATACATTCGAAACTATAGCTTTGCTCATTCTTAATCTTGGCATAAGATAGAAGTGACTGGTCGGCTTCGAGTCCAGGCCAACTTACAGCCGGGAGAAGAAAACCAATGAACTTGGAATAGGAAGCTGTGTGGGCACTAACATCTGGTCTGGACGTTTAGGAAAAAAATAATCTCTTACCCCTGACGGAAATTAAGCTACGTCTAGCATGTATTTAGTCACTGTACCGACTGAGCCAACCCAGTTACTCATACACAAAAATTCTGTATGAATTTTAAATTACTTAATCCCGCAATTTGATCACAATTTAAATAAATTGATTTACAATGAATGTAGGAAATAAGAGCATAACGAAACACTTCCGGCACTTTCGCTTTGTTATTTCTTTTTAACTTGAAACACTCGATTGTCTTAAAGAAAAACATTGGAGATTGGAGTTTCTGAAATATGTCTTTCCACGTTTAACACGACATACGCCCTACGTTTCACAAGACCTTAGTCAGTGTTATATTAGATTACAATCGGTATCTATGAAATGGCGATATATCGATCCTTTTCGGTTGCCAGGTTTAAATAACCAAGTTCCAACGAGTACTCAACACCGTCTACACATCACCCACCCGCTGCATTAAAACGCCCAAAATCATTACAGCAGGAAACACTCCGCACACACTAAACGATTTTAAATCCCAAGATTTTAATCATTACACATTTTTAACCTATATTTATATTACTTAAATAATTTTAACTGAAATTATAATAATTTTGTAATTGTTATGGAGTGACGAGACACAGCTAACCACATTTATAACTTTGTATTCTGGTAATAATAATATCACTCTGAAGATGGCCGGAATAGCAGCCGAAATATTTTGTTGGTGAGAATAAGTGAATAAAATATGTGATAAACATTAAAGTGAATTTTGTTGGTTATGTATGTATTACGAACAAAGCTTCTCTTTGGCTCCGGGTCGTTACTCGTTTTTCTATTAAAATCGTCAATTGCTAGATAACATGACTGTACGTGCATAACCACACCAAGGATCTTACATTTGTAAAGTTTTAACGAAAATCAAGATAGTTCGGAAAATTTTAGTAAAAGTTCCAAATACGAAATTTCGTGACAGTCTCTCCGGTGGCAGTTGCGCTTTTCTCTGGGACTGGACATGAGTAAATAATTGTTTATTTTTGCAGCTACTTTGTGATCGTCCCTAAAGGTGTTCATTTCGATTGGCACAGAAGAGTAAAATGAGGGCCGCACGTGCCGTAATGGTTATAACTGAGCTAAACACGCATTATTTGCTTCTATAAATCTACGTTTAATTCTAGACACGACTCTAAAGTTTCTAGTTGGAAGGCATTAAGATCGTTGCAGCAACTATGTGAGCGGAAGTAATGGGTGCAAAGAGCTTGGGGCGAAAGAAAACTTCAGGACATAAAAATGGCCTTCACATTAAAGAGACTGTATGTAAATGGAGTACTCCGTTATGTAGCACAAATAATACGTTTTTGACGAAGCACAAGATCACCGTGTTGGAACATCCACCGTACTCACCTGACATAGCACCATGTGACTTTTTTTTTATTTCCAAAGATCAAGTCTGCGTTAAAAGGAAACAGGTTCGAGTCTGTAGATGCAGTGAAGGCAAAAGCGACGGAGTTCATGAATAAGCTATCAGAAGACGACCTGCAGTATTGCTTCCAACAGCGGAAGATTCGCATGGAGCGGTGTAGGGATCGAGGAGGGGAGTACATTGAGGGTGACAAAGTTTCTATTGTGTAATTTTGTGAATAAAAAATATTCTAACATCAGTCCTGCTATTTTATAGCCACACCACCTATGCCAAGGCATTCTTTACTCTCAAAATTTCATAAGGTTATTCGGTGGCCAGAAGATAAGTATCGTCTGCCTTACGCCGATATTCACGCAGCTTGCAATGCTCAACAGCATTACGTGCAGATTTCGTTCACCGTAATTCACCCCCACCCCCAAAAAATGTGGAAAGTAAGAATATCAAGATAAGCTTTCTTTTGGGATTTTATGCAGCTTATAATTGTAATTTTTACCGACTTTCGGAACAACTTACCGGTCCCATCTTTATGGGTCAAGGGTGAAGTGGGATTGATACTATTTCCCGAAACATCGGTAAGAAACAACCATTCTACGCTGCATAAATTCCAAAAGAACGCAGACCTTATTGACACCTCGGCGGAAGCCTCAAATTACGATATCAATTCACTTAGCCCCTAAATAAGGCAAGCCTACGGCTTTACTGTGTCCGATTTCACGAAACTCACTACCACACTTTACATTTTTGTGGACTCATTCTATAGCGAATTTTATCCAGATGGGAAGAAGAAAGTCAAAAGCAGTGACTGAATGTCGTTGATGCAACTTCTCAATACATGACGTTCACTGCACCCTCTTTATCGGAACTCCCAATTACTCAACGGCAGTAGATGGATACCTCTCGTATTGAATTGCAGCCAAATAGGTGAAGAAATATGTATTGCAGGTAGAAATTCGTTTACACTCTGACATAAAACGTTACTGTCACTAAGCAGAATTTTAGCAGAGCAGGCTTCCTCGACTACTTCTTGGAGAACACTTCTTTACCCACTATTTTAACAAACCTACCGTGCATATTTTATTATTTTGTACTATGACCAAAAAATTCAAATTTATTTCACAAATTATCACACTCCTACGTGTTTCGACACAAGTATTTCAAATGCAGCTACATTTGAAATAGTTGTGTAACTTGGCAAGGTATCGATTACGAGATCCCTGAGGATGACACGATAGTGTCGAAACATGTAGGAGTGTGATAATTTGTGAAATAATTGCTTGTTTGTTGGTCATAGTAAAAAATAAAAAAAAAACTTCTTTACAGAATTTCATGAAAACCCGAAAAAAAAAGTTTAATTGTTGAACCTGGGTCACAGACGGCCAGAAAGACGAACGGAAGCATTCTGTACGTAAGAATTTTTTGTTGCGTAACTCCCCTATAGACCCTTTATTTTTCTTAAATAATTGTGCTTAATTCCCAGAATTTAAAAAAAACGAGTATTTTGCTATACAAGTTTCGCCATCAGTTTCTGTAATACAGGCTATTGGTGGATAAAATGGGGTGTGAACTCCAGTCTTAAAAGATAAAGTACTGTACCTGTGCCATGCATTAATGCATTAAACATGCCTTTACTCGTTCGTATTGTTATTTCCGACACGTGTTGGCCTGTATTCGGGGACGATTAAAAAAAATCATACACATGCGGCATGATATGTTACTGTTAGCTTTCAGTTGGTACTGTACATGCTTACAAAAACATATTTTGTGTATTCAAGTGAAAGAGAGTTACAACCGGTTCACCATTCGGAAAAATTTAATATGAGGTTTATATTGTAAGAAATTTGTATACCTTTTAAAGTATGAAGTTCCAGTCAGTTCTGACAAAAACATGGAGAGTTACATAAAAGACACAGTCTGTAATTAGATTTTATTGTGTGCGTTCATTTACAATTAAACAGTGTTCTGTTTCGTCATAGTACCCCTGGAAATTAAATGCGTCATTAAGTTTATCTCCTAGTCTAGTTGTCTTTCGTTTTAATCCTCCTAATTTTCAAATGATTGTGACGCAGTTCAGGCCATTAATACTTCAGCCTTGCAGGTGTTCCTCTGTACGTTGCTAGGGCTGTGGTGTGTCATACTGGGCAACTACACTGAGGAATTTCATTCAACATGTAATGTTCTGACAAATTTTTCACCAGCACTATAAAACAGAATAAAACTTGTATAAGAACCTGTGTTGCCATATTTACATAAGACAACACCAAGAAAGTGCACAATATTAAAATTTACAATTTTACAATTAAAATTCTGCAAACGCCAATCCATCCAACAACACCAAAACCTAATCTGAGCCTAATATATTTTTAAAAAACGTATGTTTTATACATACAATTGATATTCTCTCCCTGAATATGACCCGAAGCGGGTCGACAGATGTCGGAATTGCAAAATTTTAATTGTAAAAATTATATGTGACAATATTGTGCATTCTGTTGCTGCCGTCTATATAATTAGTAATTAATTGCCAGACATGGATTAAATAAAACTTTGTTGCCATAGTTGTGCATGTGTCTGGCAATACCGTAAAATTTATCAGTAACATGCATAAGACAATGCATTGGTTGTCACAACGGACAAGACTATTAGAACACTAAGCAATCAATTGTCATCTATTACATGTTTGATATGCTGACCCAACATTATTTAGTGGGATACCGCGGTAGCGCAGTGGTTAAGTTGCTGTGCTACGAATCGGAAGGTCGCTGATTCGATTCCAGATGGTGCCATTGGAATTTTTCATTCACATAATCCTTCCGATCACACTATGGCCCTTGGGTAGACTCTGCCTCTAACAGAAATGAGTACTAGGAGCTTTTTCTGGGGGTAAAGGCGGCCGGTACGTAAGGCTGACAACCTTACCACCATCCTGTGCCGTTGTCATGTAATCTGGACACCTTAACTTCCTGGAACCCTCAGGGCCACTCCAGGCCTGTAACGGGACTGCTTTACCTTTACATTATTTAGTGCATGGCAGTTACTAACTCGTTTTGAAAAATGATAAATCATGTATTCTAAACTTCTTAAATACCAGAGGAGACCTTAAATAAAATTACTTTTACATGTGTACCGTAAAAATTTGATAACCTTTTAAAATGAAACTCATCTTATAGATTCTTTGTCGCCAATGGCAACATTTTCAATCTTGTTTTTTTATGGATTAATTAGTCTGCAAACCTTGGATGGCAGGATTACCAACACCGAACATCTCTAGATAAATCAGCAAAGAACGTAATTTCGCCCTGGCGGACGTTGACTGTCATGTCTTTCACCTCATCCGTGGACTAATAAGCAGGTACAATATTTATGGACCGTACAAGTTAGTCTAATGAATATTCTGTTTATCAGCCACCCTAACGAACTCTACAGTCGAAACTTTGGCACTCCTGTTTCATGTTCCGGCGACCATTTGCCATAATTCATGTTTATGGTGGTTTTATTAGTTCCAGTGTTGAACAATAAAGATATAAAGCAACATAAATTAATCCACATTCGGAGACCTGTGCACTTCTGCGATATTACGCAGCGTATAGTGGCAATTCCTTACCGACGTTTCGGGACATTTATCGGTCCTATCTTCAAGGGTCGAAAAATCCAAGAAACAACATCGGCAAGGAATTATCCTACAGGCTGCATAATATACCAGAATAGTTCAGATGTCTTCTACTTCGCTTCGGAAGCCTGAAATCGAGCAAATTCAAGTTCTTTTGCTTCACAGTTTTGTAATTCATGATTTCACTATACGACATACACCATAAATCATAAATTACAGTAAGCGTACTTAAACTGTGACAACATAACAAGGTCTATTTTAAAACACTGAAACTTACATCTAAGTGACAATATTATCACTTACATGTTTTTGTTGCTTTTGCAGTAAAATATCTTATCTTCCCAAATTCCGCCTTACACAACTGTAGCTACCATTCTCAACACATGACATCTGCGTTACACACAATTTCCCAGGACATATACGTACAGTTTCGGCTCTAAATTGGAGGCAAAATATTAAACTTCCCAGACAAAATATTGAATGTACCTCACTTTAAATTCGGGTCACCGAAATTGCAAGGAATGATATTCGATAAATAACGTTGATATGAAATTCAACATGAAATAAATCCACAAATCTCCAGGGAACGTTCTCAAGAACAAAGCACTCACTCGCCCAAGAACTTCCTGGAATCCGAATGTCCATTGCGGTATGCATAAAAGGCTAAGAGTGTTACAAATCTTCATTCAAATGAATCCAGTCCACACATTTCAGTCCCTATGTCCAATTAACCACCAGACCATAAAACAGCATGACGACTAACATTATGGCTCTGCATATTCTTCACCTCAGACCCACAGATGTAAATTTTACTTCTCAGCCAGACTGCTTTAGGTACGGTTCGAACTCGGTTCTTCCTAACTGCCGTACAAGGCTGGGTGGGCCCCAAGATCCAGTCTGGACGCTAACGAGGGACTGATTTTTCCTATGGCACCAGTCGAACCCCGATTAATCTGTTTGGTTGGTAGCTTTTCTACTATCACGATTCAGCCATTCCTGTTTCCAGAATCCTTAAGATCAATTATAATATGGGCCCAGACCCTTCAAGTATCTCTTCTCATTATATCTTAAGATCGAATTTTTTAATTCATTATTAAAATCGCACACACAATTTCATGCTCTGATCATTTCAAGTAACAACATTTATAAAACGCTGCCTCTGAAGTTTGTAACGTGAAGTAATAGATAATATTAAAACTGGCGCCATCGGTATGAATTTAATTTGCAGGGGACTGTGATAAAATGAATATGACTCCATCAAGCCCGTAGCCAGACCATGCACACAGTGGGTGCAGGAGCTGTTAGTGTGGGTTCGTACATGTACCTACTTTTATATACGCATATAATGCTCTATTACACATACATTAGACATATATTTTGTATGTATGAACATAAAGGTGACCCTGTCAGTCGATTGGTAGAAAACCAGCAAATGACATGGCACCACAATCCAAAATGCAGTGATGTTGAGGCATTCCTTTTATAGTGCGGTGTAAAAATTTAGAAGCGGAATTCCAGGTTTTCACAGCGGTGCTGCTGAAGATTCGAGCCTTCTGGGGTGTTACATTATGCCTATTTATCAATCGACATGACTTAATATCCCGTAATATTCGAATCTTCTTCATTAACCTTTAGGCACCAGGCATCCTATATATAAGACAGGCGTACTGTTACTCTCCAGCGAATGCTTTTTATATATTTAGTCAACAAATACATTCAATGATTTTTTTTATACTTGCTCGCACCATCTCCGTTTATTCCTCCAGAAAATGTCATGTATTGCTTAAAGTTACCTTTTTGGTTCATAAAATATTCACATTTTACATGCATAGTGTTCTAAAATTTAAATGTCCAGCTCCAGGGTCAAAGGGTTAATTACCAACCAGTAATTAACTCTTCAGCATTATACAGTATGTCGCTAATAAGAACTATACAGTACTGAAGCTTTCTCTGTTATTTACAGCATAGTCACTTCTGTGATACGTGTATACAGTCTTAACTCCGACAAGACAGACAATGTATGTACGTATAACGTATTACTGAGGTGGGTTCGTGCAACCATTGTTGCAGTGGAAAAGCAATAAGTATTACATACACTGACAGTGTGTGTTTGTAGCCTTAGGTATCCAGCACGACACGCACTTGTGCCCTATTGTCATCTGTGGCCTGTCCGGATCTACAATATTTTTGCACATTATCTCAAAAACGGAACAATGAGCGGAAAAAAGTTATTGAATATAAAATGTATGTTTTGATTTTCTCAACAAGGCTATCTGAAACATATCTCATTCTAAGAAGAACTGAACGTGATATAATGAAAAATGTACATTGATCTTTAAGTAAAGTACACGTTATTCTTGTCAAATTTTAATTAAACTTGAATTATCTAGACAGATTTTCGAAAATTATTCAAATATCAAATTTCATGAAAATACTTCTAGTGGGAGCCGAGCTGTTGAATGCGGAAGGACGGACGGAAAGACAGACAGACATGATGAACCTAATAGTCGCTTTTTGCCATTTTGAGAAAGTGCCTAAAAACGACTATTTTAAACATTAAATGTGAGAATTAGTTTCGAAATATATAATATAAAATACCCTGGTTTTCCATTTTTTCCAATTATTCTGTTTTGTTATTGTCCCTGTTAATGGTACATAAAATTATTCATGAATGTCTACTCGTGCTGCCCTGTGGCAACCGTTTAGTGCATAAAGCGATAACTTTTCCAAGGAACGATATAATATGTAAATAAATGGCTTATGTGTATTTCGTTATCGGAACACATAATTTTAAGAATAACCCCTACTTAACAACGAGGGCCTATCCTAATATTCTCTATAAATCTTGAATTATGGTAACACTGTGCACTCTGGTACACATATTCGAATATTTCCAAATAAAGTACTTCTCGCAATTTCGGAGTGTTGAATGTAGGTAATTCGTCTGGCCAAAATTTTGATCAAATTCTAAAAGACTATACGGCCTCCCATTCGAAGTGGTGATATTCTTCGTAGCCACTGCCAATAGAATACTAAATATCCCATCTAAAATGTGTTTCACTTCCGCATTATATGTTGATTATATCGGATTTCAATTTGAAATGTTTTCTTTTGGTCTATTACAAGTACAGCTTTCACATTAAAGAAAAATGTTTGCTAGTTGAAGAATAAAAGACGAACTTGATGTCACTTTGCTAATTTATTTCACTTCTTATGTGCTCAACATTTTTCGGACATTAATATATCCAGCATCAGGAGCTTGCGACTATTCTGTTGAATTACCACATTGGTCGTATTGTTCTTGGTT
>Ga0123357_10015144_pt1 | contig 10101 bp, 10 predicted proteins | sample TergutEmb28metaG_FD_89873 | JGI IMG/M metagenome (GOLD analysis project Ga0123357, IMG submission 89873) | Embiratermes neotenicus P4 segment gut microbial communities from Petit-Saut dam, French Guiana - Emb289 P4 | ecosystem: Host-associated > Arthropoda: Insects > Digestive system > Gut ... | reverse complement strand
CGCCTGCTGCTGGGCGGCCTGAACGACTATCTGTGCCGACGCTATTTGCCCCAGGCTGACCTTGTGTTCACCGTGTCGCCGGGATTGCGGCAAGGGTATGCGGAACAATACGGCGTACAATGTGCCGTCCTGCCCAGCTATCCCCCCCGTGCGGCGCTTGAACCGCATGTTACACCCGTCTCTGTGGTGCGTTGTGTGCATCATGGTACGGCTTCGCCGGGCCGCAAACTGGAAATGATGATAGAGGCTATCTGCCTGCTAGGAGGGCGTTTCAGTTTGGACTTCATGCTGATGCCCACAACGCCCCGTTACCTGGGCGTTCTCAAAAGGCGAGCGGCGGACATCCCATTCATTGCATTTCGCGAACCCGTGCCCATGCCGGATATTATTTCGACAATTGCGGCATATGATCTTGGGGTATATATACTTCCTCCCTCGAACTTCAATCACCGTCACGCCCTGCCTAACAAGTTTTTTGAGTACATCCAGGCCCGTTTGGCCGTTGCTGTCGGCCCTTCCCCGGACATGGCGGATTTGGTCATGGAGCACGGGATTGGCGTTGTCTCTCCGGACTTTACCCCGCAATCGTTCGCGGCTACACTGAATAAACTGCGGCCGGAGGACATCGACGGCTTCAAGGCCAAGGCCCATGTTGCGGCTGGAAACCTTTGCTGGGAGCACAATGACGAGGTTCTTGCGCGGACCCTGCAAGAGCTTCTGGCCTGATTTCAGCCGGTTCTTATGAGGATTCGCTGTGGCTTATCAAATTTGCACTCGCTGTATCATGGACACGTCGGATCCGGAAATCCGCTTTGATGCGGCGGGCTATTGTTTCCACTGTGCCGATGCCTTGGCACGTCTCGAACAATTTTACCTGCCCGATGCACGAGGGGAACAGCGCCTCGCCGCCCTGATTGCCGAAATTAAAGCCGTCGGCAAAGGTAAAGCATATGACTGTATCATCGGTCTGTCCGGCGGCACGGACAGTTCCTATTTGGCATATAAATCCAAGAAATGGGGACTGCGACCCCTGATTTTCCATGTGGACGGCGGCTGGAATACCGAACAGGCGCAAAAGAACGTGGAAAATCTGGCGGCCTGGCTTGGGTATGATTTGCATATCCACACTGTTGATTGGGAGGAGATGAAGGATTTGCAGGTGGCCTATTTGCGTTCCGCCTTGGTCAATCAGGATGTGCCGCAGGATCACCTGTTTTTCGCCGTGTTGTTCCGTGAGGCGAAAAAGGCCGGCATCCGTTATTGGCTCTCCGGCTCCAATCTGGTGTCCGAATCCATTCTGCCCGTGAGTTGGGGCTATACCGCCCTTGATGCACGGCAGATCAAGGCAGTACACAAGGCCTTCGGAGCCAGGCCGCTACGATCCTTTCCCTTGCTCACCTTCTTTGAATACTGCAAATTTTATGGCGACCTCCCGTTGTTTCAGACCGTACGCGCCGTCAAGCCGCTCAATCTCATTCCTTACGACGTGTTCAAGGCCAGAAAAGAAATGGCGGCTGCCTTCGGCTGGCAGGATTACGGCAAAAAACACGGCGAATCCCGCTTCACCAAGCTGTTCCAGAACCATTATCTCCCGGAAAAATTCGGCTATGATAAACGCCGGGCGCACTTCGCCAGCCTTATTGCCTCCGGCGTCATGACCCGTGAGCAGGCGCTGGCCGAAATGGAAAAACCCCTGTACGACCCGGTGGAGCTGGAAACGGACATCGCCCATGTCTGCGGCAAGCTGGGCATAACGCGTACTGACTGGGAAGCTTTCATGGCCTTGCCCAACCGCCATTATACGGACTATCCGAACTATGAAAGCCTGATCCGCCTGGGCCGGCGCGTGAAACGGCTTATCGTCAAGCCCGGACAGGTATGAAACTCCTCTCTCTTGTGGGCGCTCGTCCCCAATTCGTCAAGGAAGCCCTGGTGGGTGAAGCCGTGCGTGCGTCCGGCGCCTGGGAACATGTTCTCGTCCACTCCGGCCAGCATTATGATGCGGCCATGTCGGACATTTTCTTTCAGGAACTGGGCATTCCCGAGCCACGCTATCATCTGGGCGTGGGGTCCGGCAGCCACGGGGCCATGACGGCCGCCGCGCTCGTCGCTGTGGAAAACGTCTTGCTGCAGGAAAAGCCCGACGGCCTCATCGTCTACGGCGACACCAACACCACTCTCGCCGGGGCGCTTGCGGCGGCAAAGCTGCATATTCCCATCGTGCATGTGGAAGCGGGCATCCGCATGGAACCCAAAAGCATGCCGGAAGAAATCAACCGCGTACTCACGGACCGCATCGCGTCCGTCATGTGCTGCTGCTCGCAACTGGGAGCGGAAAATCTGGCCCGCGAAGGAATCAGGGCGGGCGTACATGTGACGGGCGATGTCATGTACGACCTGTTCCTGCGCATGCGACCGCGCTTCCAAGGGTCAGAAGCCTGCCGCCGCTTTGGCGTGGAGGAGGGACGCTTTTGCATCGCGACCCTGCACCGGGATTACAACGTGGACAATCCCAAATCGCTGCGCGGCTGCCTGGAAGGCCTTTCACGGCTGAGTACGGCGGGCGGTCTTCGGGTGCTGCTCCCCCTGCATCCCCGCACCCGCAAGAACATGGCGGCGTACGCCTGCGCCGATGCCGCCGCCGGCGTGACCGTGCTGGACCCGATAGGGTATCTTGACCTCATGTCTCTTGTGGAAGCGGCCGCGCTGGTGGTCACGGATTCCGGCGGTCTGCAGAAAGAGGCCTTTTATGCGGGCAAACGCGCCGTTGTGGTCATGCCGGACACGGGCTGGCGGGAGCTGACGGATTGCGGCTGGAACGTCCTGACCGCGCCGGATGCACGGATTCTTGAAAATGCCGGTCTGTCCGTCCTTGAATCCATGCCCCATCCTGGCGCCCTGTACGGTAATGGCGATGCTGCCCTACGCATCGTCCCGGCCGTTCAGGAGGAGTTTGGAATTTCGTGAAATTCCATAGGTGTCAATCGCCCGAAGCAGCGCACCTACGGCCTTTGGTTCTGTAATGGCGGCGAAGTTGTTTCCCCTTGCGGGGGGCAATGCTCCGCGAAGATCGGCGGCGTATGTCCATAGACGCTATGAGACAGAATAGGACTGGAATCTTTTACAAAAGCTAAGTCCCGCGTCGCTTTTTAGGCTTCGCGGGACTTGCTTGGATTATGTTTTGGTGGGATGGACGGGATTGTTAAATATATATATTGTGCTGTTTTATATAATAATTTTAACATAGATTTTTTATGAACACAGCAAATAGCACAGCTTTTTTTCGTGGTAGGATATTTTTTAGGGCTTGGCTTAACCAGATAGGCGCGACTGTTTCTAACCGCTCCAGCTACGACCTGAAAGTATCCCCAACAGGGTATCTTGGCAAGGGAGGCGGGCATGTCGTGTTTTTCACGTTTTAACGCCCGCTACTGGACGATATAGCCCGGCCTAGTGTTTGGTGTGGCTAGGCTGGAATACATGCCTATACGGGCGTTCAAATAGTTGTGGGCAAGGGTTATTGCTGAAGCTTGCAACCTTCCGCCCATGCTGCGCTAAGAAACCGCTTCCAGGTCGGGTCATCCGCTTCCTGTGCAGCCTTAAAGTTATCGTAGTCCAGGCGTTGCATGATATAGGCGGAAACCACCTCCGCCAATTCTTTCTTGCTGATCAGCAGGCGATATTTGTAATCCGCCCCTTCGTCTGTGTAGATCTCTTTTGCCTCGTTCGAGAAAAGCCGCTCCAAATGCTTTCTGACCCTCGCCCGAACCAGAACGTCATCCGGGCGTTCCCGGTGCTGCACAACGGAAATGAAGCTATTTTTCGTGAAAAGCCACATGGGTTCAATGCTCCTTTTTAAGCCCCTGTCATTTCTTGCAGTTTTTTTAGGTTTGGCACGTATTGTTTCCAATTTTCCCACATCCGCATATCCTCTTCATTCGGAAGGGCAAGGCGGTAAATCCACTTTGGCTCTTTTTGGGTATACAAATGCCACATGCCGGTCTTGCCAATAAACTTTAGTTCCGCTCCGTCAATAGGATTATTGGGAAATCCGGTACCGGGCATGCCACCCGGGATGTTTGAACTTATAATGTAATCAGCATTCCAAAGCATAACGCCGCCACCGTTTCGCGTATATCGCGTAGCGCCAGCAAGAAACACCTTTCCGCCGTCCAACAAGTCCAGTAAAGCCGGATGAAAGAGTACGATGGGCTGTTGCGCGAACAAATCCCATTGCTTGTGTTTGGTGGCCATTGGAACCGCTCCAATACGCTTTTAAGCTAATCTGACTTCATCGGCAAAAGGTATTGTTTCAGGTCAACCTTTGTCCCTATCCGGGTCGGTGTTTTGAATAGCTGTTTATCTTCAAGGATTTGCCGCGCTGTCAAAATTTGCAGGCGTGGGTATTGGTTTCCGGCATATTCATACAGCCCGGCACTCGCGCCCTCTTGTATCATAGCCTTTGTCGGTTCCTGCATACACAGAAAGCCCGCCATTTCCGCGTTTGCTTCACGTTCCAAAACACCGCGCAAGTCGCGTATGTCTGTAGGCTGAATCTTTCCGGCCTTGACAGACAAGACCATTTCTTTAAGGCCGTTCTTTGTTTCAAAATACAGCCTGCCGTCAACTCCCTTATCGCCTGCTTTCTTCAGTGTTGGAAAACCGCCAATGCGTTCCACAATCCAATTTTGAAATTGATATTTGTCATGATCTGCCAAGTGTTGTGCGCTTTCCATGCTATTAGGTATGCCCTCAATTTTGAAGCTGTGACCGTCTGCCAATTTATAGCGTTCTTGAAGTGTTTTGCTGACAAGATTAACGGCCAATATGGCAATATCGCAGCCTATCCAATTCCGCTTTGTAGCTTGCGCCGCGTATATTGTTGTTCCACACCCACAAAACGGATCAAATACGGTATCGCCTTCATTGGTGGACGTAAGAATTATTCGCTTCAATAGATCAATCGGTTTTTGCGTTGGATAACCCAATCGATCTTTCGCCTGTGAATTTACAGGGGCTATGTCATCCCATAGGCTTTGTATTGGCTTACCTTTCAATTCATCAAGATACCTTCTGCGTTGTATACGGCCATCTGGTTTTGTTGGAAATGATAGTCTTCCTTCTTTATCCCATTTTTCCATTTTTTCTTTTGAAATTGCCCATCCCTTTTCAGGCGGTTTAAATCCCTTATATTCATATATAAGTGTTTGGGAATATATAGGATTTGTTAGATTATCATTTCTGTATAGCCTTCCATTATCATCTTTATATACAAATTTTTCTTCAATGTATTTTTTATATCTTGGATCGCTAAATGAATATTGTGGGTTGAAAATATGCTTATCACTCATTGTATAATATAGTATAGTATCTGTAACGCTTCCAAATCTATTAGGTTTATGGACAGCGCTTGACGATCCTGTTCTGCGTTTCCAAACTATTTCATTTCTGAAATTATCTTGCCCAAATATTCCGTCCATCATGCACTTGATATAATGGCTCGCTGTTGGATCGCAATGCAAATATATTGAACCTGTTTTTTTCAATAGGCTTTTCATACTACATAAGCGCGGCGTCATGTAAATAAGATAGGCCAAAAGCGGCTCGTTTACCTTCCGTAGCGCATTTATCCAAAATCGCCACATATCCATATATGCGGCATCGATGCCGTTTTCATGCAAAATAATTGGAATATTTTTTGCTAGTGCTTCTTTGTGTTCGTCCATAGTCCAAGTATCGCAAAAAGCATCCACCTGTTCCGGTATCGGCTGCCCGGTAAGATTGCGGTACATAAGATTATAATTCCGATTGGAATTGAACGGCGGATCTAGATAAATCAGATCTATGCTTTCCTTTGGGATGACTTCCTGCATAATCGTCAGGTTATCACCGTAAATAAGCCTGTTCATACACTTACCATCACGCCAAGCGTGTCGTTGGTTCAATTACTGCTTTACATTCAAGTCAGGAGGGCCACCGACACCAGTCGAAAGTTCCCGCTGCCCTTGGTATCCCCCGTAGTTAAAGCTTTGAACAAGATCATCTTTGTCAAAGGTGACTGTCACCACATCGGAAGCCGCTGGCAGATAAATGCCAATCCAAGGGTTGTAGTCCTTTCTCGTGTGCGTCCACGTCAGTGTACTGGTGCCTATGCTGCTTCGGGATTGCCCGGTCGGTAAAGCTCCAAACATGGCAATCACTTCGCTTTTGGTAGTCTTGCCCACGACAAGTTGATTGAGTTTGTCGTGGGAAATTTCAGGCCCAACATGAATAGGGGCACACCCTGCCAGCACCATAAGCAAAACAGACAGAATCAGGGAAATGTTGCGCACGGCAGCCTCCTTTTCAAAAGCAATTCGTTTGAATTATTTTTTATGTAACGGAATAATTTATCCTTGGCAAATGGAGAAAATTAGTCACTTGAATTGGGCGCTTGCAAAAGTGGTCAAGGATGTCCGTGAGGCCAAGGAAATGACGCAAGGGAAGCTTGCCGGGTTCGCCGGACTTTCCGAAATTTATCTTTCGCAACTTGAACGTGGGATACGGGGAGATTCGCTTAATGCCCTGATACAGATTGCGCGAGTTTTGGCAATCAAGCCTTCAGAACTTATGCGCCGAATTGAAGATGTGTTGGAGCAAGGGCCTCCAGAACCGCCGCGTAGGCAGGGCAGGCCAAGAAAGGGAACGCGAAGTAAGCCTTGACCATCAAAACCCTTGTCACAAATTGAATTTCTGCGCAGTAGCCAACATCGCAAGCCGATGGCAGTCGTCATGCGCCTGTATCAGCCGTTCAAAGGTCTGCCAGTGCATCGCCTTGGGCTTTGGGCCAAATGTGCCCTTCCATCCTAAGCGGGCTCGAATTTTCCGTGCCCGGCGCAATATGCGGTAAAATTCGTCTTCACGCTGGCTCGCATAAGCCAAATCATGGCAGCGGCGGCAAGCGAAGGTTGCCCCGCCATAAAGAATTGCAACACACCGTCCGCAACTGGGGCACAGGAACCAAGGGCGCTGTCCGCCAAAATGGCAAGATGTCCAATTCAACGATACAGGGAATACTTCATATCCCCATTCGCCATCGACTTCCCGAACATTGCAGAAGAGGTCAATGCGGCCACATTCCGCCCTGACGCCGATGGAGTCAATGACCTTGCCATTGCGTAACCAATTCACATTGGAATACCGCTCCGGGGTAAGGAAACCTTCACGGTGAAGCCAGCGCACATCGAGCGCCCGCTTATCGCGCGTGGTGCCCTTCCCACGTTGAAATCTGTTGCCGCTGCCAAGTCCGCCCATGTCCGCCACTTCTTTTTTGCCGTAATCATTTGGCAAGTTTCAGCCGCCACCTCGATATCAGCCTGAAAATATGCGCAAATTAATTTTTCACGCTTCTGGATAAGGAGGGCTGTGTCAAGTATGCCGCAATTTCGCGTTTCAATATGCCTTCCGGGCGCGAAAATGCTATTTGTGGGTCTGCCTATGGAAAAGGATCATATTCGCGTTGAAAGGGCTTTTACGCCATCAATGCATCTTTATGCTATCAGTGTGCTGGATTCTCCTTTCCATATCCGGCTATCAGCATGGAACAGGAAACGGTTCAATTATCACTACACGTCAAAATTGACGAAACCATCCTCCAATAACCAAAATTTGAATTCGTCAAATCCTTTTGGCAGTTGTTGTAACGACTTTCGGAATTTGCCTTTACTAAGGCGATCAGCGAGTCTCCCTGATTGAACTGCATCTGATTTTAGCTTTCCAGCTTCAAGAATCATGATTCTTCGGACTACATTCTTTGCCATTATCTTTTGAATTGATACGGGAAAACCATTCATTGAACATATGATACCAGAGAGATATGTACACAAATAGTCAAATTTTCGCGGCTTGCGTAATTGCTCAAGGACGTTATTTGCTTCTCCGGCAAAAGCTTCAGTATTGAAAACTTCAAACCTGAAGAATTTATTGAAATTGACTGATTCTAGCCTGTCTGGTAAAAAAGAAATATCAGGGGGAAGTGTTTTTCCACAATTATTTTTCAAAGGCGCACCATGCAGTGTAACCTCAAATCGCATTGTCCATGTAAGGCCGCCATCAAAGCTTTTCAGATAAATTTTACGTCCAGAATTTGAATCACGATTTCCAAAATAAAATGTTACTAACCCATTGTATTTTGTTTTGCCGGACTTTTTGAAACCTCCACTCACGGGATTTAGTCTAAGGAAATAATTTTGATACGGGACAATATAATTAGCTATATTATATGAAAGCGATTCAGCTTCAATATACGAATATCCCGGCAAATGATAATCAAATCGTACTTCAACTTTTGAAATTATGACTTCTTGATAGTTGTTCATTCGCAGTTTTTGAATGATTTGTGTTAAATATTCCAATGCTGATGAATTAAAGCGTAGCTGCTTTGTCCAGCGAATAAATCCTTTATTTTGTATTTTTTTTGAAACAAATTCTATGCCATGTTCATATATACGATGCGTTCCATCATCGTCAAGATACCACTTAACGAACACCAGATGTTCTTCAAGAATATTGCATATTGTACTATTGCCGATCTTCTTTATCGAAAGTTCAATCTTGTCAAACTGTGCTGGTAGAGACTCAAGGCATTGAAACAGATTCTTGGGGATGTGGACTGCATGCTTCTGGTTCCGTGCCGGTGGGGTGGGAGTGTTACATGACTTATTAGTGACCAACGTTTGAAAAACGATGTGCAAAACGCCTTCCTGCCGCCAATGTTGATATTGTTTATGCACTGCTCTGTAGGGCGGAAAGTGTTTCGGCAAATCCCGCCAAGGTGATTTGGTCTGCAATTTCCACAAAATGCCGTCCAGAATATCACGCGGGTCATAAATGCTTGGACGGCCTTGGCCTCGTGGCCCTTTACGCTTTGAAAGTAACGGGGAAATTTGCGCCCATTGCTCATCGGTTGTCGCGAAATCAAAAAGGGCTTCAGGGAGGGGGGCCACAGCCCCCCCGTCCACAGATTGTTCAATGCCGTGCTTCATGCCGTGCATGACGCGGCCCCTTTCGGCGTACGCTGCATGTGTGAGAAGTCCGGCAAATCGGCGTCTTGAATCGCTTTTACGGGCGTTGCTGCTACCTTCGCAGCCTCGGATGTTGCGGCTTGAACAAGTGCCTTACCGTTTTCCCATTCAAGAACGTCTTGAAATTTCCACGCAGTTACGCGCGGCCCAATTTTTACGGGCTTGGGGAAGTCCCGCGTTTCAAGCCAGCGCCAAATTGTTGCCGGGGAAACGTTCAAATAATCCGCCACTTGCCGTACTCTCAGCCAACGATTTTCAATAGTGTGCCTGTTCATAAAATTCTCCCATGTTTTGAATTTTCATGTGCCGACAATTCGGCGCATACAGCATTATACGGAAACGGCACTGGAGACGTTTTCAAAAGGCAATTATTTTCTTCTTTCAGCGAGTTGGCGCAAAAACGCGCGTTCTTGAAAACTGCGTTTTTCAATGCGGAAGGTGTTTTGAAAATTGCGTCTTGTTGGCGATGAAGAGGGCGCGCAAGGGGGGCAAGGCCGCAAACTATGACGTTTGAAAGCCCGTAGCGGGCCGTTGTCGCTTTGGGCGCGGCGTGGGTATGGTCGGCAGGAAAGTGGCCTTAAAACGGCATTGAAACACGCTTATTGCAAACGAACGCTTTTGGGCTGGAAAAAGGGCAATTTTTAGGACGCAAAAAGGACGAATTTAGATCGTTTCCAACGAGCCTTATGCTGTTTTTGCCCGTAAGCTGTCTAAAAAATCGGCCCATTCTGCCATCATGCGGCGGCGTTCCGGCAAATATTCGGCGTAATTGTACGCGGCCCGAATGCTGTTCCGCTCCCCGTGGGCAAGCTGGCGTTCGATCCAGTCCCGATTGTATCCCTGTTCGTTCAGTAGGGTGGAGGCCATACTACGGAAGCCGTGAACGGTCATTTCATCTTTGGAATACCCCATACGGCGTAGCGCCGCCAAAAGTGTAGCGTCACTAATGGGCGCGGAGTTGGCCCGCATGCTGGGGAACAGGTAGCGTCCATGGCCGGTGTACTGGCGCAGGTCTTCCAGAATGTCTATCACCTGCCTG
>Ga0123357_10015143_pt1 | contig 10102 bp, 10 predicted proteins | sample TergutEmb28metaG_FD_89873 | JGI IMG/M metagenome (GOLD analysis project Ga0123357, IMG submission 89873) | Embiratermes neotenicus P4 segment gut microbial communities from Petit-Saut dam, French Guiana - Emb289 P4 | ecosystem: Host-associated > Arthropoda: Insects > Digestive system > Gut ... | reverse complement strand
TGTTGCGGGGGTTGGTGGTGGTGGGGGGGGGTGTGTGGGGGGGGGGGTGTTTGGGGGTGTGGTGTTGTGGGTGTGGTGTTGGCTCTTTTTTGTTTCCTCATTGTGTAGTAGGTATTAAGTTGTATATACATCTTTATATGCATCATATGAAAAGCTATATGTAGTTTGGTCTGTTTGATATTGTCCCTTGGACATTGTATGTTTAATGTTCATGAGTTTTGGAATCTGTATCCTTATCTCCAAATACTGGTTGTTGTTTATTGTGTGGTGCATATGTGTAATGTACATAATGTGGTTGTGCTTAAGTTTTGCATGATTTAAGAAGAAATTAAGATTTTTTCCCCCCTAAAATGTATTTCTTTAAATTTGTTGTTTAACAACGTTTATTGTTTATTCTTTATAATAGACTTATTTATTAATCTCAGTAAATAATTCTGCAGTGCTTAATAAACAAATTGAAATTAAATGTTGGTAGATATGTTTAGTTTTCATCATGACTTTGCTGTATAAAATGTGCTGTGATTTTTAGGAGAAATCACATGTTATGCTCTGGGAAATATGTGCATTTTTGCTACTGTAGTATCCAGCAGATTTCTGTAAACTGTAATACATTAAATTGTAACTGACCAAGCACAGTGTGATGTCTTTTTCAAAATATGATTCTTAAACAAGGAGAAGTTGCTATCCTCCAACAAGTACAAGGTGAAGTTCGTATACTTTCCATAAGGGTATGTAAGGGTGTGTAGGTACAACACCACTGATTTTTAACCTTCATACTGGGTGGATTTGCATGCTCAGTCTCATGTCCCAGCTGCTTGATCCCCAGGGATAATGCCCCGGTAGCCATTGAATAGGAGCCTGGGTGGGTCCAAGAGGAGGTCTGGTTGTTTTGGAGAAGAGATAAATCTCGTGCCTCCTCCGGGATTTGAACTCTGTATCTCCCAGCCCATAACTTTGTTCCTCTACTGGCTTTGCCATCCATCCTCTTCATAACATTGTGATGAAAATGGAAATAGTGACTATAGTTGTGTTTGGGGAAATGTAAGTGGAAGAGCAATGTCCAAAATAGTAGGCATGATTATTTATAATTATGTTTCAGTTATTGCACTGTGTGAAAACAGATTCCATTGGCCGATTATTAAGAGTAGGAGATTGGGGAGATCTAGCAGTTCCCCTGCCTGCATTAGCTGATGGTCTGAAGGAGCACCAGATGGATGTGGTTCGGTTGGCCCTCAGTTTACATTCTCAAGGTTTGGTTTAATATGTTAATTCGTAATGTTTCTTTGAAAATTCCAGACCCTACAGTACGTGTTAGTTTCCACATTTTTTAGTTTCATTAAGCAACAAAGTTTGTGTAGGACGTTTGTCCCATTTTCAATCTTATTCTTATATTATACTTGTTTTCACTAAGAATTTGTGGCTGAAGAAAAAGAAAAGCTGATGGTACAAAAGGATAAGGCTTGCTACTAAGAAAATTGATGCTTCTGTATGTCTGGGATAAAAATTAAATGTCCACAACTGACATTCAAAGTTCTGATGATGCTCCTACCAATGCCTGCCACTGAATATGATAGTGAGGTATTCCATCCACCTCTGATCATGGCAACATACAGTATGATCCATGTTACTATTATGGTCATCATTGAAGTGGTTTCCCTGCCAAAATATTTATATATTTTTTTGCAAACTCAACTCCCCCATACATCTTTCTCGATATGGTGCTTAATTCATTCGAAACAGGACAGCTTTACTTTTTATCCTTCCTGTAAATTTTACAAGGCATACAATATTTGTCTTTGTCTTTTCAGCTTTCAAGAGCTCATTCACAAGGAATTCAGATGATAGTGATGAAGTGTGGCAAACAAGACTACATAATATCAGCTCAAATATGGACAAGCTCTTTGACACTGTGTACAATTCATTACTGGAAAGTAACCACAAACTGGCATTCTCTGAACAGCTCATTCAACTGTATTTAGATCATGCAAACGATTTGCTTCAATTTTTGCATGAATCGTATAGCACAGATTCTGCACCTCATTCTGTTATATTGCGAGACGTGTTTGAAGAGAAGAAGAGCATAATAGTAAAGCAAATAATGTTTCATGTCGTGGAATTCCGAAGTCACTTGCAGAAACATTCCAACGTTAATAATGATGCAGAAAATGTGTATCAGCCATTGGGCTGTCTTGATGAAATCATGAAAAATGAATGGAGCAAATGGCAGAGTATGGAAGACCAAGATGTAATTTGTGATGCTGTGGTGAACAGCAACATTCCTCTTGTCCAGACTTTCCTAGCTACATGCAGGGGATGGAGCTCTATTAATATGCTGCAAAAGATAAGACAGCAAGTGTATGTCTGGCTACAGCAATTTCTGAAGCACGATATTGAGAAATCAAAGCAGATCCTAATTAATCTTGTAAGTAATTCTTAGCGTAATAGGGCAATAAATGTGGGCTAGATGAAACATGTTGCCCACATGGCAAAATTGTGAAATAGATGGAGGCATTTGGAAGGGAAGAGACACTTGGTCAAACCACAGATGGGAAGGTGAAAAGAAAACTGTTCTTAAGTTACAAGTAGTGAAGATGTGAACCATTTCAAATAGGGACTAATAGTGTACATTCTTTTCCCATGTGTATTAAATTACACACACACATACACAGGAGGTAGTTCCAACCTAAGTTTTTTTTGGGGGGAGGGGGGTGGCATATGAGGGTGAAATATTGCAGGGAGTTCAGTATGAAAAATTGTGTAATATTTGTGTTCATTATTATTTGAAAGAGTGGTGTTTATAGTGACATTCTGGCTGTTGAATGAAAGTATTAGCCTCTCATTTTGTTGTCCATTTAATATTTCTTTTTTCCAGAAGGAAAATAATTTGTGGAGCACTGCTTGGGTGAGGGAGGGGATGAGGGAGATGAGTCAGCTCACATAGCTTGTACTATTTTTGTGCTGTATTTGTTTTGTGTGTTTGCTATTTTTTGTGACTTCTTGCACACATCGTATTGTGATTATATACATAACTAAATTCTGGGTTTGTGGAATGTCTGATGTGTATGTATGTTCAGAGATGGAGAAAGAGACATGTTGGGAGTCATTAAAAATATATAGAATATTAAATGGAAGTTTTCTTATTCAGATCTTAAAGAAATGGATTCATGGAACAACAGATAATTTGGAACCGTTGGTCAGCAGTGTGCATTACTTACAGTCTTAAGCACAGCTATTAATTAATTATCAGGTACTCTATAGTAATTAATTTTGGGGTTAGTTACCTCATCATTTAAACAGTGGTTGCCTGTTCAGTCCCCTCATCTCTTCCTTTCTTCCTATATTTGTGCTAAGTTACATTTTTGTTTTGTTGGCCTACATGTATATTTTACACTGCTGAGCCACTCTTCAAGTACAAACCACATGTTTTGTTTCATAATAGAAATTTTGGTACACTTCAAGGAATGACACTTTTTTTTCTTCATCATCTTCTTCTTCTCCTCCTCCTTCTTATCCTCCTCCTTCTCCTCCTCCTCCTCCTTCTCCTCCTCCTACTCCTCTTCCTCTTCTTCTTCTTCCTCCTCTTCTTCCTCCTCTTCCTCTTCTTCTTCATCTCCTCCTCCTCCTCCTCCTACTCCCTGTGATGCTATACATGCAAATTCTTGTTACCTTAATCTTACAGACAAGCATGCAAGCTCCCCACTTTTGTAACTGCTGAGTACTATGAAGGAGCATTCTGTCCATGCCCTTCTCTGCGTTGACCCTTCTATAACTTCATTATCATTTTGTTTACTGTCTTCCAAGCAGTTTTTTGGTAGGATGATTTGCCAGTTGGTTCTTGCAAAATATATTACCTGGTCTGTGAACCTTAAACAACTGAAGTGATAAAACAGTTCCACATATAAATATACATAATTGTGGAAGCATGATTTGGAATGTTTTGAATAACTTGGCTGCAGGGGCCCTGGCTTTGTGGAGTCCCCTATGGCCACTGACTGTGCAGGCTGGGTTAGGATGCCATTAAGTTTTTATTGTGACAATGAAGTGAACTCTTAATTGATCAGCTGTGTTGATATGGAATAGAATTTTGAAGCTTCAGAGGCATGACTGCCCAATGAAGGATATGGACATTGCTCAGAGTGTCACACTATTATTTTGCATTTATGTGGCCTATCACCTGAAAGGACTTACTTACAGAATGCTTATGGTTCATTTATTCCTTTATGGTTTATGTAATGGTGCTGTTAGTAACTCGGACTATATAAAGTATAGTTTGTTGGATATGTAATGAAATTAATATAGCTTTTTGTCTTCAGGGCTGTGAACCATATGAAGAACTAAGAGATATCTGTTTGAAATCATATGATAAGGAATTGCGTGATAATTTGGCTGTGTACCTTTCTGAAAAAAATCTCCTTTGTCCAGATGAATTACAAGCTTGGGACATGTTGAAATTAATAGAAACAATACTTCAGTCTAAATCTGTTCATAATATCAGGTGAGGAATTTACGTAATAACTGATTTATTTCAAATGCTATGTCAGATGAGCTTCTGAGGAAGTAGAGTTGTCTGCAGCATTTTATAAGGTATGTAGATTTGCATTTGTTATGGGATTATTATTATTATTATTATTATTATTATTCACAATTTTCCTCTTATAATTTTTTTTGTGTGTTTAGTTCATTGAAGGTTTCTGCAACTGCATGTTGTATGCTGTGGTATTTATGAATCAGGCTTTAATTTCTTTGTGAGTCATGTTTTACTACATTTTTGCCAGTGTATTACAACACCCATTGTGTAATATATTGTTTGGGGATGATTAGAGTGATGGGTAAAGCCTGGAACTTTTCTGTTCCTTTCATAGCACTGGTTTATGCTGCAGTTGTACATGCAACCAGTAAAAGTGGTATTTTATCACTGGATTTTGGTATATGTGAGTTGAAAATAATTTTAAATTATCTGTGTTGTTAGATTTTTCATGCTTCATATCATTCTCTAAATTTCCTGGATAAGTACAGTCTACTAAATTTTATTCACTATTGTTTGTGGAGTGTAGAGCTATGCCTCTACCCACCCTCTGGGCCACACCGGGCCTGTAACGGGATCACTCACTTACTGTTTGTGGAGTGCATTAGGAACATAAGTTTCTTTATTGTCTTTTCCACTTTGTGGTGCATGCATTCAATCCTGTTCCAACATCGTACTCATTCCATCATTTTGAAGGTTGGTCCTTTGTACTGTTCAAAATTCACTGCTGAAAACAAAGCTTACAAATCCTGTTCGCTTTTCAGTGCAGTGTTCACATTTCCTGTATTCATATGAAACTCTGAAGTGTTCTGGGGACTCTTCTTTTGTGGTGTGTTTACTTCAGTACATTTCTTGGTTAGGTGTCTATGGATGACTCAGCTTTGATAACAAACTGAAGTCAGAGGTAGGAAAGTTGGGTGAGTCAGGAGGATGAGAAGAGACCAGCTAAAAATGTTATTGCTGGACAGTTTACTTCATGAATAAAATGCACAACAAAAAGGCAACTCCCTGACCGTAACCACTGCAGTGCGACTTGTAGGAGTGAAGATGGGAACAATGATATAATTTGTGGCAGAATGACATCCTCAGGTGGAAAATTTATGTAACCACTAAGGGGCAGACAGTGATACTAAGTGTATAAAGAACTGTAAGAATAAATTTTATTGTCAAAATTATGTAAGTATACTAATGCATGCTTGTCATTTGATGGCAATGGGCAGTAATGCTGAATGGTAGTTACTAATTGTAGTTTTCAAATGTTACTGTAAGAAGTAATAGTGTCTGAGGTCATGAAAGTCTGAGTGATGTGTCTTCCAATCTAAAACAATATTTATTGACCAAACTATGCTTTTATTCATAACTGTGCATGTAAGAAAATTATTAGCTTGCTTTTCTCATCTGCATATTTTTCTATGTGTCAGTCTCATTGTAGTAATTTTGAGTCTGTTGACAAATTTTCATGAAAGTTGGTGTGAACAGCATTCCTCTAAGAGGCCACCCTGTCATTGCTTTTTGTATTTTCCCAGCATAAATGACACTAATTATGTGTGAAACATGGTGTACATGTCCACAGAAACATGTGTAAAGTGTGACACATTCAGGTTGTATTGTGCAAGTTTCACATGTTTGGAGTTTTTTATTAGTGCAAATTATGCACAGCAATGGATTATTAATTTGTATTCATTCATTCCATTGGCATGTGCAGAATATGACGATTCCTTGCCGTTCTCAGGAGCTTCTTCCATTCCTCTCTGTTATATACCCTTTCCTTCCACCCTATTCCAGCATCTAGGCTTCCACCCTCCCTCACTTCATCTTGCCGTCTATTTCTTGGTCTGCCTCAGCATCACTGTTTCCAAATTAATATATAATACTTTTATGGGAATTCTATTTTCTTCCGTTCTTTGTGCATTCCCAAACCAGTGTAATTAATTTGTATGATTATAAATTTATCCTCATAGCCTCACCATGTGATTTGAAACATACAGTGCATAATAGGTGTCATGTGTCAAGTGTATGAGATTTTAGGTTCTCCCAGCAGTGTTGCTGATGATTCAAGTCTCCTTGGATATTATGCTGTATTGCTTGATAAATATTTTACAGTGTGTTGAAGGATGATAATACCTTCATCTTCAAGGTGAAGCAGTCCAGCCTAGTGACACAACATAACACCCCAGAAGACTTGTTTTTGCAGGTGTCTGGAGTGTTTCATAGAATTCTTATTTTTCTTACAGTTTTCCTGTAAGAGTTGCACCTTCATATCAGAGGCATGTAGAACCATGTGATATGCCAGAAATGTCTGAGGACTCACATAAATTATCTATTAACACAATTACACGGCAAACCAGAGAATGGAGATGTATGGTATTAGTGGAACTCTACTTCAACACCTTAGGTGAGTTAAATCATTGAACTGAAAAAGTTGGTGTTTGCTTATTTTAATGTATTTTAACAGTTCTTTCCCAGCTGCATAAGTTACATAGCATAAATTGCATCAAGTTATACAGTGATTTTGAAGAATGAATTCTGTAGGATGTGGAAGGAAGTGACCATTACCTATTTGAAGTAGCGTACTGATATTGGCTTGGAGAGACTATATAAAACTGTGGAAACAGACACGATAATTGGTTTTTGGCCCAAGACTGAGACTGAACACATCTGTAATATGAAGTGTGAGTGTATAAGGTTGTGAGGTTAGGTGTCAAGGCAAAATTTAGACACTCTTAAATGTGAGAACAGCCATAATTCTGGTTATTTATCATTATATGTAAATTTTGTATTGTTTTATAGTTCATTGTCATGCAGGATATATGTTTAATTCCTTTATTCTGTTAATTGTTCACAGCAGAGCCTACATTTGTTTATTTGCTGTGGAATTTCCAAAGAAGAATATACAAGAGTTGAGGGTAGTGGCAAATTTTTCTGTCTTGCTAATGATATGCTGCCTTACAACTAGGCTGGAGGGATGTGAAACATGTTCAAGAGCTTTAATGTTTTCTTGGAATCAGTTAATGTTTTAAGTAGCTTAAGCATACCAGTGTTTCTTATGTGCAAGGTCAGGAGTATGAGTCTACTCACTGCTGGACTGTTTATCCAGAAATTTTACATTTTGTTCTTGTTTTACCACTGAAAGAGACCGAGAAAGTGGTCTTGTTGGTACTAACAGTCATGCAGTTTAATTTTTACACAACTTGATTTATTAGCATTTCTGGGATAGCATGGTCAGTATAGTAACACACTTTGGGCTTGGCCATCCAAGCTTTAATTCCTGCCAGGGACAAGAGATTAGTAATTTTACCAAAATGTCCAGAATGGCTCTGGGGCCCACTGAACCCCCTATTCAATGGGTGTCAGGGGTTCTTTCCCTGGGTTAAAGTGACTGGGGCGTGAGGCTGACCTGTGACTGCCATCTGGTGGTGGGGTTAAAAATGAATAGAGCTATGCTTCTTTGTCATTTAATTTACTTCTCATTTATGGTGTGCTTACTTCTCTTATTCTCGTTGTTACTTTGTGTCAGGGGCAGCAAGTGATAGGAACAAGATCACTGTGATGCCATGACATCAGAGTGTCTCAGTTTTCATTGTGACAACTAGTATTTTCTGGGTTGTTGTTCCAAAGGCTTAATATTTTGTAGTTGGTTTGTAATTCTGAAGTTTCAGTTTACATTTAAATTGGAAGTCTGTCTGTTTAATACATCTTTCAAAATAAACATAATGGCATAACTGAATTGAAATAAGTCACTGCAACTTCTTCCTTATTATAATGTATAGTGGATGCTCTGTTCTGTTGTCACTTGGCAGAAAAAAGGAAGGAATATTGTGAATGGCATACATAACTTGTGATTTGAGATATTATTCTGGAATTTCAGTGGAGGGACTGAGGGAAACCTTCAAAAGCTTTAGGAGACTTGGTCTTTGGCTGAAATTTGATACTAAAACTTTCTGTGTATGGAATAGTATTGTTGACTGCATGTTTGGTAATTAATTGTATATAATTTACTACCAGTGCTTGTGTGAATTAGGATGCTTACGTTTATGACAGACTTTAAAGACCCTGTGCCAAACACTGACAAAATCAGATATTAGAGGTTCTAACAACGGTGTTGATTTAGATACAAGCTTCTGGAATATGCTATGTACTACTCTTGATGGATTTATATCAAAGAAGACATGAATATTCACTGCCCAAATCCATTTTTAATTAAGTTCTTTGAAAAAAGTATCTAGATTGCTGAGAGTTTTCTGAGGTGTTTTTTGTAAGATGTTCACAAATGGTTCATTTTCCATGTTTAACAGATGAGAGGCTGAAAACACTTATTGAACCAGATGTGGCTTGGAAATATTTGCTATTTAATAACAGAGAAGATATGCTAATAACTTGGATCATTGCTTACTACAGCAAATTTGAAGGATCCACAGACATAGTTACCAGAAGCAGTGGTCAGACTTGCACCACTGAGAAACCTGATGCAGAAGATGCTGAAGAAATTCAGATACGAAGATTGTTTTCACTTTGGGATATAACACAGTCTATGATTGACAGTATTTGTGATGTATGTTGTATGACAAGAACCAAAGAAATTGTGTTAGATCACTTAAGTAGGTAAGAATCCTCTTTTACCCTCATTGGAACCTGTTTTCATGATTTTATAAGAGAAGGGTGGCTTATGAATTCATATTCAGGTTTCAATATATTTCTTTTCTCCAAATAATAACTTTGGATTAGTGTATTTGCATGAAACTTACAATGAATGTTGTATCACCCATGGCAATGTCTTATTCTTGTGCCTTTAATTCAGTACCATTGAAAAGCCAGTATGGCAGCCATGCTAATATATGTTTGGAAGTTGCTGTAGCACCTCTTGAACTTTCTCATCCATGTATACAGAAGTTTAAATCTGCTTATATTTCAAGATTGATAATTGGATTTTAACTGGGGTGGGCAGTGGTATTGATGAAAAACAATACTTGGCCTGCTGTGTCATGTGCATGCACTGCTACAGTAGTACATTGTGGTCAGTAAAGCTTAATGTAAGATAACGAAATTTTGTTTCGCAACAGAGTTTTGAAGAATATGTAGTGTTTGTTAAGATAATTTGTGGATGTATGTGAAAAGTTTCTTATTGTCATAGATTATGAAGTAGTCATTTTCAAAAAAAGAAAATCGCAACAAGGCAGCCATAAATACATTAAGTCTATCTGGTTGGAAAAATTTCCTGTGCTATGCATTCTGAGTTAGGTTGCAGTGTGGGAGTATGTGTGGGAGGATGAAAAAGTTTCTCAATAGTATTTTACATATGGTGTAAAATTCAGTGCTGATAATTACCTTTTAAAAAAAAGACTTACTCCACAGAGGCCTTGAGTTTTAGAATGTAAAGTAGTAACAGAAATATTATATAAATTTTCTGTATGAGGTTAATTACAAGAATATTAAATGCAGTTAGAACCAGTATGTCTAATTTGAGGAATGCCCAGTCCCACTGTGATTTTGAGTATTCAGTAAGATGCAGGTCCCTGTTATTCATTACCATCTTCATCATTATCTTATGATTACAGAACAAGATTTATTATGTATTTA
>Ga0123357_10015142_pt1 | contig 10102 bp, 8 predicted proteins | sample TergutEmb28metaG_FD_89873 | JGI IMG/M metagenome (GOLD analysis project Ga0123357, IMG submission 89873) | Embiratermes neotenicus P4 segment gut microbial communities from Petit-Saut dam, French Guiana - Emb289 P4 | ecosystem: Host-associated > Arthropoda: Insects > Digestive system > Gut ... | reverse complement strand
TGAGGACAAACAGCGACTTGTGCCACTTACAGCATAAACTGATTGGTTTTTATAACCGCGATGAAAAGTGTTTACGGCGTGGTACAGACTGGGTCTTTAAATAAAGCGGTCTGCGCTTCGTCTTTAGAGGGTTAAAGACAGGTTTTAGTGTGATTCTTTCAGTTGATGATCTTTCATATATTTCAACCCCATTTAGATTTCAATTCTCTCTCTCTCTCTCTCTTACTGATGAAAGATTTTTTGTCTTGATGGAAAGGACTGCCTCTCACAACCACATATATCAACAGGCAGAATAAAAATGAATTGAGTTGGCATGTTTAAAGATACTTTATCAAATACTAATATGGGGTTTATAAAATACCAAATAATACAGAAAGATAATTATGCCTGATGAGTAGGTAAATATTTGGAATTAGCAGTCATGACACATTTGAAAATGCCATTCTTATGTTTATCTGAAGAGACAAAAAATACCATTAAAAACCTTATACAAGAAAGCTATAACCCATCTAAAATCTGAACTATTTAGATAACTTCGCTTACAGTTGTACTAATAAATAAAATTTAAAAAAAAATTCCTGCTTGGTGAATAATTGTGGCAAAACAAATCCATTATGAGGTTTCTAACCATCAAGATGCCAAATTTTCAGCAATATTTGTGCCAATCAAAGTCTCCAGCTTACCTACCGGCTTACATTCTGTACATCTTGGTTACCTGCTTTTGTGTTTTTATTCATTTGGACTAGTTAATTCGTCAAGTTTCTTTTCTCTTATATGAAAACTTCATTAGGAACATCAATAACCTTCATATAATCAGAAAACTCAAATAGGAAAACTCCACACACTGTCTGTCATTCACACACATATGCACACCTCCACACATGCATGCCTGCACACTCGCACACACCAGGACTGGCTTGACAGTGCAGTGAAACCTGCCTTTGCTGTATGATGCTGTAGTACAAATGATTGATTCTTCATTTACTGTTTTATACCAAGTTTAATGCATGTGCATGAAACCACTTTCCCATAGATTATATCTATATATTGGCACACATTTTTTTGACCCATGGTGTTTAAAAATGGATGGTCTCTTATGTTCGTGCCTCACATATATTCCATTATGACATTTAAGTAAAATAGATGATGTCTTTGGCCACTAAAATTAGAACTTATACTAAATTGACAGGCTTTAGAACTAAGTACTAAAAATTTTCTTAAATTAAATTTAGATACATCATAGGCTAGCATCCAGGAATTTTCAAAGACAGATTCTGTGTTACAGTAAAATAATTAATGCTATTACTACTTAGGACAAAGCAAGGTTTGTTAAACATGACATAACGGAATTGAGTGTATGTGCAAGGAATATGACATTGGACACAGCATATTATGCAGTGCTTTTATGTCATTATAAGAACCAAGTTATTCTTGCACATCGTCAAAGGACTGAGAAAACTGCATTGCAAATAATCGTACACAAATTAGATGTAATAAAGAAAGCAACTGAAACAGATTTCATTTTGTGCATTATTTTAGGAAGATGCTTTCGAAGTGGTGTTATTGTCAGGTAAATATTGTTAATTCTCCTATGTTCTTTTTGTAATTCCAGATATATCACATTTCATTTCATTTTATTAATCTTATTTTAGTCATGCTTTCTGAAGTTTATTTAGCATCGAGTAGGAGGTAGACTGCATCTGATGAATGGAGGCATGTGAAAGGAAGCAGTTCTCGTCCACCATATGTATTCTGATAGTGTGTGCCAGAATGACTGAAGAAAATAACAGAAGTCCTTAGTCACACTAGTTGGCTTCCAGGTTGGTAAACTTACAGAAATATATAATGTTGACTAATCACTGAACTGCAGTGTTCGTTTCATCCATATTGAATGCAGCAAGACTTAGATGTATGCAGTGTATTGAAAAATACTGGACAGCAGATACCTGTGGAATTTTTCAGGATTGTCTGCTACATTTAGTGACTAGTTTTGTTAGTAAAAGGTAAAGTGATCCTGTTACAGGCCTGGTGTGGCCCACAGGGTAGATAGAGGTATAGCTCTACTCTTCCATGACCGCGGCAATAGAAGGGGGTGAGTGGTCAGCAGCACGCCCCGGCTGCACTTTACCCCTGGGAAAGACCCGGTACCCATTTTACATGAGGCTGGGTGGGCCCCAGGGCCGGTCTGGACGGGCGGAAAATCTCGTCCCCACTGGGATTCGACCACGGACCATCCAGCCCGTAGTCAGTCGCTATACCGACTGAGCTACCCAGCCCATAGTTTTGTTAGTGAAAGTAGTAAATAATATTCCCAGTGTACTGAGCAGTACTGCTCAGGTAGTGATTCTTCAGGCCTGTATCTTTTGAAGTGCCCAGTTTGAATGTCATATGGGTCATTCTCTAACCTGAGATTTTTCTCAGTTTCTCTGAGTTAAGTCTTTGAGATAGGCCATGACCACTTCATTCTATATACTTCATGATTTATTAATCATCTACAGTCCAATGCAGTACAGTCTCAGCTACTGAAGGCGTCAATAAATAAACTACATGTGAGCAATAAAGGGACCCAGTGATGTGACACAAGTACAAGGAAGTACCAGTCAGTGTAGACACCATAAACTCTTTGCCAAAACCTTTCAGTGTCAGTTTTAACAAATGTAGACAGTAAGTGAGGTTTCACAGCACAAAGGGTTACCTATGTGCACTCATCTAAAGCTTGCACAGAGAACAGAGATTTATAGAGATGCTGAGATTGAGAATATCACTGTCAGGCACCAGGCAGCAGCAGTGTTGCAGAGAGGAGAAAGTTCGCCCAGCTTCTAACATTTAAGTGGTACATACTTGTGTTTATAGTGATGTAATCCTTTATATTTGTACCTGTCTGAATCTGCAACCAATCCATTGTCTTTATGATTAAAAATATGTCTGTTTTGATCTGAAACAGAATAGAATTGATACATTACAGTTTGTAACAATAAAAGCTCACAAATGTTTGTTTTAATTATTTGTGGGGACTAGTGTTGAAATAATATATAAAATTTGTAATAACAGTGGAAATTAAAGCTCTTTTTATGAGGTTGTGGGCTGGCTAACAGAGGAGTATGGGATCTGAGAATAGTTTTTTGCATGAAATATCCATATTGGCATTTGTGTGCATTCCTGATAATGGATAATATTGAAGACTGTGATGATGAAGTGCAGAGGAGACCCTTAGATAAGCAGCTTTTAATTTGGCAGACATGAATGAAAGGAACAACATCTACATGAAAATAGTCTTGAATCCAAGACCCCTTGCACATCAGGCTAGCATGTTACTGCTACGCCATCAGGTTCTCACATTATTGACAGTGAAAGTGTCAGTCGCCACAGCTTCAAGGCTGGCACCAACATGGACCTCACTCACCCTCATATCCATGATTATTTGCACCTTGAAACTGATTTATAGGTCCCTGGTATGTGGCTGCAGGGGGCATCTGTTGCTGCTGGTAGGTTTGCCACTGCGGGTTGCTGCCACCACTGTATCCAACTCCCTCTCCTTCCCTCCCATACTGTTTGTTGCCCTGTATCTGCTGTTGTTGTTGCTGTTGTTGGTTGTTTGAGGATACAGGAAACAGCTTCTGATTGCTTGCCAAGTTAATACCATTATTATTGGACTGAGTTCCTGGAAATATAAATGTAATTGCAAATGAAAGCAACTGTCTGGTGAGATGACAGAAACAAATTTGTGTAGCAGTAGCATACATACAATTTTACTATGGGCAGAATTTTATAAAATCAGTTAAAAAAGGACTACATGTTAATAATGTAAGCAGTATTTCCATAGCATAATGGTATTCATTATATACAGTGACATGGCTCACTTAGTGAACTGTACCTGCACTACATATTTTTGACACACGTGTACCAACTTTAGTTGCAAGAGTGGCTTTTCAATTCAGCTATTAACTTTATTAGCCCTTTAGTCATAAACAAGCTTGTTTGTTCATGTTTCTGGTATAGAATAATCTGGATGTATCCTTTTGTCATGCTTGAACAAAACCAGAATATTAATTGAAGCTCTGTACAGCAGGCAACTCTGAGTACAATATACCATTATTGATCTGTGACAACAGACTATGGACCATGTGTCATGGCAATTGCCATATAAATATCACCAAATTATGTAGAATGGGTCAACTTGTAGTCTTTGTCCATTGTCCAGTATATCAAAAGTGCAAAAAAATGAAAACATTTTCAAAAGATTCAGTTTTCGAAGTACTGTTCTTGTGTATTTTTGAAACACTCAATGATGGACAAAACCCAAAAGTTGATTTCTATACTAAAACCAACTAGATGCACCAGTGTATCAAATTTATTTTATTTTGGAATGACACTCTACATATTTCGGACGGTCTTTCCGTCTGTCATCAGGAGTTCAAGACTGTACATACAGCAACAGGCATTTGTCAAACACATACTGCTGTCTGCTTGCTAGCAGGTACCCGCTAGCAAGCAGACAAATGCCTGTTGCTGCATGTACAGTCTTGAACTCCTGACGATGGACGGAAAGACCGTCCGAAATATGTAGAGTTTCATTCCAAAATAAAATAAATTTGATACTGATGTTTGTTGGACCGTGCATCATTGTGATAACTAAAGAATATAAAACAACCAGATGCCACTAATTATTTTATTGTACTTCTTATGGGCTCAATGTGTTTTGGGCACTACTATGCCCATCATCAGGATCTTGCGACTATGATGTTGATTACCACATTGACTGTTTCGTTCTTGGTTGGCTGTATGTTGGAGGTTAGGTGCTGTTAGGCTGGAGTGGTGTCTGGGTTGCAGGCTAAAGCACGAGTTAAATTTGATACATTGGTGCATCTAGTTGGTTTTACTATAGAAATAATATTACGATGCATGGCCCTATGAACATCACATTTGTCCAAAAGTTGAGTAATCATAAGCATGATATACTGTCATTAGAACATTGCATAACTGAATTACAAGCAATCTTGCCAACAAGTAAAGGATGTTATCCAGGAGACTGTATTAGTTCAGGCAGCTGTAAGCCTGCATTGGTGAAACTTGGCCTGAAGAAGCTATATACATTTGTACTGACATATGCAGTGGGCATGCTTGTCTTCAGGCTTCTGTGGCAGATGTTCCTCAAATGATAACCAAAAGACTATCTTTACGTTCCTGTGACTATGCATCGTGAGCAAAGCGTGAAGAAAGAATACCAACAAGATGCAACAATATAGATGATTTATTGTCAATTGTAGATGTTGATTATTGACAACAGTCTCAGCATGTTTCGGGCATCTTTATGCCCATCATCAGGAGAAAAGACCACGTGTTACTGCATATGGAGTGTATTTGCTGGTAGTGTTAGATGTGGCAAGTTGCGGTACTGTGGTGCTACGTTGACCCTCAACGTAGCACCACAGTACCGCAGCTTGCCACATCCAACACTACCAGCAAATACACTCCATATGCAGTAACACGTGGTCTTTTCTCCTGATGATGGGCAAAAAGATGCCCGAAACATGTCGAGACTGTTGTCAATAATCAACATCTACAATTGACAATAAATCATCTATATTGTTGCATCTTGTTGGTATTCTTTCTTCGCGCAAAAGACTATCATTACACTTTAGGATAATATAATTATATGATATTTCAGAGGGACATACTACTGCCATCTTCAGGGTGACAGATCTGGGTTGCAGTGGATGCTGAAGTCAATGGAAGGGAGAAAAATATCAGTTATGTGGGAAGGTGGCAAGGACTGTGGCTATTCAGAGCCATGAATAGGGTAGAGAGGACAAATCTTGTACTGATCCAGTAAAAATTGAAGGTCAAAGTGATACAGCCAGGGTAATAAATGGCCCCATTTTATTGAATGAGTGTTAATTGAAAGTTAAAATTATAATCTTTTGGTGTATGGTGCTGTGTTGTGTGGCAAGTGTATCACTGGCATCCATTTATCCTACTATGCAACATCATACTCCAGTAGAATTTATCTCAAAATTCACCACTATGGAAACTTCAAATCTCTTAACTTATTTGTATTACTGTGTGCTGGTTGCATTCAAAAATAAGTTGATTTATTGGCATGTGTATTTTCCTTCTGACACATACTTCAATGCCAGTTCAGACCAGTTCACATTGTCACAGCCTCTTTCTATAGGATGGGTTTTAGACATTTAACGTTTATTTTTGTGCAGGATTATTTACCACTGTATTGTTGTGGTTGCTGCAAGGATACTGGTGGTTGCTGTGCTTGTGGCCAACCCTGCTGCTGTCGGTATAGTGATACGGTTCCAGTGTCACTGTATGCTGATAGCTGTTGACTGTCTGCTGCAGAGTTCACTACTTGTGAAGGTATTTGCTGGTTCACATTCATGTGTTGACGTTGCTGCTGCTGTAGATTGTTGTATGTTGAGATCACTGAAACTGGTCCATTTCCACCCAACTCCCTGTTGTCATTTACTGCTGACGGAGTTGGCAGTGCTGGAGGTGCTTGCGTAGTTCCTGTCACGCTGTCTAGTAGGGTCCTACCTTTCAATGAAACTACCAAATCACTATTTGTGAACTCAGTATACATAAACACACATTTCTTTGTCACAAGTATCCACAAGTTTTAGGTGCATGAGTTGTACACTTGCACACACCAAGGACAAATCAACTTCGGGAGAACACGGGTATCATGAAATATAAATGAAGGCATTAGAAAAAAAAAAAAGGATGCAAAGAAAGAGAAAAATTATCTCAACTTAACAAAAATTAAATTTGCTGTAGAATGAATAGATAACAAACAAAATGAACAAAGATAACCACCAACAATGGAACTGAGATGCTGCTGCAGAGGTCTTACTGCAAACAACATGGCACATTTTGGATTATTATTTTCTCTTGTACACATATTTTTAATATTTTGTGGTTTTATTTCTCTTCTGTGTAGTAATTTGGTGTTCTTTTATTACTGCAAAAATTCTTGATTTGCACATAATTCAATTAAGTGCCTGAAGATTGTTGTTTAGAACCACAATGCAATAAAACTGGGATATTTCACCACTATGTGTTTACCACAGTTTGTGGTGCTATATCGAGGTTGGCAGTACATCAACGTACTGTGTAATAGGGAATTTCTATTCACAGGCTTCCGTGTATGCTAAGTAAGGGTGGGGCTATATCAGGGGTGCTGTGTCAGAGTTTAATTGTATATGGCAGGAATGCTGGGAATGAGATGTGTAGTTATATTAACTGGAAGTGTGTTTGTGTGTAATTGGTTGTTCACAATGGAAGGACTCTCTTAAATATAGTTTTAACTGGTTCATTACTAAAGACGGTAAGTAAAGGACTAAAAATTTAATAAATTACTCTGAACGAACTAATAATTCTACAGAAAGTGAGAGATAATGTCTGTCTGTGAAGTGACTTTTCATAGCTGTGTGCTTCATTGTGTTGTGTTTTTTAAACTTCAGTTTCTCTCTAGTTTATGTTCACAAAATTTCAGGAAACAAACAGACCAACGTTGGACAGAATTTGGAAGTACATAATTAAATTTGCAAGCCCATACAGTGTATGATAGATTACTGTTTAGTAAAAATTCCCTTACAGTCTATTTTGACACAAGTCAACATTTTAATTCCACTAAGCCCATCTTAAAACAACACGTGTGTTATTGCTGTAGCTACAGTAATGAGTGGTGTGAGAAATTTTAAACCTAAGGATAAATTGTGTTGCAATCCATGACCAAAGTGTACATGAGGTGTAGGAAGGAAGTAACATGATCTCCACTGATAGGGTACAGTGATTAACAGAAAAAAGAAACTTGCTTCAAGTTACAGGACTTACAAAATAAAATAAAAAGGGGATAGATTTTTATACCTCCAGTTTCACATAGAGTGTTTCTTTCATTGTTCATCAGAGCACAACACATCTATCACATAAAAAGCCTGCATCCTTCAGGACATCCCCCGTATGATGACAGCTGCGGTACTCAGGACTGCGATTAAAATACACTTTGTATTTTGGTAGGAAGATACCAATAAAATATTCTTAATTAAGAAAACACAATAATTTGCCCAGAATTTATGAAGGTCATTCAAATATCAGTAAAAGAAAGAAAGGTATTTAATTACACACACCAACACATGCACATATACATGTATTATTTAAGAAGTCTAAAATTTACATTAAAACATTTAAAACGCTCCTACATGTTTCGATCACACGATCATCCTCAGGGAGCGTACATTGTTCCTGGCTAAAGTTATAATTTAAAATATTCAGTGAATTACTTCGTTATGTTAACTTGGTGTTATGGCAGCATGTCGTGTTTTGTGTGTGAGTCGTACGCTGTTTAGAATGAGCCTGGTTATGGTTGTGTGTCGTATGCTGTGCAAGGAACAATATGTGCTCCCTGAGGATGATCGTGTGATCGAAACACGTAGGAGCGGTTTAAATGTTTTAATGCAAATTTTAGACTTCTTAAATAATACAGGGTTATTCATAAGTCCGTGAAAATTTTTAAAAATTCGCAGCAAATAAACTACTCAACGGATCATGGTAGTTCTTACGCTGATAGAGAGAGAAACACTCCAAGTTTTTTTTTTCTTTTTTAATATTTCACAGATGCTTAATATGTCCACCTTTGGTAATACGGCAGACATCTATGCGATAGCCCATCTCGTTCCACACGCGTGTCAGCATATCACGGTCGACCAGAGCCACAGCAGCAGTGATACGGTTGCGAAAATCTGGAGAGTGGAGGCACAAAGACAGTGTCCTTCACAACCCCCCAGAAGAAAAAGTCGCACGGGTTTCAATCCGGGTACCGGGGTGGCCACCGCCTTAATGCGTCATCTTCTTATCCTGTGTGTCCTATTCACCTTTGTGACAAGTTGCGATTGAAATACCCTCGTACGCCTTTGTACTTAGTCGAAGAGCCGTCTTGTTAAAAGATGTAATCATTACTGTCTTCATTCAACTGTGGCATCAGCCACTTTTCTAACATGTTTCACGGGCTTATGAATAACCCTGTATATATATATATACGTATGCATGTGTTGGTGTGTGTAATTAAATAATCTACAGAATGCGCGGTGCGACTATAAAAATAAAACAAATAAAAAATAGAAAAAAGAAAGGTAAATTTATCCCTTTACACTCGGTGAAGGCACATAAGGGGAGTAGAGGTATAACTCCACTCATTCTGAGCCTCGGCACTAGATAGAGGCTAGTGGTCAACGTCACAACATGGGCGGTTTACCGACCGGGAAAGAACCCAGGTACAAATTGAATATGAATCTTGGTGAATCCCACAGCTGGTCTGGACCTTTTACAGAAGAAAAAGAAGCCTTTTCCCTGCCGGGATTCGAACCTCGGATCGTCCAGGGCGTGAATTTTGCAAACTGATAGACGTTTTATGTCCTGCCATTACCTAAATCTGGACAGTCTAGTTCCACTGCCTCATCGCTTCCATCAGCACATTGTGGAATTCCATCACAGGCATTGTAGATGGCAATACATTCTCCAGAACTGTGACATTCAAATTGATACCGGCTGCAACGACGGCCTGAAACAAACAGAAAACCTATATGTATTTTTTTTTTTAACGAACTGTGCTTCCTTCAAAGAAAGAAACAGTAGACTTGACGAGATCATAAGGCTGCTGCCTGTGTGTGCTTATTTCAACTACTAATCAATTTGTAAGATTTTCATTGTGTTTAACCAACAAATGCACAAAGTATTTGTTAACACTTACTTATTTCTTAAACGTTAACAAATCAGAGTTCTATTCAGGAAGAAATTAAGAGCAGGCTGAAGTCAGGGAATGCTTGTTATTATTCGGTGCAGAATCTTCTGTCTTCCAGGTTGCTGTCCAAAAATTTAAAGATCAAGATGTATAGAACTATAATCCTGCCCGTTGTCCTGTATGGGTGTGAAACTTGGTCGCTGACATTGAAGGAGGAACGTAGGCTGCGGTTGTTTGAGAACAGGGTGTTGAGGAGAGTATTTGGGTCTAAGAGGGACGAGGTAACAGGGGAATGGAGAAAATTACATAATGAAGAGCTTAGGGATCTTTACTCCTTACCCAATATTGTGCGGG
>Ga0123357_10015141_pt1 | contig 10102 bp, 9 predicted proteins | sample TergutEmb28metaG_FD_89873 | JGI IMG/M metagenome (GOLD analysis project Ga0123357, IMG submission 89873) | Embiratermes neotenicus P4 segment gut microbial communities from Petit-Saut dam, French Guiana - Emb289 P4 | ecosystem: Host-associated > Arthropoda: Insects > Digestive system > Gut ... | reverse complement strand
TGAAAAAAAGGATTTAAAGTTTCAGCTATTGATGAAGGAGTATGAATGTTTGTTACAGTAAATTTTTATGTAACAATCCATAGATAAAATCAAATTGTCATTTAAGTCCCTGTGGGAAACTAATTACCTTCCCGCCCGCCACGTACTCACATGTTGTGAAATTGGCTTTAGCCTAGGAAAAGACACTTTGGGCTACCTGGTTTACGGAGACCAGTCCGCTGGGAAGTTCACATCCTTTGTCCCATACAAGCTGTAAACGGAACCCAGCATAAAATATGTCAATTTACATCTAATATAAACAGTTTTAAAACGAAGGTTTTGTATGCAAGGAGAGACCTGCATGTTGCCCTTACATCGCCGATGAAATGTTAACATGCAAGTGAAGTCATTCACCGTATCCTAAGGAACCAAATTTACAGAAGTACCCGTGACTTTATCCGGCCCAGACAACAGTCTGCTCTATGTCGTGCAAGCTTTTACTTTTCAAAGTTTGCAATGTGCAGCTGTTGTAGGGTTTATAACCGAAAGATAAACATTAATGATACGGGTTTTTTTGGTGCGTTGTAAGTGAAATTAGAAGAGGTTCGGATGGCAGTGCGGCTTGTTTTTAGTAACGAGGTCACATTTCACTTAAGAGGCAAAGTCAACCACCGCAATTATCTCGTCTCTGGTTCCCAGATCCTCACCAACTCGTCTAAAATAAGCGGGACTCTGTTTCATGCCGTTCGACATCACAACATTTATAACGCTTTTAACTTAAAAACCAGTCAGTGCAAACGTTTAACAGGACATGTTAATTAACTGGCTTATGTCATGAATATTTACTTGATTTTATATCCTGGAATGTAATTTGCCATCTCGCTTTCATCTGGAAGTACGAGAACGTGGGAATAACACTATAGGATTCATGGGATATGGAATTAAATAAAATGGCATTAGCTCCTCTTGCCCTCCAGATCACCAGCATCAATATTATGTGATTTCTGTCTGTGGTGCTTCGTGAAGGGTACCTTGTGCGAGTATTTGACAACAATGCCAAAACAAATAATTCCATAAACTTCGAACGAGCTATTCCTGAAGGCGTGGCGTTTGTTACCGGATACCAAGAGTGAAACTGACATTTTCCGCGTGTCTATAGGGATTGGAAATTTACGAATTATTGTTCGTCAATAATTACATAAATTTGAAATTCTTGAAAAATGTTTAAATTGGCAGCTTGCTCAGAATCTTTTGTCTTCCTGTTTGCTGTCCAAAAATGTAAAGATTGAAAGATACAGTTATAAGTTTCTGTAACACCGACGAACACAGGCTTATGGTGTTCGCGGGTAGGGTGCTGAGGTATTTATTTGGACCTAAGGGAGAGGTCACGGGGAACTGCAGGAAATTGTATGTTGAGGAACTTGTGAGCCTGCAGTCCTCACCAGATATTATTAAAGTGATTTAAATAAAGAAGAATGGGATGGGTGAGGCTTGTGGCACGCGTGGGGAAGGGAAGAGGTGCATGCATGGTTTTCGTGGGGAAACTTGAGGAAAAGAGACAACTTGGATGACCTAGGCGTAGATGGAGGAATAATATTAAAATGGATTTTCAAGAAATTGGATGTCAAGAGCGTCTCCGCTCATTGTGATTGATATTATGATGAATGGGGAAACAAATTGGGATGTTTTGTTATTACGTAATACAAGGCAAGGGAACAACAACCTGTTGACATTCCATTAACTTCAGGCAGACGAGAGCGTCACGGAACGCGTCATTGCGGTCAAGGATTGATACGTCTATGAACATAAGTTTTAATGCTGTGACGTTTTAAGCGAATATTTTTCAGTGTTTCCGGCTACTATACCAAGCGTTCTGGCCTCCTTTCATTGCAGCCAATCCCTGTACATTTTCTGCAAAACTCTTTCAGTACGCAAAGCGGAAGCTTCCCATTACTTTCACTGTGGAAGACGATTACGTTGGCAAATGTATCTTGGTTTGTCTCAGACCTTCACTCAACAGCATTATAAGATTTCCGAATAGAAGTATTGACAAAATACCTACTTCCTCGTATCCTGCAAGTTGTGTGCTGTGTATTACAGTTTAAACATCTAATCACAAGACAAATCGCCCATGCGTCGTGTGGATTCTACTTGGCCGTTTCAAGCCTGTAATACGTATAAATGCCAGTCACACAGAGTTTCTTGTACCACCTCTTCAATGTACTCACTATCCCGTGTTTCAAGTGGTTTGAGGTTCTCGTTGTCTTGTAGGTGAGTAGTCAATATTCTGCGATGTTTTGCCATGTCGAGTGGTAAATAGTTATAGACATTTCGGATGAGCGTAATGACTATCTGCAGGGTCATGCAGTACAAGAGTAAAAAGTAAAGGGTAAAGATTTCCCGGTCCACGCCATGAAGGAATATAAGTGCGTGTGGTGGTATAAATCCAGTCATTCATAATCTCGGAAGTATATGCGGTGAATGGTTAACTTCAAACCCCGGCCGCTCTATTCCCTGGAAAGGACCCCGGTACTCATTGAACAAGGTGTTGGGTGGGCCCCAGACCCAGTCTGGGCGTTTTGGAGAAAATATGAATCCTTTTCCTTACCAGGATTCAAACACCAGACTGTCCAGCCAGAAACGTAGTAGCTATATCGACTACACTACGCCGGCTGCCTAAGTAGTGCAAGAATAGTTACAGTCGTTTCGGAAGCACTGCGCTTTTCTGATACGTCGTAAAATGTTTAGCAACCGACTTGACGTCATATTCCGGAAGATTTGACTCTGCACTCCACATTTATGTACCGTCGTCGGTCGGTGTTTCTTTAAGAGGAGTCGATAAATTCTCGAACGCTGACCTTTCTGTAATTAAGACACTTATTTCCTCAATAGTGTTGTATTCGTGTTTGTAGAGCTTTATTTATTCTGCTGCTTGGTGAATATCCGATAATTTGCTAACATTCTACACAACACATCACAAACAGAAGAGACGAACATCAATTCCTTCAATATAATTCGAACCCGCGATCCTAGCAATCACGTGGCTTACGCTGCGCTGCAAGTCGGAAGGTCGCGGGTTCGTTCCAGTCGCACTGTGGTCCTGGGATTGACTCAGCCTCTAACAGAAATGAGTACCAAGGATATCTCCTGGGGGAGTAAAGGCGGCCGGTTCGTAGGGCTGATAACTCTACCACCCTCAGGTGCCGATTTTCTACAAATTCTGGGAGCCTCAGAGCCTGTCCAAGCCTCTATCGGAATTGCTTTACCTTCTTACTTTCCGTTTTGATGTCGCCGTTTTTCGATGTGGTCTTCCAAGATGTTCGCATGATTTAAGAAACTGTGGCGCCACATAACCAGAATTTATTTGACCTAAAAGCAGCTGGGAGTTCGTAACGTTTATATTCCGTTTCAAGTTGAAGCTTCATTTTGTAATGCATTATTACGTTTACACCGGTTTAATAAAACAATATGGCCCATACCTGAAGTGTACATGTGCTATTCAATATAATTGTGGTTAGACGAAACATTTAATAAATAACTTACGTGTATGTACGAAGTGTACCTGGTTGGTTATATTATTTGATATGGACTTGGTATAGCTCTAGGATTTAGCGGGGAACAAATTGTGTTGCTAAAATATGCGTTAATAATCCCGTGACTTCTACTGAGACAGGCATATAGGCCTTCACGTTTTTTGGTGGTGTAAACTGTTACATTCGGACTGAAGTTTGTGGGGGAGGATGCGTGAGCCGCGTAGTGCATAATTTTGCTGTATAAAGTTATGTCAAAATTATATTGTTTGTTGTCTGCCTAATATCGGACCCTGAAATGTCGACTGGCGAGATGCGAACGTGTCTACAGAGCACTTTGTTGTTACAGTGTGGCGTGTCACTGCGTAAGGGAGGTGCTGAATGTATAATTACATATGAAATTAAGTTTTGTAAGTGTCCGTAAACGTGAGTCCTTAAGACGGAGGAATTATTTTTAGAGAAAAGTATTTATACACAATTATGGCATTGTAAGCTAGTTGGATGTGCGATTTGCAACTTTATATAGGACTGTCTCCATTTCAAAATTCAACTGTTAATGGTGTAATGGGCAATAATCAGTATTTATATGAGAATCGTAACAAAAACATACACGGAAATAAACTCTCTGGGCCAAATGGAGAGTTTGTGGAGGTGGCAGTTGGCGCATTCCCTTACCTCTGGGCTGTTCGGCTGAAGGATGGCACTGGAGCATTGCTCTGAGGCCTGCCAGTGTATGACTGGTATCAGTTTCATACAGCTGTACTGGACTCGGCCGCTGCCACAAGTTCCTTCCATATTTGTAAAAGGAGGAGAATATTTTTAATTTTAAAAATTAAGTACCCGATTATTTCCATACAACGGATTCCTGTAACAGACTTTCCGGAACCAGTCTGTAAAATCCTAGACTTTTATGGAACCTGCAGGTTTATTACCATCTCCTAGACAACCCAACTGGAACCAATTCTGAACATCTGGAATCTGACGTACATCTTTATACCGTATTTATTGTAAGACCAATTTTAATATTATCCTCGCATCTCCTACAATGGGTACCGGTTCTCTTTCCTGGGAGTAAGGCGGCCGGGGTACGGATACGACCACCCACCCCATCTAACACCGAGGCTAAAGAAAGAGTAGAGGCATGTATGCACTTCCCGTTTGGGCCTTCATGGCCTGTTCTAGGGTGAAATCTACCTGATTCGCATCTTCTTCTATGTATTCCAAGTTCTCTCTTAGTTAAGTTTCATCTGCCAAGACTTTTTGTGTTTCATCATCGCACCCATTGCACCTACATGACCATCCCAACTTCCTGAACTCAATAACAGTAGGTGCTGAAGAGCACAAACCATTCTTCAAGCTTTTCGTTAAGCAGTTTTATCTGTTCTGTTGCTAATCCGTCTATGTTATGTCCAAACTTTCTCCTCAGTTGTTTACTCTCAGACACCTAAATAAAATTGCTTTACTGCATGTGAGACATCAAGCTCCACAAACATACAGAACAACAGGTGCACAATCGTTTTTAAAGATCTTAAAAGATCTTAAACTGAACTATAGGAAATAATACGCTACAATCAATATCTTCATGATGGTACTTGTGTTTTGTTCCTCTCAGTCGCAAATAGCTAACGGTTTCTGTCACTGTATTGTTTATATTGTGCCTTTGGGCTGCAGGAGTGTTGCGAATGTGAAGTGAGCGGGTGTCATCTTGTGGCCGGAGCTTACCTTCATTGGAGTAGAGTAGCAGAAAACAGCTGAAAGTGATGATCACTGCTCTTGTTATTACCATGATGCGGCCACCACGGCAACCGGTTCTCATTCTTATGCTAAGTTCCCGTTGCGTATACTGAAAATGAACGGAATGCATTACTTGAAACATTGAATTAATGTAAATAAAATATACATCTTCAGTTCCAACCTCACAAAAACATATTGTGATTTAAGTAACTCTTTAAATCTGTTTAGGGCAATAATCACATGATATTTCTCATAATGCAATCCCATAAAGCCTGAGTTAAATTTAAGATAATGTAGAAAGTACACAGAGAAAAACTATTTTAAAATGAAATAGTCTTACATGTAAAAAGTCGCAATTTCTTATTCAAATTCTGCTTTCAGCTTTGTACAGTACGTCAAATTGCAAAATTACTTGAGAATTTGTATAATTTGGGCACTTAAAGACACAGTACTTACTGTCTCCTTTAACATTACGACATATAAATTCACTTTTATTTTGCACGTCGCATTGTGATAGTAAATACATCGTTTCGAATAAAACTATGAATCAAAACTAAAATTTTTATCACCAGTACCAATCCACGCAAAAACACATCACTCTGACCTTTGCACTTTCGAATTTATTCCATCCTACTACATGCTTCGGTTAATCACTTTGACCATAAGCAGGTAGAAACAAAATACAAGGAATGAAGGAAAAATGCTACACAGGAGGCCTCCGCTTTACAACCGATCTATTAAGATGCATTAATATTACACCCAAAAAAGGAGTAACAAAAGATAACATGTGTAATAAACCCTGTCCATAAAATCCTTGTTAAAATCCCATTACCCTAAAGTAGAATTTGACATGATCTCTATATATCTACTGTGGGAACATGAAGTCACACCCGGCATAGATGGAATAACTTGATATCCTTACGGTACTGTAAAATAATCAAAATATAGGTAATTTGAAGCTACAAAAGACCAGATAACAAAATATCCTAAACATATAACCACTTAGAAATACACGTGGTTTTGGAAATCTTCTATCTTATGTCGGTTTTACTTTGGCTGAAAATATCCAACTCATCGATCGCCCTATGCTACAGGTAGACGAACCGAAAATTGACTATATGGGATTAATTATGTCAACATTGCAAATCATGTTTTGGTTCCTGTGGAAATTAAGAACTAATCGATATTTATTACACCTTATTTCGCCCGGAATTGGACACCATCAGGTAAAGCATAGTAATAAGTCATTTGAAGGACAGTTGCAACAGTGATTCTAGGAGTTGGAATGAATCTCATTTGCACAATGAGGGTAAAGTTTCGTATGGTTTTAGGTTTGATGAATTCACACACACACACCCACACACACACACACACACACATATATATATATATACATACATACATAAATTATGTGAGAATAATATTTTGCAACTTTTGGTTAATACGCTTTTTAAGGGTTTTTGTGTTGAGTTTTGATTATTGATATATATATATATATATATATACTTTTCACTTTGTAAAACATTTTAAGGTTTTTTCTCTGCGTGTGAGTTTATACAATTTTCTTGAATGGTGTATCGTTGAAGATTCTTGTGTTGTAATGCATTTGTGGAGTAAATCTCTAGTTTTCAGGTTATTTGCTTTTATGATTGGAGGTTATTTGAAAAATTCTTGGATTTTATATCATTGTTCTCAATGAGTTCCAGTGTGTGTAAGTATGCATATGTTTTTTGTGGGAATATATGTAGGTGGGAGGCTTTGTTTACGTTGTAGAGTTTGGAGCTGATGGAGTTGTGATAAATATTAAGTAAATTTGGTTGTGACTGACGCTTTTATTCTAAACACTTAACCAATACACGTGAATGATTCCAGTGCAGTGTACTTGCATGTTTGCTGTCATCACTGTGATTCACAGTTTTTACTTCCCCAGGCATTATGAACAGTTTGATGTTCACGTGACTTGAGGTTGTCACAGTTTTTTTACGGTTAATTCTTCCGGGATTAATGCTGCGTCGACCGGTAATTGGGCACCGACGCTTCGAAGGAGCTGTAGCTTCAGTCTTCAAGTTAGTTCAAGACGGTTCTTGGTATTTTAATGAAGACATAGTGCGTTGTTAGTGGGGTACAAGTTGGACGTCTGTAAGCCTATATTATGTAGAAGAATCTCATAGCTGGGCCATGGCTTGGATGCAGTTAGTCTCCGACCACTCTCATTGAAGGCCCGGGTTCGATCCCGGGCTATTTCATGTGAGATGATTGGTGTTCCAAATGGCACCGAAACAGTTTCTTGTCTAAGTACTTCTCAGTACTTACCTGTCAGTATTATTCAACACACCAAACCTCCATTCTCATTTTCACGTCAGTATTTCTGTTGTCAGAGGGCAGCCAGGTTAGCTCAGTCGGTATAGCGTCTGTATAACGTTACGGGTTGGACGGTCCGGGGATCGAATCTCGGTAAGGACAAGATTTTACGCAAAAGTCCAGACCGACCTGGGACCCAAACAGCGTTCTAAACAGTGGGGTCTCTTTCTCGGGGTTAAAGTGGCTGGGGCGTGCAGCTGACCACCTACCTCTTCTAGCGCCTGGTCGAGTATGGCCAGAACGATAACTTTACCTCTCCTGTGTGCCAGTCATGGCATGTAACGGGGTAGTTTTCCCTTTACTATTACTCTTGAACGGTTGAAATGCCGGTATAAGAAGGTAATTGCTTTGCGTGGCAGCAATGCCCGCCCTCAAGCTCGGAAGACCTAGGGCTTCCTACATATCGCTTCTGGGCGCAGCCACTGGCATAGCCACGTGCGTGACAGCAATTGCTAGTTAGACGCATGGAAAGTTTCGTGCCTTGTTATTACCTTAGAGTCCATGACGTTTGTGAATGCTCTATAAACTTCGTCCTTCCTGAATACAAACTTTTACTTAGCATTGACAATTATGTGTTTGGAGAATCATGAATTACCGTGTTTGAGTAACGGATTTGTGTCTATATTACATCTGTACAGGTTTAATTGCTGATATGAAGAAATATGTGGTCAACTATGAATTCAGAATGGTATATGCCATTTTTTACGACTGATGTTTCATGAAAGTCCCGATGTTTACGGGCCTTCTTTTAGACTGCATGTTTTACTACACACAACATACAAATGTATAATTCAAAGATTTTATGGCGACTAAATTCAGTGAAATATTCTCGGGCTAGCAGCCACGTCAGGTGGGTGAGTGGCGAGTAAAGCAAATTTCTGAGGACCATCTCTGTCCTTTAAAAAATTGCTTGACTTGACTGCTAGCCCGAGAATGTCGTATTGAACACTAATATATATTTTTGATGTTTGTGTGACCGTGCATCACTGATAAAATAATATAAACAGCCAGCTAGATGCAACAATAATAATTTTATTAATAATTTCAATCAGCTCAACATGTTTCGGGCGATAATTTCGCCCATCCTCACGAGGGCTAGACTGTGTTTACAGCTTGTGGTATAAAGCACCGACGATGCTGCCTGCTGGTTCCACCTCATCCTGGACACCAGCAGGCAGCATCGTCGGTGCTCTATACCACAAGCTGTAAACACAGTCTAGCGCTCCTGAGGATGGGCGAAATTATCTCCCGAAACATGTTGAGCTGATTGAAATTATTAATAAAATTATTATTGTTGCAACTAGTTGGCTATTTATATTACTAATATATATTTGTATTTATAACCGGCGTTCTGTTCTGGCCTCATCTCATCGCGGTTGGTGACACTGTCTCGCAGAATTAAAAAAAAGAATTGCACTCATAATACGTGATAATTATTGCTTTTCCACTGCAACAATGATTGCACGAATGCGCTTCCATGTTACGTTATATGTACATAAATTATGTTTTAATATGGATGACCTTTAATTGCAAGAACATGCAACATACACAGTTTCTTCACCATGAAGCGATGTAAAGATGGTAAAGGTGAGGAAGACTGGATCAGAGTTCAGGTATTAGGTACTACAATGTTGCCTGTGCATTGCAACATCTACATGCGTACACAATAAAATTGATCACAATAAATGTTCGTAATTCCACTTCATCTATTAACCAACAAATGGAACTATATAACTTTCACTTAAAACACTTTAAAACACTTAAAACCACTCCGACATGTTTCGATCTTTTCAGATCATCATCATCAGGGAGTTTCGTCGTTCCTTGCTAAAGTTATTACATATTCACGACTTAGTTCGCTTTTGTGCGTTGTGGCAGCATATCGTGTTGTGTAGGAATCTGTTGTAGAGATTCCTACACAACATGATATGCTGCCACAACACCTTGTTTACAAAAACGAACTAAATCGTGAATATGTAATAACTTTTGCAAGAAACGACGAAAATTCCTGATGATGATCTGAAAAGATCGAAACATGTCCGAGTGGTTTTAAGTGTTTTAAAATGCTTTAAGTGAAAGTTATGTCGGTGCATTTGTTGGTTAATAGTTGAAGTGATCTTACGAAATGCACGGTGCAACGATGAGATTCTTAGGTTCGTGATTCCCTTTATTTATATCCTTCATGGTTATTTCGGCACAGGACAGGATATTGAGCACCGCAGGGAACAAGATGTGCCCATGGAATTGTAATGGGACCTATCGCCTGTAAAAATATTTTGTATGTGTGAAGACTATATAGGGCAACTTTGTCTGGCAAATGTTTTTTTTATTTTTTTATTTTTTTTTATCCAATGCCCCACATGTCCTTTACGGATTTCGTGGTCTTCCCTCCTGGACATGGCAGAAGTGTAACCGACTTCTCAGGTTGGGACGCCCATGAGGCGCGGTTACGTTGTCCCGATGATGTGAGTGGTGATATAGGAGGATGTAGTGCCAGG
>Ga0123357_10015140_pt1 | contig 10103 bp, 1 predicted proteins | sample TergutEmb28metaG_FD_89873 | JGI IMG/M metagenome (GOLD analysis project Ga0123357, IMG submission 89873) | Embiratermes neotenicus P4 segment gut microbial communities from Petit-Saut dam, French Guiana - Emb289 P4 | ecosystem: Host-associated > Arthropoda: Insects > Digestive system > Gut ... | reverse complement strand
TACCCCGATCGCTGGCGCGACTATTCGGCACTGCAGGTGACGGACGATCTGGTTGCCAACGTCATGGCGGCCAACTGCTTCGAGTTCGACTACCGCACCAGCCAGGCGATGGGTTCCGTCGACCGTGACGAGTGGGAGATGTACCCGCAGACCGTCAACGCCTACTACCACCCGCTGCGCAACGAGATCGTCTTCCCGGCGGCGATTCTGCAGCCGCCGTTCTTCAACCCGGCGGCCGACGACGCCGTCAACTACGGCGGCATCGGTGGCGTCATCGGGCACGAGATCGGGCACGGTTTCGACGACCAGGGCTCAACGACTGACGCCACCGGTACCCTGCGGGACTGGTGGACGGCCGACGACCGCGCCGCCTTCGAGGCACGGACAGCCGGGCTGGTGGCCCAGTATGACGCCCTAAGCCCGGCGGCGGCACCCGATGTGCATCTCAACGGCAAATTGTCGCTGGGCGAGAACATCGGTGACCTGGGCGGGTTATCCATCGCCTACCTGGCGTGGACGATCGCCCGCGACGCGGCGGGCCTGGCCAGCGATGGCACCCCGATTAACGGTTACACCCCGGCGCAGCGGCTGTTCCTAAACTGGGCGGCGGTATGGCAGGGCAAGGACCGGCCCGAGTTCGCCCGCCAACTGGCTGCCGTCGACCCCCATTCGCCCGCCGAGCATCGCTGCAACCAGGTGGCCAAGAATCTGCCGCAGTTTATTGAGGCCTTCGGCGTCAGGGAGGGTGACGGCATGTGGCTGCCGCCCGAGCAGCGCGTCAAGATCTGGTGATGCGCTTCGGTGTGGGCGCTACTTAGCGAATCGTCCACCGCTGAACTTGCGGAGTGCCGTTTGTAATGCGAGTCGTGCGGACTCCGGCTCACATGGCAGTGGAATGGTTCCGAAGATGGCACCAGCCAAGGTTAGTGCAAACAACACAGCAAGCACTGCGGTCACGGCGATGCCGGTACCCGTATTCGCGCGTCGGAACCAACTCGGTGGTCTGCCTGATGATGAGAGCGTCGTTACACCAGTTGACGCAGGAATCACCGGGGGTTGCCGACAACATCGTGTAACCCTAGTTCTCCGCGCGTCCTACGCTGCCCCGGGCAGCATTTCCAGGGCGGGCGGGCTCTCGACCAGCTCCGGTGCGCTGATAGTGCGAAGGGCCTTGTCCACTGGGTTGGGCGTGTTCAGTGGCTTTTCGGAGCCCTGCAACTGGCCCATGCGGCGAGCCGCCACCAGGACACGGCTTTCAAGCGAGCCGACCATCTCGTTGTAGTTGCTGACGGCACCGCGGATGGACTTGCCCAGGTCGTCGACGCGCGAGCCCAGCGTGGCCAGCCGGTCGTAGAGCTCGCGGCCGAGCTCGGCGATATCGGCCGCCGCATCGGCCAGCTGTGACTGCTTCCACCCGTAGGCCACCGCCCGCAGTAGGCCGATCAAGCTGGTCGGGCTGGTGAGCACTATGTTGCGGGCGCCGGCATACTCCATCAGGTCCGGCGACTGGGCGAGGGCCGCCGCATAGAGGGCTTCTGACGGTATGAACAGTGCGACGAACTCGGGGGTGCCGAGATTGGCTTTCCAATACGTCTTGTTCGACAACTGGTCGATGTGGGTTCTGACGTTGGCGGCGAACTTCTCCATGCTGGCCGTCCGCTCCGTCTCGTCCTCGCTGTCTTGCGCGTCGAGGAAGGCCGCCAGCGGCACTTTGGAGTCGACGTAGCAGAACTTGCCTTCGCCCAGCATCACCTTCATGTCGGGCCGCCCCACCGCCTCGGCGCTGGTCAGCATCGTCTGCTGCTCGGCGAAATCGACATGATCGACCATGCCGGCGATTTCGACGACCCGTCGCAACTGAGTCTCGCCCCAAGCGCCGCGCACCTGTGGCTTGCGCAGGGCGGTTGCCAGGCCGGACGTCTCGCGCCGCAGGTGCTCGGAGGTGTTGACGACGGTGGTCACTTGCTGCCGCAGATCCGCGGCCATGGTCGCCCGCTCTTTTTCGACCTGTGTCAGGCGTTCTTGGAGGGCCGTCAGGTTCTGGGCGACGGGCGCCATCAGTATTTCCGTCTTCTTGAGGCGGTCGTCGGCGGTGGCGTCGGCCCGCTTGGCCTGCTCGGCCAGGGTTTCGGCGGACAGTGCCTTGAACTGTGCCACCAGAGCTTCGCGATCTTTGGCGCCGTCGGCGACACGCTCTAATGCGGCGTCGCGTTGGGCAGCGGCCGCCGCCGTGGCAGCGTGGGCCTGCGCTAGGTGGCCTTTGGCCGACTCGGCTTCGACGCGGGCCTCGGCGGCCGCCTGGCGGGCCTCGGCTGCGGACGCCTGCGCGGTGGCCAACTCGGCCCGGGCTTGCGCCGCGTCGCCCCTTGATAGGGCCATGTCGGCCCGCATTCGCTCAGTGTCGGCGGTATGCTGTGCGGTTGCCGCCGTCGTACCGGAACGCCCGATCAGCACGCCTGCAATGGCACCCAAGACCAGCCCGCCGACCAGCGCCACAATTACCCAAATACTCATGCTCTACAGTCTGGCACGGTCCACCGACAGTTTCTGTGAGGACGCGTGCGACGGCTGCGCACAAGACGGGTATGACCGCTGTGCGCAGCCGCAGGACCTCACAACGACTGTGACCGCCTGCGCAGCTCGGCAGAACCGACGAGGGCTCCGATGGCTGCCAGCAGGATCAGCAGCACCCAGGCGGGGCTGCTTTGGTCCATCGTGCCGCCCGTTTGCACCACGGGGCCGGCCGGCGCGCTGATCGGCGTCGGCGTCACGACCGGCGCCACTGTGGTCGCCGGCACCACGGTGCTGGCCGAGACGGCCACCAGATGGAGACCGGTCGGCGGGGCACCTGTGACGACGGCCCGGTTGGCGATTGCCTTGGCCGAACCGACGTCTGCCGTCGACACCGTGTAGGGCGTGGTGACGCAGACGACGCTTTGCCCTGGCGCCAGCGAGAACTGACCGTTGACGACGGGGACGCCGTCGACCGTGCACTTGGCCAGGCCTGGCATCGGGCCACTGCCCGTCCACCCAGTCGGATCATTGTTCAGGTACACATTGTGCAGCGTCACGTTGCCGTTGTTCGTCGCCACGATGTTGAACGTCAGCTTGTCGCCGGCCTTCAAGCCGCTGGGCTGGCTGGGCGTCTCGACGATGCCAATGTGTGCGTTCGCGGCGATCAGCGTGGCCGGGACGGTCGTGTCGGCCGAAACCTGTCGCACCCCGGTCGCCACCGGCGGCGTGCCGACAACCGACGCCTCATTGGCGAGCGGTGTGTTGTTGTCGACATCGGCCTGCAGCACTGTGTACGGCAGCGTGGTGTAGGTCACCTGATCGCCCGGGTTCAGCGTGAACGTTCCGTTGGTGACGGGCACGCCGTTGACCTTGAGGGTGGTCAGGTCGATGTCCGGCATCGGGCCGCTGCCCGTCCAGCCGGCGGCCAGATTGGCGACCGTCACATTGGTCAACGTGACGTTGCCGTTGTTGGTGGCGGTGACGTCGAACGTCAGCTTGTCGCCGACCATCAGGCCGCTGGCCTTGCTGGGTGTCTCGACGATACCGACCGACGCGTTGGGCGTCTGCGGGATGTTCCAGTCCGAAGTGTTGGACGTCACCGGAGTGGTGCCGTCGGGGGCCGTGCCGTTGGCGGTGGCCGTATTCGACAAGATGCCGGAGTTGACGTCGTCCTGCGTCACTGTGTAGGCGTTGTCGGCCGTGCAGGTTGTGGACGCGTTCGGCAGTAGCGTCGTGGTCGGGCAGGTGACACCGCCGATGGCGGGCGAGCCGCTGAACACCGAGTCGTCGATGGTGATGTTGCTCACCGTCACGTTGCCTGTGTTGGTCACCAGGAACGAGTAGTGCACCTTCTGGCCGGGGGCGAGGGTATTGGTGTCGTCGGCGGTCTTCAGCAAGGTCAATGCCGGGCTCTGCGTGATGGCGACGGTGGCGGTGGCGTCATTCGACTGAACCGTCACGCCGTTCGACGCGGTGCCGGTGGCATTAGCCGTGTTCGTCAATGTGGTGCCAGCGTTGAGGTCGGCCTGGGTCACCGTGTAGGTGGCCTGGCATGTGACGCTCTCCTGTGGCGCCAGCGCGAAGCCGGCGTTGTTGTTGACCGACATGGTGCCGATCTGGCAGTCGCTGAGTGTTACCGCGCCGCCATTGGACATCTGCGGATCGGCGACCTTCACGCCGTTCAGCGTCACCGAGCCGGTGTTGGTGGCGGTGACCGTCCAGGTGACGTCGCCGGTGGCCGACACCGTGGTGGTGGCCGGCGTCTTAACGGCGTGCAGTCCGGCGATATCGACCTTGGCGGTGGACGGCATGGCATTGACGGCCGTGCCGTTCGGATCGGTGCCGGAGGCGTTGGCCGTGTTGCTCAGCTGTGCTGCGGCGGCGATGTCGCCCGACGTGACGGTGTAGGTGGCGGTGCATGTGGCCGCCGCCCCGGCCGGCAGGGTGAACCCGAGGTCGTTATCGACCGGGGTGGCGCCGATCGCGCAACCGCTCAGCGTCACCGCGGACCCGTTGGACATCGACGGGTCGACGATCTTGACGCCGGTCAACGCGGCCGTACCGTGGTTGGTGGCGGTGATCGTCCAGGTGACGTCACCCGCCGCCGTGACGGTCTGGGACGCCGGGGTCTTGGCGACTGTCAGGTTGTTGTTCGGTGTCACATCGACGCTGGCCGGTGCCTGGTTGGAATCGACCGGCGTGTGGCTCGGATCCACACCGGACGCCGACGCCTGGTTGTCCAGTGTCTTGCCCGCGTCGATGTCCGCCTGCGTTGCCGTGTAGGACGCCGTGCAGGTGGCCACGTCGCCGGGGTTCAGGGTGAACCCGGTGACGTTGTTGAGCGTGGCGGTGTTGACCCCATTGAGGTAGCAGCCACCCACCGTCACCGGTGTGGTGGTGCCGGCACCGTTGGTCACGCCGGCGTCGGTCACAACCACCCCTGTCAATGTCACATTGCCCTGGTTGATGGCGGTGATCGTGTAGTTCACCTGGTCGTTGGCGGCCTCAACCGACGTGCGGCTGGCGTCCTTGGTGACCACCAGTTTGTCGTCGGCCGGCTGCGGGATGCTCCAGGACGAATCGTTGGACGTCACCGGGTCGCTGTGAGAGTCTGTGCCGGTGGCCTTGGCCGTGTTGTCGAGGGTGCCGGCATTGACGTCGTCCTGGGTGACCGTGTAGGCGACCGCCGTGCAAGTCGTCGACTCGCCTGGCGCCAGCGTCGTGACCGGGCAGGTGATTGACGGCACGCCGCCGGAACCGCTGAACGTCGAGTCGTCGATCGCGATGTTGTCGATGGTGAGGCCGCCGGAATTGGTCACGACGAACGAATAGTTGACTGTCGCGCCAGGCGTCAGGTGATCCGATTGGTCAGCCTTCTTCGTCAGCGTCAGCTTGCCTGGGGCCGGCTGTACCGGCACCGTCACCGTGGCTTGACCGGCGTCGACGGTGGTGCCGTCGGGGTCGTGGCTCGACGCGGTGGCCTGGTTCGTCAAGGTGCCGCCGGCGTCGACGTCGGCCTGCGTGGCCTTGTAGGACGCCGTGCAATCGACGGAGTCACCCGGTGCCAAAGTGCCGACCACGCCCGATGCCCAACCCGAGGCGGCCGGGCATGTCACGCTGAGCGGGCCGGAGACGTTGGTGTTGGCCAGGTTGGAAACCCCGGCGTCGGTGACTGTGACGCCCGTCAAGGTGACGGTGCCGCCGTTGGTGGCGGTGATCGTGTAGCTGATCACTTGGTCGGCCGCAGTGACGCGCGCCGTGTCGGTGGTCTTGGCGATCGTCAGCGCCGCGATGTCAACCGTCGCCGTGGCGTTGTTGGACGTCACCGGCATGGTGCCGCCCACAGCGGTGCCGGACGCGGAAGCGGTGTTCGTCAGCCGCTGGCCGCCTGCCATGTCGGTGGTCGTCACCGTGTAGGTGGCGGTGCACTGGGCGGACTTGCCTGGCGCCAGATCGAAGCCGGTGCCGTTATCGACGCTGGTGCCGTCGACGGTGCAGTTGGCAACCGTCACGGCCCCGCCGTTGGACATTGTCGCGTCGTCGATCTTGACGCCGTTCAGCGTCGCCGAACCGGTGTTGGTGGCGGTGATCGTCCAGGTGACCGGGCCCACCGCCGTCACGGTTTGAGCCGACGGATCCTTGGTGACGTGCAGGCCGGTGGTGGGCTGGATCGGCACTTCGACAGTGGCCGTGTTGGAGTCGATCGTCGAATTGTCTGGGCGCTTGCCGGAGGCCGTCGCCGGGTTGGTCAGTTGACCGCCGGCGTCGATATCGGCTTGCGTGGCGGTGTAGGTGGCCGTGCAAGTGGCCACATCGCCGGGCTCCAGCTGGAAGCCCGCGCTGTTGTCCAGCGTGGCGGCGTTGTCGCCGTTCAGGTAGCAACCGGCAACCGTCACCGGCGTGGTGGTGGCCGGTGTTGCGTTGTTGGTGACGCCGCCGTCGGTGACGATGACGTGGGTCAGCGTCACGTTGGTGGTGTTGGTGGCCGTCAACGTGTAGTGGACGACGGTGCCGGCCGTCGCCACGGACGATTCCGTTGCGGCCTTCGTTACCGTCAGCTCACCGATCGCCGGCTGCGGGATATCCCAAGACGAGTCGTTCGATGCCACAGGCTGACTCTGGGGGTCGGTGCCGTTCGCCGTGGCCGTGTTGCTCAGATGGCCGCGATCGATATCCGCCTGGGTCACCGTGTAGGGGCTGGCGGTGCACCGCGTGCTGGCACCCGGCAGCAGCGTCGTGTCCGGGCAGGTGACCGACACCGCCGGCGAACCGTCGAACGTCGAATCGTCGATGGCGATGTGGTCGATCGTCACGTTGCCGATGTTCGTCACGATGAACGAGTAGTTGACCTTTGCGCCGAGTGCCAAATTGCTCGACTGGTCGGCCGACTTCACCAACGTCAGTTTGGCGGTCACGGTCGGGGTGACAGTGGCGGTGTCCGTGTTGGTCACCGTGGTACCGGTGGGCGGCGTTCCACTGGCTGTGGCTGTGTTGGTCAGCGGGGCATTGGCATCGATTTGCGCCTGGCTGACGAGGTAAGGCCCAGACGCCGCGCAATCGGTCGACGCCTTCGGCGCCAGCGACGTGGCGTCGCATGTGATGGCCAGGCCGGCCGCGGTCAGCATCGGGTCGGACACCGAAACCGGGTCCAGTGTCACGTTGCCGGTGTTGGTCACAGTGAACGTGTAGTTGATCGGGTCGTCGGCGTTGGTGACTGTGGTGACGTCAGCCGTCTTCGCGATGGTGATCGACGGGGTCGCCGCGATGGTCACGGTAGCCGAGGACGGGCTCGACTGCGTGGTCGATCCGTTGGGGGCATCGGCCTTGGCGATGGCGGTGTTGGTCACCGTACCCGCGTTGACGTCCTCCTGGGTCAGCGTGTAGCTGACGGTGCAGGTGGTCGAGGCGTGGGGGGCCAGTTCCGTCACCGGGCAAGCGGGTGTCCCCAGGGTGCCTGTGCCGCTGAACGCGGTCTCGTCGATGACGAGGTTCTTCAGCGTGTAGGTGCCTGTGTTGGTGACCTTGAAGCCGTAGGCGACGACGTCGCCCACGGCTGACGCGGTGTCGGGCGTCACGGTCTTGTCCAGGGTCAGCGCGGACGAGCCGGTCAGCGGCACGGTGTCGTCGACCGGGTCGGACGTGGCGGTCTTGCCGTTGACGTCATCGATCATCGCTATCGCCGACGGGTTGTAGATGCTTCGGTTGTCGACGTCGGCTTGCGTCAGCGTGTAGGTGGCGGTGCAATTGACCGTCTGGCCGTGGACCAGCGTGCCCGAGGTGGGGCAGGTAACGGTCGATAGGCCAGTCATCGTGTCGGCGATGTGCAAGGTGGCGACATCGAGTGTGACATTGCCGGTGTTGGTGACGGCGAAATGGAACGTCACGATGTCGCCCATGGCGGCCGGTGTGGCCGGGGTGTCGTGGCTCTTCACCAGGTCGACGGAGGTGGTCTGGTCGGCTGGCACGCGCGCGTCGGACGGGCCGGATGTGACCGGCTGGTTATCGGTGTCGGTACCGGTGGCGACCGCCTCGTTGGTCAATTCGCCCGCGTCGAAGTCCGTCTGCGTCACGGTGTATGTGGTGGTGCAGGTGGTCTGCTCGGTGGGAGCCAAGGTGGTCACGTCGCACGTCGGCGTGGGCAGTGTGCCGGAGCCTGAGAATGCCGTGTCGTCGATGGCGATGTCGGTGACCGTCACGTTGCCGTTATTGGTGACGACGAAGGTGTAGGTGATCGTCTGGCCGGCCAGCGGCATGGCATCGGACGGGTCGGCCGACTTGACGATGTCGAGGCTTGGCTGCTGGTCGATGGTGACGGTGGCTTCGGCCGGGTCGGATGTCATCGCGGTGGTCGAACCGGCGGGGGTGCCGGAAGCTGTGGCGGTGTTGACCAGGTCGGCACCGGCGTCGATGTCTACCTGCGTCACCAGATAGGTGGCGGTGCAGGTGGTGGACGTGTACGGCTCGAGGCTGGTCGCCAGGCAACCCAGCAGGGTCATCGTGCCATCGCCACCGGCGGGGCCTGGGTCGGTGATGCCGATATCGTTCAGCGTCGTATTGCCGTCATTGCTGACGGTGAACGTGTAGGTCACCTGTCCGGGCGCGGCGACCGTGGTCGGGTCGGCGGCCTTCGTCAGGCTGATGGCCGGGTTGGACCGCACGGCGACGTCGGCCGATGCCTGGCCGGAGGTCGTCGAGGCGTCGGGGGCCGTGCCAGTCGCGGTGACCGTGTTGGTCAGCGTGTCGCCCGCGTCGATGTCGGCCTGGTTGGCGCTGTAGGTGGCGGTGCAGGTGGTGGACGACACGCCGCCGGTTTCGGTCTCAGCGCCCTGCGGCACCAGTTTGGTGTCGTCGCAGGCGACGGCCGCCATGTCACCGTGACCGCCGACGGGGCCGGGGTCGGTTACAACCAGTGGGTCGAGCGTGACGTTGCCGGTGTTGGTCACCGTGATGGTGTAGGTGATATCGCCCGGCGCGCTGATGCTCGGCCGGTCGGCGTCCTTCGTGACGCTCAGCTTGGGGTCGGCCGTCAAGGTAACCCTGGCGGAGCTGTCGTCGGTCACATCGTCGCCCTTCGGCGGCGTACCGGTGACGGTGGCCGAGTTATCCAACACACCAGCGTCGATATCATGCTGGGTCAACGTGTAGCTGGCCGCGCACACGGTGGATGAGACGAGCGTCGCGGTCTCAGCGCCTTGCGGCACAAGCAGAGTGTCGACGCATACAACGTCAGACATGGTGCCCGTGCCGTTAGTGGGGCCTGGGTCGTCGACGGTAACGTGGTTCAACGTCACATCGCCGGTGTTGACGACGGTGAACCGGTACATCACCACATCGCCCACATGAGGGATGGTGAATACCGGGTCCGGGGTCTTCGTTAGCGAGATCGACGGGTTCTGGGCAGTGGTGACACTAGCTGACGACGGGTCGGACGTTACGTCAGGGGTAGTGCCGGCGTTGCTCGGGCTGAAGCCTGTCGCGGTGGCGGTGTTGTTCACTTTGCCGGTGTCGACATCGGTCTGAGTGATCTTATAGCTGGCCGTGCAGGTGGTTGTCGCGCCGGAATCCAGCGACGTCACCGGGCAGTTCAGGCCAGTCAAAGTGCCGGTACCTGAGAAGTCGGTTTCGTTGATCTGGATGCCATGCACCGTCACGTTGCCAGTGTTTTCCACTAGGAAGCTGTAGGTGACTGTATCACCAAGGGTCAGGTCAGTGGTCGGCGTGGCCGACTTGGTCAACTTGAGCGACGGTTGCGACGGGAAGTCGATGGTCTTGGACGATTCGTCGGAGGTGACGGGCGTGGGGTCGGCGCCCTCCGGGGTGCCGGTCGCGGTGGCCGTGTTATTGACGAATCCGGCGTTGATGTCGTCCTGTGTCACCGTGTATGTGGCGGTGCAGGTGGTGTGCTCGATTGGTGCCAGGGTGGTCGCATCGCAAGTGGCCGTCGGCGCACCGTTGGTGCCGGAGAACGCCGTCTCGGCGATGACCAGATCGTTGATCGTCAGATCGCCGTCGTTGGTGACGGTGAAGGTGTAGTCGATGGTGTCACCGACGTTGACGGGTGTCGACGTCGAATCTTTCACCAACGTCAG
>Ga0123357_10015139_pt1 | contig 10103 bp, 9 predicted proteins | sample TergutEmb28metaG_FD_89873 | JGI IMG/M metagenome (GOLD analysis project Ga0123357, IMG submission 89873) | Embiratermes neotenicus P4 segment gut microbial communities from Petit-Saut dam, French Guiana - Emb289 P4 | ecosystem: Host-associated > Arthropoda: Insects > Digestive system > Gut ... | reverse complement strand
TGTTCATGACTTATGTGAATGCACCTAAAAATCAATGATAAATGGCATTAAAGTGCACACTCTATGACAACAGAAGTAGCAACTGTCAAAAAAAGTTACACAAAAGGAGAAGGTTTAACTTATAATTCTGCCAATGACAACAATAAATTTTGGTAAAACATCTTCTTTTAGCAAGTTCACAACAGCTAACAACTCTTACTGATACGTAACTACAGAATGGCAAGATTTAGGACTTTTACATAATGTAAAAGTCCTAAACCTTGCCATTCTGTAGTTACGTATCAGTAAGAGTTGTTAGCTGTTGTGAATGGGACCACTAGGTGATGGTAATTCATAAAAGTGGGTGGTACCTATGCTTCAGTCCATATTACAGTTAAGAGAGTATGAGCACACAGCAAAATCATAATTTCAAGTGTTTCTCAGACTATATAGAGTGCATATATAAACAGTGGATCCATGGAAGGGCTATGTGTGGAAACCATGGTAATTACCAAACTTTTCCTCTGAAATTTCAATTGTAATTCAGGTTTATACTCATTACACAATATCACTGGCAATTACAAGACTGAAAATGTGCCATTTCAGTCATTATTGGATAAAAATCAACCCAAAACACCAGGAATAGACAACAGGGTTTCTCTTGCATTTGTAAATTTTTTAAACAAAGGCAAATGTTGATGTTACTGCTACTCTTAATGGAAGCTATATGGAAATACTACTGTACTTCATACAAATAAGAAAATGAATCCACTGAAAATGGAAGGTCCCTGAATTCATATTTCTTGTAATGTATAACATACCCAAACAACCCTGTGTGTGTACTCTTAAAATATTGACTTCTTGTTAAGTAACACACATCATGTAACTAAATACAGATTTTTTACCTTCTATGTGTATGACCGAAAAATAACAAAACTTTTAACTATTATGGTAATTGACACTTACAAAGAATAAATGAATGAATGTGTATTAGCTTATGTAATGGTGGTGTTCCAAAAGCAAAGGCTGAAAACTATCCAAAGAGATGACAGAAGACAGTAAATGATGTAGTATAAATTCAGGAGGTGCCAGCTGTTGCCTATTTCAAGGCACAACGCCAGAATTTGGTTGAAAATAGACAACACAGAGAATGGAAGAATCAGAGAGAAATCAGCAAATGTTTGTGTAACATCTGAATCAAGTTTTTAAGGCAATTTTTCCCCTAGTTATGTGATATGAAATTCTGTCATGCCTTGATGTCTATGCCAGTCACCTCAAAAACCCATGTCCACTGCCAGTAACTCTTTACTTGTTTTCTCCTTAAAATGCCACACCTCCAAATCATGTCATACATTTTTAATTACTGTCTTGTACAGATTCTGTTTTGTTTTCCTCTTATCCATTAATACACCATCCACTGCAAAGACTGTATATCATCTGAAATATATTTTAACTCAAATTCCAAAGTCATGTCTTCTAGCCTCATCAATTGTCATTCTCAGTGACTTTCACACAGTTGTCAATTTGCAGAAATAGAGAATTACAAATTGTGCCATTGTGATAACCTCAAATATTGGAGAAAAAAGATATAGCACATGATGCAAAAATAATTAATGAATGGCTGAAGAAATCAACGTGCATCTCACCTTTCGGAAAGATCCTGGTGTTTTCAAGGCATAATACTGTGCTAAAGAACAAAAATCGGTAACATCATCTGCTTCCAGCGCACAGGGCATTGAACTTAATGTATCGACAATATTTTGCTTGTTCTCATTCTTCATGCTCAAGATCTGTTCCCTGTTAAAATAAATATTTCTTATGACTGCAACTGAACATGTGAGTCTCCAATATGTGATGACTACTAATAAAGCAGAAATGCAATGACAATGACATAATGACATTCTGAAACTCAGAACAATATACAACTCACCATACTCAGAAAGGATTTGGTTATATAGCCACATCATGTTCACAGTAATACACTGACACAAAATAATAACAAAATTACAAATATTTCAAACATTGTTTCTTGTAATAAGGTACGGTTCTGTGTGAGCCAGGCCCACATGTGATGCCAAAGAATACTGTGACTAGCTGTACTAATAAAATAATGCAAAATGCAAAATAAAGCATGTTCATTACATTCATTCCAATGACATTGTCAGTTATTGTTTCTATACAATTCATTCTTCACTCATTTGAGACTAACGATTTCTTCAAAATGCACTTAAAGTATACTGACTCACACTTGTGACAACATTAAAATAGGTTCTTTTCATTTATGGTTTACTTCACTACACTTGCCATAGCCCAGTTTACAGTGTCAAACAATATCATAATTAGATAATAATGGCTTTGAAAGGACACAGTAGAAAGCAGCCATGTCTTTGTTGAAGTACCATGCCAGCATTTTCCAAGACAAGCTGACATAAAGATGAAAAACCATGACCAGAAGCCATTCTCCAAACTTAGACTTGAACTGAGACCCCTAGAATATAAAAGTGGAATGCTATGAACTTGACTGCAATGTTCAGTTTAGCATATTGTAATTTATACTACATGTGTAATGAATCATGACTCATAATGAACAAGACTGTTTTTCTGTTGACATACAATTTACCTTGAATATTTTAGAAGATTTATGCTTCGAGCATGGTGTTAAAAGACTAATATATTTATTGTAAAAGACCTAATTCTGATTCATGCCAGCAGCCTAGAAAGAACCTAATGAATGCACCACGTACTAATCCACTTCTGCAAACAGAAATCTACACACATAGGGCACAAACATCACATTTTGAAATCCATAAACATGTCCATTTTACTTCAAACAGAGGAACTCTTACAGAAGTGAAGAGAATCTGTTACTCTATGTGCCTGTGGAAAGAGAAATACCTAAGTAAATTCAAAATTAGAAACCTATCAAGTTCATTCCATTATACATCTAATATACTCTGAGCACATTACTCCAAGTTCAGATGGGAGACAGATTACTGGGAATCATCAGCGTGAAGTTCAATGCCAGAGATACCCTACCAACTGATATTCTTTATCAATAAGAAATCAGAAAAATAGTATAACACAAACAGTAGTATGATACATCATTGTCCACTTTGCTGGACTCCAATATAATACGAAAGAAATTGAAGCTTTTTATTAATTCACCACACTTAAGAGAACGGTGGGAGTTTAATAATGTTTTAACAACAATGTGACTGAAAATCATAATAAGAACAGCAAATATCTCCTCTTCAAGTATGATAAAATTAAAACACTTAGGAAGAGTAATACTGTTATAAATATATTTATTATTAAATTACGCATATGAAGATTACTGCCTTCTTTGATGCGGTTATCAGGTAAATGAGGGTGTATGAGAACAAAGTGCTACGGTTGATATTAGTACCTAAGCCACATGAAGTAACACATAATTACACAGTGAGAAGGTCTTTGCCTGATATTGTTAGGATGTTAACCCTCGGCAACTGAGTTTTATTTTTAAAGTCAAAGATCACAATCTTTGAAATTGTGAGTAAGCTGCCATATGGCACATATAATGTATACTGCTAGTAGAAGACATATGCTAGAGACACTGACATGAACTCAGAGGGAAAAGTAGCAGTAAATATGTCTTGGAAACAAATTCCTTGTAAGGAGAGGTTTTGCAGATATAACACATTGCTGTTAAGGAATTATCATGGTGGATGTGAGAGGGTGAAACTTTTAATAAACGGGGGTCAAATCTGATATACACAGAGCTTCAATGATTAAACTGCAAAATACAAGGTCACTTGACAAAATAGGCATCCATTGTCAACAGTATTAAAACAAGTCTTAGTCAAATGGGCATGGATATATGAACCAAACAGAAATGGCTAAAAATACAGTCCAGTGGCTGTCTGTGGTCAATACAGTCATGAATATTTGAGTTCATAAAAGCAGAAAATCTCAACAGCTAAATAGCTATCAAATGCCCAAGGAAGGGCCAACGCGTAGACTCAGTTCATGAAAATGAACATTTTTGGGCATGTTTCCAAAAGTTTTAAAAACATCTATTAGCTTCATCATGTCTGTCTGTCTATCCATCCGTCCATATGGAATAACTTGGCTCCCACTAGAAAGATTTTCGTGAAATAGGACATGTGAATATCTGTTGAGGAAAGACAAGTTTCCTTAAAATCAGACAAGAATCACGGGTACTTTACGTGAATATATATGAATATTTTATGACAATACCTAACTGAATTCTTCTCAGAATCAGAAATATTTCAGACAAAATCAAAACACACATTTTATGTTCAGTAACTATTTTCCAGAAAATTGTGGCATTTAAGACTTTTGTACAAAAAAAGTTGAAGAGGCCACACATGATAATACAGGCTGATTCATGACTTATGAACACTACTGCAAGAGATGATATCCTAGGTCTTTGTGATCAAAAAGTTCACAAAAACATGTGTTTGATTTCTGATGGTGAGCCATGCCCGCGGGGCTTGGCTCAAAGGGCGTCTCCATGCAGAAGTGAACTTCGTAATTTTCTTTCTTTCCCTTTCACCATCCCTTAGCTGTTGTCCACAGATTGGTTTGTGAGCGGGTGGTGGGGATTTGGGGGTGGTAAACAAAAGACTTCCTGTAAGGAAATACTGCCGTGGATCAGCACTTGCTCTACGGATTGCCGAGGATTGGCACTTGCTCTACGGATGTGACTTGCTTCGCAACCGACATCGGGACTCCAAGGGATCACCAAGAAGATGGTCTGGCTTACCTGGGCAACCTGTTTGGTGAGTAGTTCCTGCTACATACGGGACCAGTTGTCGAGTATGCACGTGAGTTACAAATTTGGGCTTAAGGTTACACTTCTAAATTCACAAGGGTTTGGTCTTGTGCGTACATACTCGACACCGGCCCCCACCATGAGGCTGGCCTGAGAGCTCAGAGCTCGGAAGTAGCAATGTATTCTTATAGTGTGTTTGTATCTCACTATGTTACGTTAGGAAAGAACCATCAGTAAGCTGGTATGGGCCAATACGCTTGTGAGGGTCGAGTACCTGAGTTAGGGTTGTGTTGTCTGGGGATGGCTCCCCACTGTGTAAGTCAGATAGGTAATAGTTTGTTTTGTTACACTGTTTGTAGTCTTGATGTGGCCTGTGGAATGAGAGCAGTCCCGAACACGCACGTCTGGAGTGCATCGTTAAATTTCGTAGTGTATGTTTGTAGTTATGGACTTGCTGTATGGCCATGCTGTTTTGCATAATTGTATGTGATTTGCAACTTATGCTGAAAGCTTGTATTGCTTGTAAATGGCTGTGCTCTTTGTGTTATTCACTGTCAATCTGTAACTGTGGTGAAAGCCTGGCTGTGGCCAGTGGCAACAGAGCAGGCCTGAACGCGCACGATCTGGAGTGTGTCGTTAAATTTCGAAAAGATATACGTGAACAGTATATCGGGCACAAGTCACCGTTTAGTGTTGTAATAAGCTGTAAGTTTCTGATGTTATTCTATCAGTGTGAGACTGATTTTGTATCTTTAGTATAATATACATTTATTTTGTGCATTGGAACCTGTGTTGCCTGTGAGGGCTGTTATTATATGAGGTTCGATCTTACATCTCCTCCACGAGAGCCTATTGTTGCGGAGGTCGACCGCCCAAACGACGTGACGGGGGCATACATAGTGCCGAGCCCCCACTGTTTTCCACCTAGTGGGGCTCAATGGTTATGGAGTTATGGCTGCTTGAATCTTAAAATAAAGGGTAAGGGTTAATGAAAATAAATGAAACAAAACAATGAACAAGCATAACACCTAAGAGATTTTTAACTATAAATTTAACTTATCATGAAATCACCTTCAATTAACACTGACATGTGCTTAAGTAGGTTTTAAAAAATGCCACTGCCAGCCGCAACTCATGCTGCTGCTCGGTTGTGAACAGCGCCAATTGCAAGATGCAGCTTCCACTGTCTCTTCCTGTTCCAGCTGTTCAAGGTCATGTAGTGTGACTTGCAACACACAGTTCACAGAAGGGCATTTACAATGATGAAAAAGCACCCGTAAGTCCATAACCACTGAGAATATGACCCATAACAATATTAACATTTTTGATCATGAAGACCCCCTTTTTGACAGCAACAATGCTTACATGAATGTGCCTCAATATGACATCATATGTACAATACCTGTCTTGTCTTATATTAAAAGGTAGAGCTTTCCCATTACAAGTCACGGAAACTCCAATGGGGTAGGAATGTTGGGATTTCATCCTTAATTTGACATTAATCACTACTAGGATGGCAGAGTTGTCAGCTCCACATGCTGGCTGCACTTTACCTTCAAGGAAATTCCTCAGCACTCATTTCTGTTAGGGGCTGAGTGGACCCCCAGGGTTATTCAATGCAAACAGGAGAAATACATCAATTGAAAATTTCCAAGGACCCAGAACCTCCTATCTTGTGGTGCAGTGCCTCAACCAACCGCAAAACTGCACCCCCCCCCCCCACCAAGTCTTTTATTAAGAGCACATTAATGTTCAGCTGTAACGCTTGAGTTTTTCTGTACAGGATATCAGCAACTTCCAGTTTCCAACCAACATGTGCTAGGCCTACTATCTTCGTCTCCCCTCTTACAACTAACTTTTGTAGTCTTATGTACCTAAATGCCTTACACAGTATTCACATATTTTACTCTCTTATTGTAAGACAGTGTTTGTTTAATGGTGCTACCAAATGCTAAGACTATACAGCATCAATCGTAATGAAAGAAAATGCAGCATTCGTGGAATACTACTGACAAGGGAAAACTGAGGTACTTAAAGAAAATCCTGTTCCACAGCCACCTTGTACACCACAATTCCCATACAGTCTGACCTGTAACATATGCTGGGTCTCAGTGGTGACAGTGCAGAGACTAACAGCCTGACTCATAACATGGCTCTTTTACTGCACATGTAAGTAAATTATCTACAGCAACATCAGTAATCAAATGTAAAAGAACTTCTAATGTCCTCATTATCATATTTCACTTCAGCTTTTCTCTCTTTTCATTAACCCTTTTGTGCCCAAATTAAATGCTGGCTTTGCTGTGCAGCAGACTGGAATTTAAAATACCTGCATAATGAAACCACTAAATTTTTGTAATCTATATCTGATGTTCAGCACTGATGAATACTACCTTGTGTGATGGGTATACCCGATGTTAGGTGCCAAAGGGTGAAACCCCACTTCCCCCCACCCCACAATAAGCTTTAAACACTTACGAAAACTATGTAAGGATGCATCTATAATTTTATCAACTGTAATCAGTGGGGATGCAGTGATCACAAACAATAATTTAAAAATTAAACTTTTTATACGATTCAGATATAAAATGGAGTAATGTAATATATAAATTCGAAGACTATCAAAGTATGCATTGTAGACATGTTTAAGGGGGGGAAAAAAAAACAAAACAGTATTAAGCTTACCTTGCATTGACAACGATAACCAAAGCAAGGAAGAAAACAAAGAATGAGTCAGCTTGTTGGAAGTACAGGTCCCACATTGCTTGCACAACTGGTAAAGTACATGTTGCTGCAAACAGCGACTGAAACTGGAAGGCAAAATAATATTCATCACTGAATAATTAAGTTCTTACTCAAGTGAAGAGGTGATGTACAGAAACAGAACAATATGGTTAACGCTCGGCACGTCACCAAAGTAGTGACAACAGCTATGCAACTATGGAATGTAAGAAACACAACTCAAAAGTTAGCAGTATACAGACCAACTGCACTGTGGATATAACACGATCAAACAAAAATGTGTATAATAAAGATGTGCACAGCAACAAATCAACTGTTCAGAATTGTTTATGTGCACTATGTGTAATTGTAATTTTACTAAGAACTTCTAACATGATGTAAGCTTCTGCACAAAAAGTAACTGCACAACAACCTGGTCCTCAATAACCCACAGTTACATTTTTCTTATGGGTATATCCCCTGTTAAAAGGGGATTTGCTCTAATTGTTTTTTCTGGTCCCTATTAATCATACGGACTCCCTGGAGAACAATCATATTTTGCACAAGCTCTAATATGATGTCTAATCACAGCAGACTTCATGCTTGTGACTAACATGGACTGATAAAACCAATGCAAACATCAAAAACATGTACGTGGGAATCCATTTTTACTGTGAAATGTCTACTTTGTTCTAAGAACCTAGAAATACTAGTAATAAAAGTCTAAAACAACATCAAAAAGCTATCTGCATCAATCTTTGTAGGAGTATCTTTTACAACATATGTCTTCAAAATGGAACAACAGTAGGAACATCTTCCCCATCATGGTCAGTGTCATCTTATAATATCACCTTCGAAAAGTGGAAACAACTTGTCTGTCCATGGGTTGAAGGAAAGACGTGATATTTGGTGGAATTTAATAATAATAATAATAATAATAATAATAATAATAATAATAATAATCGCTGCATCATTCTAATAAATGAAACAATGAGCTTCAAGGCACTGAAATTGATAAGTGTAACAGCAGCAGCGTGGGGAAAGTCAACATGGCAGTCACATGGTCTCATCCCAGTTTACTGGAACCAGCTGCAAAATGTTGATAACACTGGTACTGAAATGGGCAGTCATAAAGTCACGATCCTGAACGTCAAGTCTTTACTGTGCCATATCCCTATAGGAGCATCAATTCTCAAAAGTGTATGTACATGACCAGGTCCAAATTTAATATTTAGAAAACATAATGTATTTGAGGTATGTGCTGCATTAAAATGCCACATGGTGAGAGAGGACACTTTGATCATCATATCACACTTCTGGCATTCACTATCAGGGTGACACACACACACACACAAATCCAGGGGACCCTGACAATGCATTAACATTCAGGGTTAACAAAGCTAGTTAAAGAGCTAATATTTTATGTGACTAAGTTTGTTGAAAAACAATTAGTGATGTTAATTTAATCCATATGAAATCATCTCTTCTGAACATTATAAACCTTAAAAATGACATGCACCACCCAAGGTTAGAAATACCACAGTGTTCAATGTAATCCAACTATACTACAAAAACATACAAATATGTTTATCTGTCTTACAAGCTTTTCATAAATTGACTGTGCTACATCAGATGTATCTCAAATTTCTGCAAAACTTTTGCAGAAGACCTTGTGTGTTTATTATGGCCTCTGCAGGTTAGTGAAATTAAACCTCAGTAGGCCTGCAAATGCCAACACAAATCCACTCACCCAAGAGAGGCAGTACAGGTCTGGACTTATCCGTTTTGTATCGAGAAAGGAGCATAGCTCTGGGTCGTGATACAGCAACAATAACCGGAACAAGTGAAATGGAGTGCCATTCTTGTAGCACCTGACAAATTAAGAAAATTTATATTTAGACAAGCAAAAACTATATCACAACCAACTTATTTCACATAGAAGAATTCTTCCTAAGAAGCACCATGTCACTCAACTGATCAAACATTCCACCATCACTTACAACACCAAACGTTTCTCTCTATTACTAGTATATTCATAAAAATCCACCAATGAACACTATCCTGAGCTACTTGAATCCAGCACACATCTCACCCTGCGTCTCCTTAAGATCCATTTTAATATGACCCTACCTTCTTTTCTAAGGTTAGCCTCGCTGAGCCTTCATTTCAGGTTTCCTGACTAAATTGTTAAACACTTCCCTTATTGCCTATGAATCCTACACATCCCACCTATCTCACTGTCCTCAATCCATTGCCCCAGACAATATTTTGTGACACGTAAAAATTATGAAGCTCTTGATTACACTGTTCTCTCCAGTTTCCTGTTAATTTTTGCATCTTAGGCACACATATTGTCCTCACCATCATGCATAAAAATATATATATACTTGAGTGTTTATGTGAGTGGACACACACACACACACACACACACACACACACACATGCACACAAATATTTTACTCATTCCATTTTTTCTTTTAATTTACGTTCTGTATAAATTAAAATAGCATTAACCCTTTCCCCTCCCTAACGCTCCAAAGCGCTCGGGATTTAAAAGTCCCCTCCCCCTCTAAACGCTCTAAAGCGTTTCTGGTATAGTACGTAAATTTAAATGTCCCGTGAAAAAACT
>Ga0123357_10015138_pt1 | contig 10103 bp, 5 predicted proteins | sample TergutEmb28metaG_FD_89873 | JGI IMG/M metagenome (GOLD analysis project Ga0123357, IMG submission 89873) | Embiratermes neotenicus P4 segment gut microbial communities from Petit-Saut dam, French Guiana - Emb289 P4 | ecosystem: Host-associated > Arthropoda: Insects > Digestive system > Gut ... | reverse complement strand
GGTGACAAGCAGCGATGGGTCAGGCGCAGCGGCGCGACGGTGGCCAGGGCCTGAGCCACCTGCTGCACCAGCCAGGCGGCGCTCGTCGCCGGCAGCGGCCCACCGTAGCTGAGCAGAGCGCCCAGGCTGGCGCCATCGGTACCCTCGCAGACAATGTACGCGCTGTCGGCGTCCGGACCTAGGTCAACGATGCGCAGGAAGCGGGCGTCCATCGCGTCGGAGGCCTGGCGGGCGGCTTCGAGGATCGGTGCCGCGGTCGCGTCGTTGGCGAAAGCCAATACCTGAGCCGCCCGCGACAGCTTCTCGTCCATCGCCTGCCACCGGCTGGCCGCCCCGACCCGGCCATCGGCCTTGGTCAGGCGGAAGCGGTCGGCCACCAGCACCCCGGGGACGAGGACCGTCAGGCCGGACAGAACTGGCTGAGCGCCGCCGGTGGCGTCGATCGGCATGTAGGTCGTGGCCTCGAGGGCCTGGTCGTCAGGTGTGCCCACGGGCCTTCCCTCTCCCCACCTTGCGGCGTACCAGCGCCACCAGTTCGTCCAACTCCTGCAGGTGCAGCAGCCTAGCTATGCCCAAGTACACACCAACGGCCACGCCAACTGCGGCAACCAGGCCGATCAGGTCGGCCAGGAAGGTGTCGGACAGCCGCTTTTGCTCCCAGCAGATCAGCCAGGCCAACGCCGTACCGGGGGCCGCCGCCACGGCCAGCAGCAGGATGTGGCGAACCAGCCCGGAGCGGCGCATGGCCGGTACCCGCCGGGTCAGCAGCAGGCTGGTCACGATGGCGGCCACAAAGTAGGACATGACTCGGGCGACGCCAATACTGGGGGCCACCCAGGCGGGCAGGACTTGCAGGCCGAGGATCAAGGTGGCAGCCACGGCGCAGGTGACAGCGACGGACGCCGAATACGCCAAAAAGGGGCTGCGGGTGTCTTCACTGGCGTACAAGCAGTTTTGAGTGATGTACTGCAAGGTAAACGGCACCAGGCCAACGCCGAGAGCCATCAGTGTCCAGCCGATGTACGTTCCGCCGATATTGCCGCGGTAGGCCAGGGTGGCGATCGGAATGCCGAGGCCGACCAAGACGAATGAGATCGGTACCATGCCGGCCATCAGGATTCGGGCGCCAGAGATGAATTCGGAGCGGAAGACCGACCAGTTGCGGTCGGCGGCCCGCCGCGACAGTGACGGGAAAAGCGCGGTGCCGAGTGACACGGTGAGCAGGGAATGTGGCACCATCCAGATCAGATAGGCGTTGTTGTAGGCGGCATTGCCGGCGCCCGAGCCACCGACGGTCCCGATCGAACCAAGCCGGCTGAGGAAAACGACGCCGATTTGGGAGACGATCACCTCGCCCAAAGTCCAGCCAGCCAAGCGGAAGGTGTGGCCCAACCCGGCATGTCTCAGATCGAAGCGCGGCCGGTAGTGGAAACCGACCCGGTGCATGACCGGGACGAGAATGAAGGCCTGACAAGCCACGCCGACGACAGAACCCAGGCCGAGGAGCAGGGCCTGGTTGGTGGTGAAGGGCTGGGACCAGTCGGTGTGGAAACCCCACAGGCCGGCGTACACTCCCAGCAGGCCGATTTGGATGATGTTGTTGGCCACCGGCGCCCACATCATTGGGCCGAAGGAACCACGGGCATTGAGAATTTGGCCAAGGATGGTGTACAGACCCATGAAGAAGACCTGGGGCAGGACTAGGGCGGTCAGCAGGACAATTGAGTCGAATTGCGGGGCCATCTCCGGGGTTTGCCAGCGGGCGTCGGAGAAGAGTGAGGCAATACCGCGGGCACCCAAGATCATGGCGACGGTGGCCAGGCCGAGTATCAGCAGAAAAGCGGTCGTGATCCGGTTGGTGTAGGCGTCGCCGCCGTCGGGATCGTTCTTGATCGCCCGGACAATCTGCGGAACCAAGACGGCGTTGAGGATGCCGCCGGCGATCAGCATGTAGGTCGATGTCGGGATGGTCGTGGCCAGCGAGTAGATCTCGGATTGGCGCGAGGCCGCGCCGATCAGGTAAGCCAGCAAGAGCATCTTGACAGCGCCAAAAATGCGGGAGACCAGTGTGCCGGAGGCCATCAGCATGGTTGAGTTGAGCATCGAACGCCGGCCGGCGGTGGCGGCTGAGGTATCGGCGGCCAGGGTTAGCGCGGCTACCGGTTCGGCGGTCGGCTCGGGGGGCGGCTCCAGACTCGGCGGGTCAACTGGCGGCGGTACCAGAAAAACGGTGGTGTCCGGGGTGGCCAACATGGTGTCGAACGTCGGTCTGGTGTGCTCATTGGTGTTGTCCGGGGTCGGGGGACTGTTGTCCTGGCCGCCGCCGGCTGGGTCTAGGGCGGACTCGGGGGGGACGACGCCGTCGGTGGGCTCGGTCGGGCCGTTGTCCAGGTTGGGTGCGGTGTTGTCGCCGGTCGCGGTGGGGTTGGCCGGGGTGTTGTCGTCGGTCGTGGCCGGGTCGGCCGACCGGTTCTTGCGCCGGGCCGTCCGGACCCGCAGCAGGGTACCGGCGACAAATAAGGCGGCCGCCACGATGATGACCGTCCAGCCCAGCCAGGCCGACTGATTGGCCGTCACCTCGATGGACTGGACGGCGCCGAATGCGCGGCCGTCGGGCGTACTGAGCGTGACGGTGGCCGTGACCGTACCGTCGCGCAGGACCCGGGGCGACAGCGAGGCCGGCAGGGTGTCGCCCGGTCCGATCATGATGGCGTCGGTCGTAGCGAAGGTCATGACCGTGTCAATCGAACTGGTGGCCGATACCTCGACATAGATCGGTCGGTCGAGGCCGTTGGTGATGTCGACGGGGAAGGCGGTCGTCCGTGAGGTCAGGGTCACCGGTCCGCTGACGTGCAGGGCCACTCGACCGAGTTGGTCGGCCAGCCAGCCGGTCACGGCCTGGGCGTAGCCGGTGGCGGCGGCGTCATCTGGCCAGTCCTGTGACCACGTGTTGACCTGTTGCATCCTGGTGTTGGCGTCGATGGTGTCCGGGTCCTTGAGCAGGGCGCCGAGCGTGGCGCTGGCGCTGAGCAGTGGCTGCACGTTGGCGGCGGTGGCGGCGGTCAGCGGACCGACCGCCGAGCCGAGCAGGTTGGCCGGGTCGAACGGTACGGTCAGGTTGATCGACCCCAGGTCGATCGGCTGGCACCACGCCGGCTCGGGTTGAGCGGCCAGGGCGGCCTCGGCTTCGGTCGTGATCCAGCGGACGGTCGTACCGTTGACGAAGTCCTCGGCCAGTCGGCGCTGGTGTACCTGGTCAGGGCTGGCGTCGCCATCGGGGCCACCCGGGAAGGCGACTGGCAAAGTGGCGATCAACTGGCCGTGGGCCAGCCGGCCCGACTGGTTGGCGCCGGCCAGAACGACGTCAGGCTTTACGGTACTGACATAGTCCAGCCAGGCCGGGTCGCCCAGCCCATTGTCGGCCCGGATCAGCGTCGGCAGGGGATCGAAGTTGACGACACCCGCCAGGGCGTCGAACAGCGTGGTGTCGCCAGCCGCCTGGGCGGCGGCGAAGTCGGGGTTACCCCACGGCAGGTAGTAGCCGCGGTTGCGGTCGAGTTGGTCGAGTCGGGTCAGCCAGGCCTTGGCGGCGTCTTGACCGGTACCATCGACTAATTGGCCGTTGACTAGGACTTGGTAGCCGTTGGCCATGGTCCTGACGGCCTGCTCCAGGCTGGGGTCAATCGCCCAGTTGGTCGGGGCTTGATCGGCCAGCGACACCAAGGCACTGAGCCGCCCGGTCAGTTCGCCGGCCAGGTGGTCGTCGGCGAAGACGTCGCCGTACAACCAGGACGGCGCACTGGTCAGCGCCACCAGTGTGACCGCGGTCGTCGCCCGGGTCGTAGCCAGCGTCACCAAGGCGCGCGACCGGGCGACCGTTGCGACCGTACCGTAGCGGCTGGTCGCACCGCGCAACTCGACGCCGACCAGATAGACGCCGTCGGCGCTCAGGCCGAGGTCGGCCCAGGTGGCTGTGAAGTTGAAGTCCCCGCTGGCGTCGGCGGCGAAAGTCGATGCGCCCGAACTCAGTGACAGGTAGGTGGTGGCGCTCTGAGTCAGGGCCTGGCCGCTGGCGCCCAACCGGTCGCTGGCCAGCGCGGTCGCCAGGCCGGCGGCGGTCGTCCGCGGGGTGGTGTCGACCCAAACGGCGATGCCGGCCTGGTACAGCGGCTGGCCACTGTTGCTGACGCTGCCGACCAAGTGGACGTCGGCATCGGTCTGGGTGACGCTGGTCAGGGTGACTTGGCCGGTGTCGGCCGCCTGGGCTATTGGTACGGCCGGGGCCAACCCGGCCAGCGGCAGTCCGATCAGGAGGGCGGCAACGAGGCCGAGCCCCAGCCGGAGTACCATCCGGCCTCGGCCCTGGGCTCCACCGCTGCGCACAGGGTCATCCTACTGACCCGGGCTGGGCCAGGGGTGGTATGGCAGCCCGATCTGGCCGGGGTGGTGGTCCCGGCGAGCAGTCCTTGACATACTCGAAATGATGAGTACATTTGTACTCGAACTGTCGAGTCCAAACTGAGAGGTGCGCCATGGCCCAAACCACCCAGGCGGCGAGCCAGCCGTCCGACCGCCTCAAGCCGATCGACCCGAACCCGGGGTCCGAGCTGGATCCGGCCAACTTCGTCGGACGCCAAGGCGTCAACCAGCGGGCGGCGGCGATGCTGGCTGCCAAGCAGAACATCCTGCTGGGCGATCCCCGGCGGATGGGCAAGAGCTTTTGGATCGTGGCCTTCGCCGACACGATGAACCGTCGCGGAACCTGGCGCGTCGTCCGCATCGACTACCAGGGCGTCGACACGGTCGAGGAGTTCCTACGGATGACCGTGGAACACCTGGCGAAGTCGCAACGGTTGCCCGAGCGCTTCCTCCAGTACATAGGCGCCCTGTTCGACAACACCGAAGCCAAGGTAGCCCTGGGGCCGGTCACGCTGAAAAAGGCCGTTCGCGACAGCGGTACCCAACCGGCCCACATCTTGGAAAACATCCTGATTCGCCTCAATGACGACATCCGGGCGGATGGCCAAGCCGCACCCCTGGTAATTGCCATGGACGAAGTGGCCGACGCGGTCCTCAGCATTGCCGAACGCGACCAGATGGAGGCAGCCAATCTGCTGCGCCGCCTGCGTCATCTCAGGCAGGTCGCCTCACACATCCGATGGATCGTGGCCGGCTCGGTCGGGTTCCACCACGTCCTTGGCCGGTGTGGCGTGGTCGAAGACGTCATCAGTGACCTCAGCAATCTGGTCTTCGGGCCGCTCGACGCGGCCGACAGTGCTGTCCTTAGCCGCCGACTGGCCCTCGGCATCCACCGCCCGATTGATGAGGCGGCTATTGAGAGGATGTTCACCCTGACCGACGGCCTGCCCCATCTCATCCAAAAGCTCTGCGATACCATGCGCTTCGGCGACCACGCCGAGCGCCTGACCAGCCCGATCACGGCGGCTGAGGTCGAGGAGCGCTTCGAGGCTTTCCTGGGCGACCGCGATCAGAGCCGGGACGTCACCCAGTACGTTTCGCGGATCGATCGCTACTACGGCCGCGATGCCTCAACTGCCTTCGACATCCTCGACTGGGTGACGGCCGGGCCGCCGGCCGGACGCCCGCTGGCGGAGCTGCCACCCTCCCTCGGTCAGCGCCCCGAGTTCGCCCGTACACTGCGTAATCTGGTCGACGATCATTACCTGGAAAACCCTGGCCCTGGGCCGGATGGGCGGGCGACCTGGCGTTACCAGGTCATCCGTGCGATCTACCTGCGGCGTCGTGGGACAAGGGGTTAGGCCATGGCGGCTCGGATCTCCCGCTTCACACCCTGGCTGACGTCGCGGGCCGACCTGGAGGCCATGTTCGTCGCCCGCCAACCGCTGCTTGACGACTTGGTCAACCGCCTGCGGCATGCCGTTGACAGCGTCTCGCGCCAGCACACGCTGATCGTTGGGCCGCGCGGCGCCGGCAAGACCCACCTGCTGGCGCTGACGTACTACCAGATAGCCGACCTGGCTGGTCAGGCGAAGGTCCAGCTCGCTCGACTGCCGGAAGACCCGTGGACGATCGATACGTACGACCGGCTGTTGGCGGCTATCCTGACTGCGCTCAAGGTCGCCGACCGACCGGCCGGCGCGGCCGAGCTGGAGCACCGTCTGGAGCAGTGCTATGCCGAAGCCGGCGTCATCGTCGTCATCGTCGAGAACCTGGACGAGATCTTCAAGCAGATCGGTAACGACGGACAGCGGCGGCTGCGCCACTTCCTTCAGACCAGTCCGGCCCTGCTCATCCTGGCGTCGACGCCGGCGCTCGACCGGAGCCTGACCGAACAGACCAGCCCGTTCTACAACTTCTTTTCCATCGTCCATCTCGATCCGCTGACGTTGGAGCAGGCCGTCGAGCTGGTTCGCCGCCTGGCCGCCGTCCGCGACGATGTCAGCCTCGTACAGACCCTCGACGAAACGTCCGCCCAACGCCGTCTGGCCATCATCGAGCATCTGGCCGGCGGGCAGCCCCGGCTCTGGGTCACCCTCGGGCAGATCCTGACCCCGGCCGGTGTCCGGCGTCTGGCCGACACCCTGGTGGAGAGTTTCGACGACCTGACGCCGTACTACCAGGACCGCTTGCGGACGTTGTCAGCCCAGCAACGTCTGGTGGTAGCCGAGCTGTCGTTGGCCGATCATCCGCTCCACGTCCAGGATCTGGCCCGCCGGACGGGGAAGGGCGAGAAGAGTACGGCTCGGGCGGTCTTGGAGTTGCGTGACCTCGGCTGGATCACCAAGGTCGAAACTCCGTGGGATCACCTGCTGGACGCTCGCCGCAGCTACTACGAACTGGCCGAGCCCCTGGCCCGCCTGGCCTTCCAGGTCAAGGAATCGTGGGGCGAACCGATTCGGCTGATCGTCGAGTTCCTGTCGTATTGGTTTGACCCCGACGACGCCGCCGACTGGCGCGACGAGGCCGACCCGTACATGCTCGAGGTGGTGGCGGCTTTCGAGGGGGAGCCGACCGTGAGGCTGGTACGCCAACTGTCGCGCCTGCCCGAGTCGAGGGTACCTGACGTCGAGTTGCTCGGCGACATCGACGACGCCCTGGCGGCCGTTGGGGCCGGCGACGCCGAGCCGATGTTGGCGCTACGGACGACCGTGCGGCGGGCGCTAGAGCGGCGCTGCCGCTCCGACGGCACCGAGCCGGCTCAGTCCGACGGAGTCGTCGAGCTACGGTACGACATCCACCGAGCGGCCATGGAGCAGATGGGCTCGGTACCGCATGACCCCCAGTCCACCGACTGGATCGCCCGGTCAGAAAGGCTGGCTGGCACGGCCGGCGGCAGCTCGGCGGCATTGAGCCTGTGGGCCAAGTGGCTCGCCCGCGGCTGGCGCTTCGACGAGGCTCTGGCGGTCGGCGCCCTGATCGTCGCCGAGTATCCGCTGGCAGAGGAGTGGCGGGTGGCCTTGGGGAGGGGCTACCGCTCGGCCGGGCGGTACGAAGAGGCCATGCTGTTGGACCTGGAGACGTTGATGGCTCGTCAACAGGTCCTCGGACCGGAGCATCCCGACACCCTGAGGTCGCGCAATGTCTTGGCGATCGACTACACGAATCTCGGTCGGTATGACGAGGCGTTGGCGCTCGAGCTGGAGACATTGGCCTTTAGTGAGCGGGTGCTTGGACCCGATCACCCCACGACACTCAGTTCACGGCACAATCTGGCCGGGACCTACGTGATGCTTGGTAGGCGTGATGAGGGGTTGGCGCTGTACCTGGAGACGTTGGCCGTCCGTCAGCGGGTGCTTGGGCCGAATCACCCCGACACCCTCAGGTCGCGGCATAACCTGGCCGCAACCTACTCGATGCTTGGCCAGCACGATGAGGCGTTGGCGCTTGACCGGGAGACGTTGGCGATCCGTCAGCGTGTGCTCGGCCCAGATCACCCCGACACCCTCCTGTCGAGGAGAAAACTCGCCATCGACCTCGCAAACCTTGGGCTTGAGACGGACACCGCCGGCCCGCGCCCTTCGGCAGTGCCATTGGGGTCTGACACCTTTGGCCGGATTCGGTTGGGTCGTCGGTAATCGGCCGGGCCAATCGGCCTCCCCTTCCGCCCCAACTGGCTTGCCCGGTCCAGCGCACCCGCTAATCCCGCAGCTCGGCTGGTACCTGGAAGGCCTGCGAATCGGACAGCTCGCGCTCGCGCTGGTAGCGGTTGACCCAGCCGCGCTGGCCCGGCCCGACGTACAACTGGCGCGGGCGGTAGATCCGCTCGGTCGGGTCGTCGAACATTTCCTTCCACTGGGCGATCCAGCCGGGCATCCGGCCGATGGCGAACATGACGGTGAACATGTTCGTCGGGATGCCGAGCGCGGTCAGGATGATGCCGGAGTAGAAATCGACGTTCGGATAGAGGTGGCGCGACAGGAAGTAGTCGTCCTCCAGGGCGACGGCTTCGAGCTCCTGGGCCAGGTCGAGCAGCGGGCTGGTTTGGGGCGACTTGTCCAGCAGGTCGTGGCAGGCCTGTTTCAGCAGGGTCGCGCGCGGGTCGAACGACTTGTACACCCGGTGGCCGAAGCCCATCAGGCGCTCGCCGGACGACTTGTCCTTGACCCGGGCGACGTACTGCGCCACCGAGGTACCGCTTTGCTCCAGGTACTTCAGCGTCTCGATGACCGCCTGATTGGCCCCGCCGTGGCTCTTGCCCCACAAGGCGCAGACACCGGCGGCGGCCGAGGCGTAGAGGTTGGCCTCGCCGGAGGCCACCATCCGCACGGTCGAGGTCGAGCAGTTCTGCTCGTGGTCGGCGTGGAGCATGAAGAAAAGGTTGAGCGCGGCCGTGGCCTCAGCGCTAGGCATGTGGTCGCGGTACGGCCGGCTGAACATCATGTGGAGGAAGTTTTCGACGTACTTCAAGTCGTACCGCGGGTAGACCAGCGGCTCGCCGATCGATGATTTGTACGCCGCCGCGGCGATCGTCCGGACCTTCGAAATCAGCGACGCCGCCACCCGCCAGAACTCGTCCTCGGACTCGATGACCAGCCCGGGCAGGTCGTACGCCTGGAGGGCGTTGATCATAGCCGACAGGATCGACATCGGGTGGGCATGGACCGGGAAGCCGGCGAAGTGGCGCCGGAAATCCTCCGGCATGGCCGAGCGCTCGGTCAGCAGATCGGAGAAGCGTTTCTTCTCGTCGGCGGTCGGCAACTCGCCCCAAATCAGCAGTTGCGCGGTCTCGATGAAGGAGCAATGCTTGGCAATGTCCTCGATCGGGTAGCCGCGGTACCGCAAGATGCCGGCCTCGCCGTCGATGAAGGTGATGGCCGACTGGCAGGACCCCGTGTTGGCGTAGCCATCGTCCAGCGTGATGTAGCCGGTCTGGGCGCGCAACCGTCGGATGTCGATGGCTTGCTCGCCCTCGCTGCCGACCAGGACAGGCAGGTCGATGGTCTTGCCGTCGGGCAGGATTAGTCTCGCGGGCTCGGTCATGTCGCCTCCTTGGGGTCCCCTGTCAGTCCGTCCTGACAGGTATCCTTGTATGATATCGGTACGAGACGACCAGCGGAGGAGGCGTCCATGAGCCAACCGACCGAGGACTCGTCAACGCAGGGTGAGGCCTGGCAGCCGTACCCGCCGAAAACGGCGGCCGACCCAGTGGAGGGGGAGGGGTCCACGAGCCAGCGGACGGCGGACTCGCCGGCCGAGGATGATACCTGGCAGTCGTACTCGCCGGCAGCGCCCGACCAGGCAGTCGAGCCCGACCGCCCGCAAGCCGTCCGTGACGAGGAGCGTTTCCTCGACGCCGTCGCCTCGCGGGGCGACGATCTCGATGCCAGCCAGATGGATGTACTGCGCGATGTTGTCAGTCAGTGGTACGACGACGCAGACCGAGGGCGGTGAACGCTCGCGTTCATCGCCGAGGTCAAGGAAGTCGTTGGTAACATGACGAGACGGATGGCATTGTCCGGCAGAAACCCGCAGCCGACCCGGTCGACCCTGACCTGTAACGTGACCCGCGCTTAGGCGCCGGCCAGTACGCCGCCGGCGGCCTCGAAAGCGTACCGGGCCGCGCCGACGATGCCGGCCTGGTTGCGCAACTGGGCCGGTACGATCGGGCAGTTCAGTTCGAG
>Ga0123357_10015137_pt1 | contig 10103 bp, 7 predicted proteins | sample TergutEmb28metaG_FD_89873 | JGI IMG/M metagenome (GOLD analysis project Ga0123357, IMG submission 89873) | Embiratermes neotenicus P4 segment gut microbial communities from Petit-Saut dam, French Guiana - Emb289 P4 | ecosystem: Host-associated > Arthropoda: Insects > Digestive system > Gut ... | reverse complement strand
TAGTTGTGGTGTCTGTCGTCTTCTGTGTGTGGTAATAGTGTATATGCAGACGAGCACATCCAGTGGACATTTCACTGTTCTCACATGTAAATTGATAACCTTTAAAAAATGTAAACTGTTGCAATTCTTTCATCAAGAAAAATCAAAACCAGTCTATACACATCTGACTTGATGCAGAAAATATACGTTATTTCGGACTGCAGTTCTATAGTAGTATACATGTAATCTGTATTCTCATACATGATTCTATTACAAACACAATGATACATCTAGCATTTTAAATTGGTTAGATAATTTGAGCATTAGGGGTTTAAATGCAGCTGGTGTACTAAGCTTAACTTCTGTACTATTAATTATGCAGAACGTCACACCATGGCAAAGACAACAGGGTAATGTGTGCATAAGATAAAATGTAACATGTCTGAAACATGAAGAATACTGAAGTTTAAAAGTACTCAAGATATCTCAGAAGGTAGAAATACAACAAGACCATAACATCATGTTGAAGACTGGGGTATAGACCAATTTAGAGTCAGGAATCCTCTGGACTTGCTTTGGAAGAGGTTATGGAGCTGTCACAAGACATACAAGGCAACGAAGATATATGTGAAGAAACTGAAATGATTCCAATACATGTAGGACTATATTCAAAAGCAGAAATAAAAGAAATGTATTTCTTGAACATGATGCCTTACTTACAAATGATATAGCAAAGAATCATCATCATCACTGAAATCAAAATTTCTAACCCATTTAAACAATAAACTGTTACAAGAACCGTCATCCAGGGTGTGATACCATGGAATCTGGGAGAGATACATGCACGCCCATCCAGACTACATGGTGTTACATGCTCAAAGACACAAATTATCATTGGTAAATCCAGCAACAATCTAAAATCTCACACTCAACTGTTATGCAGAAATTACCAGTATTACTCTCTAGAATCCTTGGACCAAAGTGCAAAGATATGCACATATGCATGTGTTCATATACATGTAAGATTCAAATTCAGATTACCTCCAAAACTGATGACATGGGAACGATTAGAATACAATGTTAGAAAGAACATGCTGCATATTCTGAAGACACACAATTACCCCCATATTCTGCATAAATACTAAACAGTGACAAACATGTCTGATGATGGACAACACACATTACTACAATTTAAAAATTACAACATAACAGAAGTCAGAAACTACAAGTTCTTTGCTAGTGCCAGGTGCCAGGATATCAAGAAGCAGCTGTATTATGACAAACACATCAGCTGGGCAGTTCACTGCTCCCATAAACTGAAAATTTTCATGAAACGTTGCAGTTTCCTTAATAAAATAAATAACTAACATCTTGTTAAATGCATATGGGTCCTTTTGTAAACAACAATCAGTATTCTTACACATGATTCTAAATACAAATGTAACAAGAACTAATGAATTATGCTTTGTACTGGTTTGCATAATTTTACCACTGCAGATTTTAAATGGAGCAGATAAACTGAGCTCAACTTCCGTGCTGTCACTTATGCCATCAGTGCTCAGAGAAGGGTTAGCACACCTCAGTGTTTCATCCAACTTATATTACTAACACATTTAATAAAGGTAACTTTATGAAAGAAGCAGGTAAAAAATCTAAAGACTCTATCTGCAAGATCACTGCACTTTCTTCTGGCCACAGATTCAACTGTAATGAACATGGCATTCTCTAAAACATGCAACATCTGCAAAGGATGTCCAGTTTAAAAGAAGTAATCTAAATATCATTTCTTGCATCTCTACCAAAAGAAATTATCTCTCAAAATAGTAAATCAGAGTTACTTGTGAGTTTTGAGGTTTTCCTAGTGGTGTAATCATGTATTTTTGTCTTCAGGTCTGCAAGGTAATATCTCGGAGGACAAGAATACTCAGTAAGGCACAACCACTATACGTACTTCTCTTGACTTCAACTTTATACTACTGCAATTTCACCATTCATACAACTAGAACAAATGTTTCATAAAGATTACACTACATCAGCAACCTCCCACTCTTAACCAATGTACTATGCTTTCTGTCTAACATTACAATGTAACAGCACACTCAACAGAGCCAACAAAATTTCTATCGCATAATTTTTCCCCTCTCCACATCCCAATATCCAGGAAATATGTGATTACTGTATACTTAAGAAAAGACTGAAAATGCCCTTCCACATAATTTCAATTTTTAAAATACCAATATCAAAATCCATCTTTAAAAAAAAACAACAGGAATTCAACAGTTCATCACATATCATGGCCAAATCTGTCACTGCTTTGCAAGCTCTTCTTTCTAATACAATATCAAAATAAATTCCCACACAATATACAGTTTCTGAAAGCTGACATGATTAAATTCATGTCACAAAAAAGAGGAAAATATCTGCCACAGAAAGAGTGATACTTCTTGAACTGTATTCACTCTAAACTGTCAAAACATTCTCATATCATAAGGTAACCTACTGGACATCTTTGGGTGTATGAAGTTAAAAGAGGAAATCCTGGGTCTTCGTAAAATGTCATAGTTACCTGAATTTTACCTAGCTGTCCAAACATCTTTCAGAAATCAAACTTTGTTCTGGTCATGTCATGTACGTCTAATAATTACCTACTCCCCAATATCAATGAAACAGAAATGCACTCTACATACAGCAAAACTCATACCGCTTTACAATGAAACTATGCCTATTCCATAAACAACGCAAATAAGCACACATAAACAAGAGGATACACTTAATACACAATATCGGGGGCAATGACCAAAACTGTGACAAAAAGGCAAAATTTAAAATCTCTGCTCTAAAACACCTCATTCAACCACTAGCAAAAAAGGTCCTTCATCTGAAACCCTGCAAATTCATGGTAATGAGCAAGTCTGTATAGCAGAAAGACATCTCCCTTGAATTGTTCTGAATGAATGCGAGCCCACAGAGATCTAGGACTTCCTCAATCCATTTACAAAAATTCTAGAATACTACCTTAAAACTGGCTATTTTCTCCCACACTCCTCCTGCTGGTCACTCCATATCCTTCAATTATGTCCCACTTGACATACTTAGCCTCAGAAGTTGGTCCTGTATCCAACGAACAGGGTAATGGTTGAAAAACTTTATGTGCTCACCTACTCAAGAGATGTCCTGCCTTTTATTGAGTTCATTACAGTCCTTACAACAGCCTATCATTGTTCCAAAGCCACATGAATACACAGGTAATAATTTTGTGCATAGTAATCTTTCATTTTTGACAGAAGATGGGAAGTTAAAATATCCTGGAATGAATGACAACAGCATCATAAAGTAGCCAGACACAAAATCAGTTACTGCTGATCCTGTGTATTTGCAGTACTGACACGTGTGGAAGCGACCACTTCCACACATGTCAGCACCACAAAACAGAAACAACAGTGACTTGTATTTGGTTGGCGGATACATGATAAAATTTCAATCTGGGGGGGGGACTCAGTATAATATGCAGAAAAGATAATATAACCACAATAACCAAAATAGGTGGGTAAAGAAGGAACAGTATATTGTGAAATCATTGGGGTTAGTGGTTTCAATGGTCCTAAACTATAATTCAGATCAAGCACTGATACTCTGCGCTCAGACCTATTACCAAAATTTCAGATCTGCTGTTTGTTGCCAGTGTCAGTCTTATAATTATTAGTACTATCACATCGTGCGAATACTGTAACAAGATGATGATATTCAAACCTATAATGGGCAGTAAGTCTGTTAATTTCATTAACTGAAAAATACTGTATGGATTGTTATGTTCTATAATATAAAGTATACATGGCTTTTAGCAATCAGCTGAGATACAGGGGTTTATGAAGCAAATATCAAATTAATGTGTTTTGTAATTTGGTTTAAAACAGAACACTGGAAACATGGCTACTTTCCATATAATAATGATAATCATCACAAGCACCTAGGATGTGAACCCGTATCTGGGCACTGATACAAAGAAATGAAAAGGCATACAGTTTCCTACCTTGTCCGCCATCTTGTGAGCCCCCAGAATCGTGTGAAAGACCCGATATTGATGCATATATTGCAGATGTCCCTGAAAAGAGTTACACAAATAAGCAAACACTGTGGGTCACCTTAATACAGGTGTCTTCTAACTGTCAGACATTTAAGAATTAGTCACTTAAGTGCACATTTTCTCTTCCATATCATGAACATTTTCAGGCATACTTGAATACATATGGGGGTTGCCTAAAAATTTTTGCAACACCTTCAATTCAGTCAAAAACAAAATCAAAGTGTCTGCATTTTTTGGTGGTTAATTTTGAATGTCCCGCTTGCTATTGCAGCGCCGAGGAACAACACTTTTTCTTGTGCATGCGCATGGGGTCATCAACCTTGCATGGTATGGTGATGTGCATCTTAAACAACTGAATTTCTTGTGGCAGAGAAAGCATCAATAAAAAAAGAATATTCACAAGCGGTAAAAAAATTTATACGTTATCAATTCTGTTAACAAGAGCACCGATTGCCACTGGACATTAAGGATTTCAAGTTCTGAGAAAGGACAAGCGGAGCTTACTTAAAGCGCATTGCTCTGGTTGGCCAACAAAAGCAGTCACTCTGGTGTTGCTGTAATGTGCTGATGAACTTGTTCGGAACAACCGACAGATTAAAATGAGCCTGCAGTCGAGTTCTCAGTACCCAAGGGATGTGTGAACTACATTAATGATGCCTTAGGTTATGCAAAAGTGTGTGCTCGTTTGGTTCTACGAAACCTAACAGACTATCATACAACTGTGCGGAGAGTTCAGATGTGCTCTCCCGTTGCGTGGCTGATGGTGAAAGCTTTCCGTAACGTATCGTCAGTGGGGATGAAACATGGTCCACAACTTCGAACCACACACAAAAAGACTATGGAATGGCATCATCCAACTTCTCGGAAAAAGAAGCTTAAGGATATCCCTTCAGCAGGGAAGGTTTTTTGGGATGCATAGGGGTGACTTTGGTAAGCATTATGCCACGTGGACAAACCAATAACTCAAACCTGTACATTCAAACTTTCAAAACCTCACAGAAGCATTTCAGGAGAATTTGATCTCACCAAAATGGTGCTGAAATCCTCTTTCAACAAGACAACCCACAACACACAAGTTTGAAAACACAGGAATCCAAAATTCGGATGAACTCTTCTTCCCCACACACCACACAGCCCAGATCTTGCTCCCTCAGAATTACACCTCTTTGGAGCCCACAAAGATGTCATCAGTGGGAAGAGGTGTGGGAGTGATGACGTGGTTACTGAAAAAGGTAGTAAGTGGTTGCGAGTACAGAATTCAAACTGGTACGAGAACGGGATGACGCTCTTGTTTTTCGGTGCCGCAAGGCTGTTGAAGTCGATGGACATTATCTAGAAAAACGAACTGTGTAATACATCCATCTAGTTATTCTATATAATAAATTACTACCAATAAAAAAAAACTGTGTTACAAAAGCTTCTAAGTAAGCTTCATAAATATTTATATTATCACAAAGAATAACAATGGTGAACCAGATATGACACAGAGCAGCGCATGATACTGGCATTATGAAAATGCCCCTGATGGGGAAGTTCTTTGGCATGTTCGCAAACTACGAGAAACAGCTATTAGCTTTGGCATGTCTGACCATGTGTCTGTGTCCGTCCGTATTAAACAATTTAGCTCCCATTGGACGGAATTTCATGAAATCTTATATTAGAGACCTCTATTAAAATTGGCTGGGAAAATTCAGGTTTTGTTAAAATCAAGCAAAAATATCAGACACTATTTAAAGACTTCCATACATCCATGATAAAATTGTGCTGAATTCTTTCCAGATTATGAAATTCTGCCGATAAATTTGCTGATGAATTAAAAGCGTATTTCGTGTAAAATACATTTCCCTGAAAATAGTGCCTTTTACAACACAATTACGAAAAATACAGCAGGTCCAGGCAAGTCTGAACATAACATGTCGCATATATGTGATGTGCATGTGGGTATTGAAGACAAAAACATAAATACTCAGTCATAATAGTTAACTGCTTATACCAAGGAAGAAGTGATTTGGTACATACATAGATTATGAATATGCCTATAATTCATGATGAAATACTGTTGGAAGTCTGCAATTACAAAATACTGTGACACAAATGCATGTATAATATACGTATTATGTAAAACATCATGTGTAACAACAAAACATGTGACTCCCTATGGATTAGATGGTATGACCAGGGGTGCACGAATCCCGGAAACATAATATTTGTGGGGGATCTAAAGTGAACTTTGTTTCATGTCACTAATCCGGCACCTAGGATTTTAAAGTGGCTCCTAGATCTGTCGAAAATTTGTGCACCCCTGGGTATGACATCTGAGAAGAGCTAAGTATACAGAGATCCAAAAGCGCCTGAATGTTACGTTATATCTACATTTCCTATCTTATTAGTTCTTAGTGAAGTAAAACAACCACCTGCGTGGAGACCAAGTCCATCTGTCTGTGATCATCTTTAAGATTTTCACGAAATTCTGCATATAAGCTCTTCACAAAAAGAAAAATCGTCGAGCAAGCATGAGTTTCGTGAAACTCGACGCTGTGGAAGGCCACAATTTACTTCAGGGCGTAAATGAATGGTAATTTCCGTATTTCTGGACAGATTTGGGTTAAATTCGGTACAGATCTCCAGCTGACGCAATTTAGCCAAGTATGAGATTCGTGAACATCGATGCAATGAAAGGCATACTTGACCTAATGGCGCAACTACAATTCTGACCATATTTTCTATACCTTTGGTCCAATTCTTGTTCATGCAATGCCGATGAATACTTATGGGTCTCACGAAAATCAGTGCAGTACAAGGCAAGGACATAAAAAAGCTGTGCAAGTATTTTCTACATTTTTTCCCCATTTGCATAAAATTCGGTACAGATCCTGTAGAACCATTATTGGCATAAAATGTAGGCTGCTCTCAAATGAAGAAAAGTTACGTGAATTACAACCCCCCCCCCAACCATTCCATACGAAGACAGAAACACGTCTAGCTTCCAAACCACGGTATTCTGTTCAAAATACGTAACAGACAAAATCCAGAAACTAGGTAATCATAGGAAGATCAAATTCTGCAGTGACAACAGCATGTGTCTTCTGTACTTACAGGCGACTGCTCTTCACTTCATAATAAATACATGCATACCATACTTGGACTTTGTTTTGTCCTTTCAAAGTCTTACTATCTAGTGTAATATCAGTACTGTTCTGTATTTTGATTATGGTAAATATAGTAAATGCCTCCTTAGTTTTACAGCACAGAGTTATCAGCTTCATATTAATTTTTAATTTTTATTTGTGACAGAGGTCCTCCACTGATGTACCACTTATTCTGGAACACAACTTAAATATGAACAAACACAATGCCCCCCAGAACAAACAGATGTCCACTCACAACTTCACTACTAAAGTGGAATGCAGCCAAGGTGAAAAGGATTGGGTACCAGCCACTTTCTGAGAAAAGTCTCAACACACTTTTGGAAGAACTAAGAGAAACCACACGAAAGAAAACAGCAGAAGGCATGAGGTGTAGTATATACCTTTAAAATGCCAATCTGGCACTACCATACTACTAATCTTCCAAAAATTGCAATGCTTTGCATATTTACACTACTCTACAACACTATAACTGGTGTACAATATAGTTTCGCTGCATAAAAACCTTGCAAAAATCACCAGAAACCAAAAACCAAAGCCAATAATTAAGTGCCCATGCAATGATTTTCCACTCTGCAATGTCTACCACTCTGTTTCTTGTAAGAAAAAAATGATCATCAATTTAAAAAGTCACAAAATCCATACGCATTTAATAATGCAGCAAACATACACTTCCTTCCAAATAAAATACTGGAAATCTCCCGCACAGTTAAAACTTTAATATACGGAATGGTACGAAATGCATAAAAATGAGCAGAGGAAGAAACAATGAAACACTAATTACCTGAATCCAACTAATTAAATGGAAGAAAGGATGACGACAATACCAATTACCATGATAACAATAACAACCTTTGATTTATCAAAGAAGAATGAAGACAAATTATTAATACAAACCAACTCCAAATGACTTAAATAACAATAAACTTTATCTGACAAGCAAATTTCTACAAATTAAATCAATACAGAACTGAATTATTAACATAACGGTACTTCAGTGTGTGGAAATTCCACGTCTATGTGCAGGCCAAACAACCACCAAATTAGAAATCCAAAATTCATGGAGGAGCAATTATGCTGGTGTTAAAAATGCCCTGTATGATATAAGAATTGTCATGAGTTCTTAAAATATGAGTCTTTTAATTAATGTCACAACAGACAAATTAAACTTAAAAGTTCAATTCTTCTGGACGTAATGATGTCTGGTAGTAGCCACTTAAATCCTCACAAACAATATATTTGAGCACAGTATGTTCATTACTTACTTTACTACTTGTTTCAGCTGTTGCCTTTGACCATCAACAAGTAGAAAATGTAAGTACATAAATAGAAAAGCAAGCTATGGAAGAGGCCTCTCCTTCACAAGCAGCCTGATAAAATACATAAATTAGCTATTACTCCCAATAAAGGAATAATAAACACAAAATATATGGGTATGGATTTAAATCATTACTGATTAACTAGCACAATAGGATGATGTTACCTAGATACATTAGTTGGTTAAGTAGTTCTTGTTGGTTACTGAAGAGTACAACTTTGATCTTGGTAGTGGTTTCACAGGCAAAAATCAGACTATTCTATGTACATGATCAGTAACTGGTGTATTCCAGGTAATATTAGGTTGGGCTAAGGGCTATGACATCGTGTCAGGGTGACTAATTCTATTATGCCAGAAAGAACTTCATGTTGCATTCTATTTTTGCTCCACCCTTGTTACAACAAATGGTGACCAGTGAAAAGGGACAGAGGCTTATGTTTTTGACATGACCTATGCGCTTTCCCTGCAAGCTTTACCTGGAGATAAGGACCCAACACCCACACTCTCAAAGCCATAGCTTTACTCCGGAATATTAATATGTACCAAATTTTGGAGCAGCACAATGTCTCCAGCTTCATGCCATTGAGTTCTGACTACTCTTCTTGGACTGCATTATGATGAAGAGAGAGACACTGCACTTCTCTGGAATGTCAGTAAACTATTCACTGGTTTGAATGGCCTAACATCTCAGAAGGTTTGAACCTCCAAAAACACAGCTTAAGAACCACATTAAATTTTGCAAATTAATGTTGCTGACACACTATTTCAGCTACTTCAATATGGCTCACAGCTCATAATACCAGGAAAAAAGTGACAAGCCATCGTGAATGATGTTTCTGTAAAACTTTTTATGACATTTGTGGCTTACAAACATAATAACCTTGACAAAACGGAGACATAAACTTTTAGCACTATATTTTCTCTTTACACAATCTTGTACAGCCTTGAAGACTGCTTAATACAAGCTGAAACATGTAGCTGCAATTATGTTTAAAAAAAAAGCGTTGTGTTTGAAAAATACTTATTAGTGGCTTTGTATACATAATGCAACAGGATAAATCACATCAAGTTACTACTTCAACTCATGAAACCACACACACTTGTAAGCATATATAAGTATAAATATGTTATTAATATAAATATGTTATTATGTACAGAAAAAGAAGTCCCATTAAACAAATGAGATGCTTGCAGGAGTGGCCAATTCTGACCCTCTACCCTGTACACATCAGTGTGCCAGGCATCCGATACTAAGGCCTAAAAAATATTACAGTCTGCTGTTTTGATATTAAAATACCATATGCTTTGTAGCACTACAATTATAGCACTAATATTCATAGCTATTCTTATTTGTTCACTTTATTTTAATAACTTAACTTTCAAAATCACACATCTCAGTGGGTTATGTTTCATGCACTAAAATCTACAACCTGTAATGCTAAGTACTCTAGTCACAAATTCACTGATAAAATAAAAGATGAGAAATTCCACATTCCTTGTATTAAAATAAATATTCCACTAGTGTATGGTATCTAAGAAAACACCTCTCCTTATGCATAGGAACTCCACACAATAT
>Ga0123357_10015136_pt1 | contig 10104 bp, 9 predicted proteins | sample TergutEmb28metaG_FD_89873 | JGI IMG/M metagenome (GOLD analysis project Ga0123357, IMG submission 89873) | Embiratermes neotenicus P4 segment gut microbial communities from Petit-Saut dam, French Guiana - Emb289 P4 | ecosystem: Host-associated > Arthropoda: Insects > Digestive system > Gut ... | reverse complement strand
ATTTAATTTGTTTTTGAAGTTCTTAATAAATGAAGTTAAAAAATAAGTTCGGTAACTTTATGAAGAGCCCTCGAATCTTGACAGTTAACATGACATATCTTCAGACACTTCACGTGACAGATATCTTAAGACAGTTCACATGACAGAAAACTTCAGACAGTTCACGTGACAGATATCTTCAGACAGTACACATGACAGATATTTCCAGAAGTTCACATGACAAGTATCTTCAGGCAGTTCTCATGACATATAAATTCAGGAAGAACAAATTAGTGATATCTTCAGACAGTTCTAATGACAGATATATTCAGACAGTTCAAATAATAGATATCTTCAGACAGTACATATGACAGATATCTTCAGGCAGTACACAAGACTGATAACTGCAGGCAATACACATGACAGAAAATTTCAGAGAGTACACAGGACAGATATCTTCAGGGAGTTCAATGACAAATATCGTTAGACAGTTCACATGACAGTTATCATCAGACACTACAATTGACAGATATATAGAAGCAGATCAAATTACTGATATCTCCAGGCAGTTCATATGAGAAGTATCTTAAGACAGTTCACATTACAGATAACTTCAGACAGTTCACATGAGAGATATAATCAGACAAATCACTTGACAAATATCATTAGACAGTTCACATCGCAGATATCTTCAGACGGTACACATGAAAGATATCTTCAGGCAGTACACAGGACAGATATAATCAGCCCTTACAAACGACGGATATTTTCAGATAGTTCACATGACAGATATTTTCAGACAGTTCACACGACATATATCTACAGAGAGATCACAAGGCAGATATCTTCAAACAGTACGCATGAGAGATATCTTCAGGCAGTTCACATGACAAATATCATCAGAGCGTTCTAAAGACAGATAGCGTCACACAATTCACATGACAAATATCTTCATACTGTTCACGTGACAGTTATCTTCAGACAGATCACAAGACAGGTATCTTCAGGGAGTAAACATGAGAGATATATTCAGACGGTTCAAATAAGGGATATGTTCAGACAGTTCACATGACAGATATTTTCAGAAAGTCCATTTGACTCATATCTTCAGACAGTTCACATGAAAATATTTCCAGGCAGTTCTAATTACTGATATGTCCAGGGAGTTCACAAGACAGGTATATACACAGTTCACATGACAGACTTCTTCAACAGTTCAAATGAGAGATATTTTCAGACAGTTCGCATGACATATTTTCAGGGATTTCATAAGGCAGATATTTTCAGACAGTTCACACGGCAGTTATCTTCAGAAAGTTCACATTACTGATATCTTCAGGCGGTTCACAAGGCAGATATTTTCAGACATATCACACGACAGATATCTTTAGACAGATTACACGACAGATATCTTCAGACTGTTTAGACGACAGATATCCTCAGACAGTCCACATGTCTGTCATCTTCAGACAGTTCATACGACAGATATTTTCAGAGAGTTCACATGAAATATATCTTCAGCCTGTTCGCAATGAAGATATTTCAGACAGAAGAATTGACAGATATCTTCAGAAGTACAAATGACAGATATTTTCAGGCATTACCCATGACAGATATCTTTAGACAGTTCACATGACATAAACCTTCAGACAGTACTTCTGACAGATATCTTCATACAGCTCAAAAGACCGTTATTTTCAGACATTTCTCATGACAGATATCTCCAGGCAGTTCAAATTACTGATATCTCCAGGCGGTTCACATAAAAGATTTATTTAGATAGTTCAAATAACAGATAACTTCAGACAGTAGACATGACAGATAAATTCATACAAATTAACAATGCAGATATCTTCAGGCAGTTCACATGACTGATATATTCAGACAGTTCACATGACAGATATCTTCAGGCAGGACACATGACAAATATCTTCAGGCAGTACTTATGACGTATATTTTCAGACAGTTCAAATGACAGATATTTTCAGACAGTTCATATGGCAGTTTTCATCAAACAGTACACATAATAGATATCTTCTTGCAGTACGCATGACAAATATCTTCAGAGAGTAAATACGACAGTTATCTTCAGGCATTACAAGCGACAGATATTTTCAGACAGTTCACATGACAAATATATTCAAACAGTTCACACGACATACATCTTCAGAGAGCTACCTTAGAAGATATCTTCTAACAGTACGCAAGATATATATATATATATATATATTCAGACATTTCAAATGAAAGGTATTATAAGACAGTTCAAAAGAAAGATATTTTCCAACAGATAACACGACAGATAACTTCAGGCAGTTCACACGACAAATGTCGTCAGAAAGTTCACATGACAAATATCCTCAAACAGATCACATGACAGAAATCTTCAGACAATTCACATGAGAGTTATCTTCAGAAAGTTCACAAGACAGATATCTGCCAACAGTTCACAAGAGAGATATATTCAGTCAGTTCACAAGAGAGATATGTTCAGACGGATTACATGAAAATATCGTCATAAAATTCACTGACATATCTTCGTACATTTCACATGATATATACCCTCAGACAGTACACATGACAGATTTTTCCAGTCAGTTGAAACGAAAGATATCCCAGGCAGTTCACATGACAGATATTTTCAGACAGTACACATGACAGATATATTCAGGCAGTTCACTTTTCAGATATCTTCAGGTAGTACAAATGACAGATATCTAGAAACAGTTCACATGACAGATATCTTCAGAGAATTCACATGACAAATATCTTCAGACACTTCACATGACAGACATATACAGACAGTTCACATTACAAATTTCTTCAGGCAGTTCAAATGACAGATATTTAAAACAGTTCAAATGCGAGATATGTTCTTATAGCTTACATGACACATATATTCAAACAGTTCACAAGTCACATATCTTCAGAAAGTTCACATTAAAGATATCTTCAGACAGTTCACATGTCAGATATTTTCAGACAGTTCACATGACAGATATCTTCAGAGAGATCACATGACAGATATATTCAGATATTTATCATTTCAGATATCTTCAGTCATTACATATTTTAAATATCTTCATGCAGTACACATGACAGATATCTTCAGGCAGTAGAAATGACAGCTCTTTTCGGAGAGTTCACATGAAAAGTATTTTCAGACAGTTCACGTGACAAATGTTCATAAAGTTCAAACGACACGTATCTTCAGAAAATTTTCTTGGCAGATATCTTCAGACAGTACGCATGATAGATATCTTCAGACAGTTCACATGACAGATATAATCAGACAGTTCAAATGACCGATATCTTCAGACAGTTCACACGGCAGATATCTGCAGGCAATTCGCAAGACAAATAACTTCAGACAGTTCATATTTCAGATATTTTCAGACAGTTCGCATGATATATATCTTCAGACAATTCCCATGACATTTATCTTCAGACAGTTCACAAGTCAGATATCTTCAGATACTTCACAACAGAGGTATATTCAAACAGTTCTCGTGAGAGATATTTTCAGACAGTTCACATGACAGATACCGTGAGACAGTTCACATGACAGAAATCTTCAGATATTTCACATGACATATCCTTAGACAGTACACAAGATAGATATCACAAGGCAGTTCAAATGGGAGATATCCTCAGGCATTTCATTAGACAGATATCTTCAGATAGTTCACAAGATAATATCTTCAAACATTTCACATGTCAGACAAATTCAGACAGTTCACGTGACAGATATCTTCAGACAGTTCCAAAGAGAGATTTGTCCAGAGAGCTCATATGATGGATATTTTCAGACAGTTCAAATGAGAGATATTTTCAGACAGTACACATGACAGATATCTTCAGACCGTACACAAGACAGATATCTTCAGACAGTACCATTGACAGATATCTTCAGAGAGTTCCTATGACAGATATCGTAAGACAGTTCACATTAGAGATACCTTCAAAGAGTTCACATGATAGATCTTCAGACAGTCCACATTAAATGTATCGTCTGACAGTTCACATGAGAAATGTCTTAAGACAGAACACATGACAGATATCTCCAGGCAGTTCAAATGCCAGATATCTCCCGGCAGTTCTCATGACTGATATCTTCAGGTAGTTCCATGAGAGATATATTCAGACACTTCATATGACAGATATTTTCAGACAGTTCACATGACAGATATCTTCAGACTGTTAACATAAAAAATATCTTAAGACGGTTCAAATGACAGTTATCTTTAGACAGTGAAGAAGACAGTTATTGAGACAGTACACACGACAAATATTTTCAGGCAGTACACATGACCGATATTTTCGAGCAGTACACGTGACTAAAATCATCAGACATTACAAATGACAGATATCTTCGGCAGTACAAATGACATATATCTTCAGACAGTTCGCATGAGAGATATCTTCAGACAGTTCGCATGACTTATACCTTCAGACAGTTCACATGTCATATATTTTCAGACAGTTCACATAACAGATATCTCCACGCAGTTCACTTGAGAGATATTTTCAAACAGTTCACATGACAGATATCTTCAAACATTTAACGTGTCAGATATTTTCAGGAAGTTCAAATGACAAATATTTTCAGACAGTTCAAATTGTAAATATCTTCAGACAGATTTCATGGCAGATATATTCAGACAGTTCATATGACAGGTATTTTCAGACAGTTCACATGAGAGATATTTTCAGAGAGTTCCCATGACTGATATCTTCAGACTGTTCACATGACAAATATAATCAGACTGTTCACATGGCAGATATCTTTATACAGTTCACAAGACTGATATCTTCAGACAGTTCACGTGAGTGATATCTGCAGGCAGATCATATTAGTGATAACTTCAGACAATTCACTTGACAGATATCATCGGACAGTTCACTTGGCAGATATCTTCAGCCCGTAGACATGTCAGATATCTGCAAGCAGTAAGCATGGAATATATACTCTAATAGTACACATGGCAGGTACGTATCTTCACGCAGAACAAATGACAGATACCATCAGGCAGTTCACATGACAGATGTGTTAAGACAGTTCACACGATATATATCTTCAAACAGTTCAAATGGCAGATATGTTCAAAGAGTACTCATGAAAAATATCTTCAGAAATTTGACATTACTGATATCAGACATTTCAAATGACAGACATCTTCAGACAGTTTATACGACAGATATCTCCAATCAGTTCAAACGACGAATAAATTTACACAGTTCAAATGAGAGATGTCTTCAGACATTTCACATGAAGGATATCTTCAGCTAGATCACGTGAAAGAAATTTTCATTCAGTTCTCATATTCAGAGAATTCACATGAGTGATATTTTCAGACTGTTCACATGGCAGATATGTTCAGACAATCTTATGACATATATCTTCTGATTGTTCACATGAGAGATATGTTCAGCCAGATCAAATGACAGATATCTTCAGACAGTTCACATGAGGGATTTCTTCAGACCGACACATGACATATATCTTCAGGCAGTTCACATGATAAATATTTTCGGAGAGTTCTCATGACAGATATCTTAAGACAGTTCACATGACAGATATGTTCAGACATTTCATATGACAGCTATTTTCAGGCAGTTCACATGACGGATATTTTCAGACAGTTCACATGTAAGATATCTTCAAACTTTTCACGTGTCAGATAACTTCAGACAATTAACATGACAGTTATTTCAGCCAGATCATATGACAGATATTTTCATTCAGTTCACATTTGAGATATCTTCAGATAGTTCACACGGGAGATATGTTCACACAGTTCATATGACAGATATCGTCAAAAAGTTCACATGACACATATCTTCACAGAGTACACGTGACAGATATCTTCAGACAACACACATTTCAGATATTTTCAGACAGTTCACATAACAGATATCTTCAGACAGTTCACATAACTGATATCTTCATAAGTTCACATGACAGATATCTTCAGACATTTCACGTGAAAAATGTTTTCGGACAGTTCACATGACAGATATTTTCAGACAGTTCACATGACAAGTTTTTTCAGGCAGTTCACATGACAGATATCTTCAGGCGGTTCACATGACTGATATATTCAGACAGTTCACATGATTTATATATTGAAACATTTCATATGATAGATATTTTCAGAAATCTCTCATGACAGATATCTTCAGACTTTCAAACATATAATTAATACAGGTTTTAAAATCACATTGAAGAGAATTTCAACATAGGCAGACAGACTCTTTGTCACTATAGCAATAGTAGCAATAGATATACAGCACTATACATCTATACAGTTACACAAATTCTCTGTTTTTGCTTTTACATTTACTGTGAACAGTACACAAAAGCGTGGTACATGGTGTGAATACATTATGTTTACACCTGCAATATTGAAAAGAATTCCTTTAAATTCTTCTTTCTATACTGAGGCTAGCAAATCACTCTGCACTAAATACAGCCATCAATGGTGCTGATAACGTGACAGGACTGAATGTGGATTTGCTAAACAGGGTGAGATATTTCAGTACTTATACAGATACTACTGAAACAACAACAGCAGCAGCAACAACAACTAATACTACTACTAATACTACTACTACTATTAGTAGTAGTAGTAGTACTAGTACTATTTCTACTATTACTGCCACTCCTACTAATACTGCGATATGAAAAGTTGATTAAATCAGACATAATGACAATAATAGAATTCACATTAATTCTGTGACGTCATGCAGTGTGATATGTGTTCAGAAAAATATGTGAGGCGATTTAAAGTCTTATGTTTGAAAACAATGTGTGCTTTTTGTGCTTGTTCCGTACTGATAAACCTGAAAGTTAATACACAAAACACTGTCAATATATACTATATATTTTTAAAATGTGATACCAGATCTCATAAAAAGCAAAGCAATGTCAACTCTATACAATACAGTTTAAAATTCTCCGTCTGAAGTTGGCTCCACAGAAACGAGCCGAACCTCATAGCCGTGAAATATGATGTGAATATCTTTAAATAATTAATAAGAACTGTTCAACAGACAGATGTGTTAGACTGTATATTTTATATATTTCCACTGAACAACAAACTGACATTTCTTATTAGAATCTCACATTTCGTCCAAATTTCGTAGGTAGTTTTAAACGGACTGACATTGACATGTGAGATTTTGATGATATGAAGTTGCCACATACCAACTACTGAAGTCTGTTTGTGCTGTAAGTTTTGTCAGAAGAGTTGCCGTTCTAAAACAAAACAAAATGTACCGATACTTTCTGGCGGTATGTGAAGAGCACAAAATGCTCTATACAACCAATAACACAGTTCTGTTTTTATGTTGAAACAAATCGTTGTATCGTTATCGTGTCAATTTGCTGTATTGGACAGCATGCAGCTATTTGTTGTTTAATTTGACGCGCTTCATCTGCTGCGTTTTAGAACGCTCAATAAAGAAGGTAGTAATGTTCAGACAGTCACAGTGTGTCCTTTATTTAAGAACAGCTACATGTTTCGGTCTCAACAGACCGCCAAAACAACGTTCCAAAACAATATAACAATGCAATACATATGTATAGAACAGATATAGCTTTTAGTGTGTTGGATCACAACAGTTTACAGTCTGTGGTCATTCAGCGGCTGGCAGTTACAGAACTGTTCTGTAGGGCCTAATGAGTTGTGTACTGGTAAAGCTGAAGTGCTGGGAAAGTGTGATAAATCTGTTGGATGTTATATGTGAAACAGCAGTGTAACTGTCGGTATATACTCTATATAGATATGGTGGATACTGCTGCATATGGAACGGTGAAAATATGGCTATTTGTAGGTTGAGAAGATTGGTTTTTCTTAAGCATTATATCTGATATTTATTGAATAATACCAAATTTAAAATTCCATGATTTTTAATCTAATGTTCGAGGTGTTCGTTATTAATTTTGTGAAAATATAAGTTTTGGTGCAACAGCTATTGGAGTGAAGCTTGACAGCCTGAGGTTTGGGATTATATGTTTCTTGTTTAATGTGCCTGTTAGGTGTCACAGACTTGTGAGAGAGTGCAAAACGGAGTGAAATTAAAATGACGATTTGTGGTAGGGTTTAGAGCAGACAGCAGAAGGAGTAATGGAAAATGAGAAGAAGCTTCGATATGCTGCTGCAATGTTTGCACTAAATCCGTCTTCTGCTTTCTCCGGAATGGAAAAGGCAAGAACAAAAGTGGCCAATGTAGAATATAATGTTTCACCTATAAGAACATTGTGACATATTTTCGTCACAGACGAAGGAAATGTGTTATGTAATTGTATCACTGTATATTACGTAACTGTATCACTGTATGTTCAAACATCCATTATGTTGCCCCACATAAACAAATCAGATAACTTTCCCTACTGCACCAAGTGTTAGAACTACCTAGGAGACAAAATTAGAAATAATTTAATGAATCAAAATATGAATCTGTCTTTCAGAAAGCCACAAAATACAAACAAGCATTGCTGCATGCGGTTTAGAGAGCAAAATGTAATATAAGTTTAAAAAAATGAACAGAATTCAGTGATACTAACACAATTATAAGCCTCGTCACATATTCAACAGGACCAAACAGGAATTTGAAATGTTGTTCAGTAATGTTTCTTCATCAGACTGATGCAGTTTGTTTCATAAGACTATTGAATTTTCTGTAAAAAGTTGTGAATGTTTAAAGACAATTACTGTTGTATCAAAGGTTGGTGAATCTTGTCACAAGTAAATAAGCAAACAAAGAGGTTCTGTATTTAAAATGTGCAGACACGTGAAATTTACAAAATACTTGACAAAAAGTGCCATTTTGGATGTCACTATTTCTGTCAATCCTTTTTGTTCATTCACAAAAAAGTGTCAAAGTTGTGTTTAATCATGTCCCACATTCCCCTCTGTATGACTTTAAGTCTTCATGTAAGTACCCACAATTCTTCTCAGAATTCTACTAAAGTTTAAGTATCCTAACTTATATTGCAAAACTTTTATGTTAAATTTAATGAAAATTATTTAAGTGTGTGTGGAATTGTTCAGTAAGGACAGACAGACAGTTGTTCAATACGGACAGACAGTCAGAGAGCTAGACAGACAAATGCTAAAAGTCGCTTTTTGCGAAATTGTGAAAAAGCCTAAGGAGTGGCAATATAACAGGAGTTCGGGAAAAATCCACCGCTAAAAGTAAATATAGCATCGTGGTTTGGATACGTAAAACACACATAAAATTTCACCCACCACAAAGTGAAACCCCAAAGACAGAATGTAGTGTAGTTGGTAGGAAAACAGCAAAGAGATTCTCCTGCTTCAAGCATAAAGTGCAAATAAATTGTATAAAGAAATTACACAACGCACATTTTAAGGCAGCAATTTGTAGCAGGCAGAGGGGCTTTATGCGTCGTATTGGGAAAAGTATGTTGTGTGTTACGGCGGTAACTGTTGTGTGTAGCGGTGAGATTTGTTGTGCTGAGTGCTAAAATTGAGTGCTGCATGTGATAAGGGCGAAGGTTGAAGTTCCGTTCATTGGAAGACACTTCTCTACAGGTGGAGAGTGGTATTGAAGGTTGAATGTAGTGTGTTACAGTGAATATTATGTGGAAGGTACTGCACAGCAGGAGGACAGTGTTACTGAGGTTGAATGGAGTGTGTTACAGTGAACATTATGTGGAAGGTACTGCACAGCAGGAGGACAGTGTTACTGCAGGTTGAATGGAGTGTGTTACAGTGAACATTATGTGGAAGGTACCGCACAGCAGGAGGACAGTGTTACTGCAGGTTGAATGGAGTGTGTTACAGTGAATATTATGTGGAAGGTACTGCACAGCAGGAGGACAGTGTTACTGCAGGTTGAATGGAGTGTGTTACAGTGAACATTATGTGGAAGGTACCGCACAGCAGGTGGACAGTGGTATTGCAGGTTGGAGTGTGTTACAGTGAACATTATGTGGAAGGTACTGCACAGGAGGTGGACAGTGGTATTGCAGGTTGGAGTGTGTTACAGTGAACATTATGTGGAAGGTACTGCACAGCAGGTGGACAGTGGTATTGCAGGTTGAATGGAGTGTGTTACAGTGAACATTATGTGGAAGGTACTGCACAGCAGGTGGAT
>Ga0123357_10015134_pt1 | contig 10104 bp, 4 predicted proteins | sample TergutEmb28metaG_FD_89873 | JGI IMG/M metagenome (GOLD analysis project Ga0123357, IMG submission 89873) | Embiratermes neotenicus P4 segment gut microbial communities from Petit-Saut dam, French Guiana - Emb289 P4 | ecosystem: Host-associated > Arthropoda: Insects > Digestive system > Gut ... | reverse complement strand
TCAGGAGTTTTTCACTGTACACACAGCAATGGTATATGTCATACAGTTTTGCTGACAGCTTGCGAGCAGGATCAGGACGGAACTGACCATCCTGATCCTGCTCGCAATTTCCGTCCTGATCCTGCTCGTAAGCTGTCAGCAAACCTGTGTGACATATACCATTGCTTTGTGCACAGTGAAAAACTCCTGAAGATGGACAGAGAAACTGTCCGAAACATGTGGAGTTTTATTCCAAAAATAAATTTGAGAAATCAGTGCATCCAGTTGGTTTTATTATAAGAATATATAAGTAGGGTTAAGACCGTCTATAATGTAATGCCCTTGTAAGCAATGAGATTTCATTCCAAGAAACGGGCACATGACACTTCGTATTTTATATTTATGCAGTTTAAATTTTACATTTTTATTCTTTTCAGATTAGCTTTAAGATGGCGAGTTACCGCCGAAAAATGTTGCTAGAGCAACCGACAAGTTACGTAGTATTTTGTTAATAATAAAAAGCTGAGTTGACGGCGTGTGAGTTCACTCTAGTAATTCGCTGTAATACAGGTCACGAGGGCCCAGAGGGGGAGTAGAGGTATAGCTCTACTCTTTCTTTAACCTTGGCGCTGGATAAGGATGGATATTCAACACCACGCCCTGGCCGCTTTACCCCCACGAAAGACCCGGTACCCATTGTATCGGAGGCTGCGTGGGCCCCAGGGCCAGTCTTGACAGGCGCGAAAAATCTTGCCTCCACCGGGATTCGATCCCCGGCCCGTGTAGCCAGTAGCAAGTCGTGACGGCGTGTAAGTATTGTTTATTATTGCGGAACAGTTTTATCTGTTCTTCGTGTGTGATAGTGGTAGCAGCACAGAACAAACTTAATTTTGCGCAACTGTGTTACAGACATCTATAATCTTATTTAGTTGGAATTCACTTAAGTTTAGTACGTTCAACACGCGGGCGGGCAGACGCACACGAGCCCTGCATCAATTTAATGCAGTTCTTTCGAATAAAGCAATAGTACATTCAGCCGCTTGCTTGACTCGAGCTGCAATGGATAAGATAAGCCGCGGCCGTCGTGACTGTAGTTCACATAAGATGCCAGGCAGCACCGAACAAGCCCTCAGTTGTCATTCTGCGTGTACGTAGGAGGCTTCTGTTGCATGACGTGCGAAGTGAGGCGTGTGTGAATGAGTGATGCGATGCTGGTGTGTGGTACTGAGAAACATTCGCCACAGCGTGGAGAAATGACACTTGGCAATGGATACATTAGAGACACCGATGGGGGTAGTGGTAGCTGTTCCCTAAACAGCACCTCTCCACCTTCGCTGTACACTCCAGTTTCAACACCATCTGGCTCGTGTTCTCCAGTCTCTGCCTCTCCCACCATCCGAAAAAGAGGTTTGAATCATGCTCTTTCTTCTGGTCACATCTCTATATCGTCGGTCCGCCAGCGTCTAAATCACATTGCAAGTAGTCCTACCTTCAGCAGACACGTTGGAGGCAGTCCTACCGGCAGCAGACCGAGTTCTCCGCTTGCTTCTCAACACCAGGAAAACCCTTGCCCTGCAGGGTTTGTAGGGTGGTACGTTACCTTTCTTATGAACTTCATCCGACACATTGTTTCCACTGTAACGAATCTCACTTGGAGTCAGCTTATTCTGTTAGGACCCACACTCTGGTTATCGGCTTGGCTGTGGATCTTCTGGAAATCCATTCATCTCCCTCTGACTCTCATAAAGTGGCTGCTGACGGTTCTCCACACCCCGGCTTCTGAGCGTGGGCGGAAGAAACGGACCGTTCTCATCAGTGGAGGCAGCACAATTCAAGCTCTGCATCTTGCACGCAACTTCTACTCAGCAGGGGCTCGAGTTGTGGTCTTTGAAATCGAAGGTCTGTTTGGGCTTGCAAGATTCTCAACAGCTGTTCAAAAGTTTTACACAGTTCCGCGACCAGCAGCCGATCATCCTCAGAAGTACGTGAAAGCACTGTGTGACATAGTAGAACGCGAAAACGCGTCGTACTTCATCCCCGTGAGTGCGACGTCCACTGCTTACTATGACGCTCTCGCTAAACCTCATCTAGAGCTTTTGGGGTGTTCTTGCTTCTGTCCCGGAGTAAAAGACGTCTGGCTGCTGGATGATATATTAGAAGTTCTGCAGCATTGTCAGGGTGTTGGTATTCCAACTCCACTCCATTATGCTGTTACGTCAAGAGACGACGTTTCGAAGTTGTATGACAGCGGCCTGCTGAGAACTGGAAGGCACGTGATGGTCAGTGTCGGTCCCTGGGGATGCAGGTACAAGCAGAAAATTGTTATGCCAGCTCATCGCCGTGAATTCAAGGTACCTCATGAGATAAGCGAGCACAAACCGTGGGTTGTAATTCAGGACGTGCCGGGCCAGCTTTTTCTCACTTGCACCACAGTGAAGGAATCTCAAGTCGTGGCTAATGTCACTTGCCAAGTAAATAAAGACAGCGGAGGGCTGGTACCTGTAGAGAATCAAGAGATTGCTGGTTGGCTGAAGAATTTCTTCTCCAGAGTACGACCTCTCCGGCAGGTGACGGGACACGTTAGCTTCAGGTTTGTGGTTTCAGATGCAGATAAAACGTTGGTACCAATGAGCTGTCGTGTGGGGGTGTCCATGCCTTATATTTGCTACACGAGTGTCCACCCTCGCATCGTGTGGAAGCCGTGTAAGCACTTTAGCCGTCAGAACTCGGGGCCCCTTGTGGCTGATTCTGGCAGATACTGGATGCACGAGGCTGTTATGAACACTCTGAAGCACCCCAGTGTGGAAGCTGTCGGACGGCTTATAGGAACTGTGCTCGACAAGCGGGAAGCGCTGTTCGTGTTCTGGGATCCACTCCCTTACTGTGCATATTACCACATACAGTTGCCCTTCAAAAATGTGTTGGCCTTCGTTCAGGAGCATTACGGACGAAATGGTCGAAATGGCTTCCAGTACAAAACCATGGCCGCACCTGTGCACTGAACAATACAACATGAAGAAGTGGTTTCTAAAACCGTGTTTTCCGGACCTCTTGGGGTGCAGTTTATTTAAGGCAGTTCTGTCAATATCAGTGTCAAAGTAAAGAATGAGATCATTATATATGGAAAGTAGGATAAGTGAGGAACGGGACGGCCGGAGCGGTTAACCGAGCAGTCGCCTTGATTCACGAATCGCCTCACGATAGCCGATGAGTTCGTCGGCACTCGAGTGGGGTGCTGTCGAGTACAAGACAGATGTAATGGCGCAGTTTTGTGCAAGTAAAGAGGGTAAAGTTGCTCCTGTTTATGGCCTTAAGGCATATGGGCAAATGGTGTATAAGGCTACTTCTATGTAACCTAGGTACCAGACAAGGTGAGCGGTCAGCTTCTTGTCTCGGCCAATTTAAGTCTGGAAGAGTGCCCCCTCCCCCCATTACCCACGGAGGAGCATGTTTGTTGGTTTGCAAAAATGAAATAAATATTTCCTGTGTATTTGTACTGGCAAAATTCGAAGGTAATTTACAAATATGTGTTTTAGAATCCATTTTGAATATTCCGTAGAACATTACCTTCTGTGGTATATGAAAGTTTATCGCTCTACAGCTAATAATTTGTTTAGGACTGTATAATATTTAGCTGCTTAAAAGTCGGTGGAGACAAAAGTGTGACGAAGAGGAGAGGCAACTATATGTAACAGAGAAATTCTCAAAGAGAGTGTGTAATTTTAGACTGTTTTGTTTTATATGTATGGAAGTGGTCCATTGAATATAGTGTTTGGACACAGTGTTTTGAAGTGAAATGTTGTGACCTTAGTACCACCATCAGTGACCACAACTGGAGTCAGCAGTGGTATAGGCCTATACGTTCGCCTTCTAGGGTCTATTACAGAACACCATTTAGGCATTCGAATGGGGATGTAGAAGGAATTGAGATAATTAGGCTTAATAGACACTAGTCAAGCCACGAGCTACGAGTTTTCCTCGTAACAGGCGGTGTATTTTATTTTTTTGCAAACCTGTTGTCACCAACAGTCATAGGCCCACAGATGTGGAGACAAACTAATGACCTTGTGCTAGCCGTCAGTTATCCAACTAATAGTGTTTAATAGTGTAGTTTTATTTCATGCGATTACTTGAGGTTCCTTTGCTGGGAATTGTGTGTTCTGTCAGGAACATAAGGATGTTGCGATTGTAATTTATGATTTTCTGTTTGCAAGAAGAAGAGTGACTTTATAGTACAACGTTAAGTTACAATATTTTTAATTAATAAAATGTTGATGTAAGTTAAAATATTCTATTGTAAGTTTACAGCATTTTACGGGCTAAACAGTCCCGCCTACATTTTCTTTTTTATTAATTTTATTACATTTGACAAGATTTTAGGTCCTTACAGGGATGTTTCTCAAGGTTCAAGATTTCTAGGATATTACGCCATGTCGATTGGTGAATATTTACCAACATTTAAAATGTTCATAGTGCCTTCGTTTTCAGGGTCAGACACCCCAAGAAGAGCCTCTTCTTGGGGTGTCTGAACCCTGAAGATGAAGGCTGTAGGATCCTTCGAAACGTCTGTAAATATGTACCAGTATGCAGGGCGTGGCCGATGCCGGTGGCCGTGGGGGCTTGTGTCGTAGGTTTGCAGCCGCTTGATTCCTGGGAATGCGTGTTAGAATCCCGCTGAGGATATGGATGTTTGTCCTTTTGCGTTTGTTGTGTGTTGTGAAGTTAGCGGTCTCTGCGACGACCTGATCATACGAGGTGGTGTGTGTGTGTGTGTGTGTCTGTGTATGATCTACGAACCGCAACAATTAGGCGGCCCAGGCCCGAGTTGGGCTCTGGGACACAAAAAATAAATGTCACTTGCAAAGAAACTTGAATCTTCAAGTTCCTCTTGTTTTATCTTTGTTCTTCTGCGTGTTTTTCGGCAGTATTACGTAATTTCGCCGATCCCGGTGGCCGCGCGGTCTCAGGCGTGGGTCTGCGGTCGCTCGCTTTCTGGGATTGCGAGTTCGACTCCCGCCAGTGGCATGGTTGTCTGTCTCTTGTGAGTGTTGTGTGTTGTCATGCAGAGGTCTCTGCGTCGGGCTGATCACTTGTACAGAGGAGTCGTACGAAATATGGTGCTTTTAGCTGAGTGTGATAATGAAGCCTCGACAATGAGGAGCCCCTAGCCTACTAGGTCCTGTTGCGTCATGAAAAGAATTACATAATCTCACTGTTGGTAACAAGTCTGAAGTATGATAGGTCACCGGCTATTATCATGAATAAGCCAAATGCGCAGAAAAGTGGACGCAACCGGATTCAAGAATTATCAGCCATCGTTCCAGTTGGTGGACTATTTTAACTCACTATCTAAAGCCCTTTTAAATTTACAATGGTGTAGGATTTGTTTCTCATGTTTTTAAATCACCACCACTTTGAGATGTGTTTTTCAAAACTGAATATGGATGCAAAGTTGTGTACTTCTTATGAGTAAAGGTAAAGGTAAAGTGCACCCTTTCACAGGTATTGAGGCTCTGTACAGGCCGTACGGTCCGTAAGGGAGTAAAGGTATAGCTCTACTCTCTCTCGACCACGGCACTAGAATGGAGTGAGGGGATCAGTATCACGCCCTGGCCGCTCCGGGAAAGACTCGGTACCAATTTTACAGGAGGCTGGATGGGCCCCAGGGCCGATCTGGACAGGTGCGGAAAATCTCGTCTTCCACCGGGATTCGATCCCCGGACCGTCTAGCCCGTAGCCAGTCGCTATACCGACTACGCTACCCGGCTTGCATTTTTTATGAGTAGGGGCACCTTAATGTCTATCCTTCTACAGAAATTATTCTGTTTGTAACTATGACTACGGAATTTTCTTGCATTACACTTGCTTAGCTTACTCATCTTTTTAAAATGTCTTAATCATATTAGGAATATGTTAATTTGCTTACTCTAGCGTTACGTATCAGTTGATCGAGTACTGTAATTTAGTATAAAACATTTTGGTAGAGTAACGATACGGAACATCTTGAACTTACATCTTTCTAAAAGTTTTATTATTTTATTATGAGAAATTTATCTTCTACTGTATCATATTAAGGCATTTTTATGCGTTCTGTGTGGTTTATCTATAAACTTATATTATTAAAGTATGCACACTGCCATTATCACAACTGTGATAATGGCAGTTTTTTATTCTATAACAATTCAGTTTTTTTTTGAGGTTCGTACGCAATGTGATGCCATGTAGTTTGGATGAAGGTACCAGTGTTTCAGAGGAACCTGCCGCCTACATCTTCAGGTTAAACTTTCAGAGGCAGGTAGCAGTTTCTTCGGAGGTTGGTATGGATTTGCCACATTCCACAGCGTTACCTTCCAGAAAGCCGGTATCTGCACTAATTTTACAGACGACATCCCGCTGTGTTTATGAACTTAAAACAAATCGCTGTAGTTCCTTCAAACACAACAAAATTACCACCATTACAAAAACTAAAATAAAGTATAATCAGTGCAAATTATGCTTGTTGTATGGGATCCCATTTGAATTACAAAGTTTATATAAATCTATATAAAGTCGTTGGGTTGGCCAAACCCTGGCCTATGATTATTAAGGACGTTGAAATAATATTGCAACTTTTTAATAATTCTCTACTTATATATGAATTTTTATGCACATTTTGGACACAATTGTAGGCCAGGTATCACCAACCCAACGATTTTATTATAGTTGTGTATAAACTTTGTCAGTCATATAACAAGCATAATTTCCACTGGCTTATACCGTATTTTAAAATTTTTGTAATAGTGGCCTGATGATGTCTTTCCAGAATGGAACATGTAATCATTTCTGAATAAAGTAGCTTTCTTGTGTTTGCCGGAAATATAACGATTTGTTTCAAGTTTTTCGGTATCTTTACAATGACCGCCGTAAAAGTCTGAGGTTCATGTGTGCGAAATCCAACAGCATTTGCTCCGCAGATGTTTAAAGACTGTATATTCAGACTTCCTGGCGCTCGCGTAGTCCTTCCGTTCTGGAATTATGATATCGCCGGTTCACCATCTAGGCTTATGTATATACAGTTTCTCTGCAGAAGCGCATAAAATGAATGCATAATAGGAATTACATGTCTGTCTTTGCGTCCGCCTGCACGTCTTGTCTTTCAATCTACTCAGCAAATTTCGATGGAACTGAATACGGAAGCTCTGCAGTAAAGGCAGTTGGCAATTTTAACTTTCATGTTCATCTGCGAATTATATAAGAGTTGCCAAGAACAGTTCTTCATACAAAGCAGTGGAATATGGCATGAAGTGATCAAGAATATTTACAACCTCTATTTGAGACATTTTATGTGATAAGTTTTTAGCAGTATAAGAAATGAAAGGAAACCTTTTCTGACTGTGGAATATCATGCATGTAGCTTTGTGATCTTGAGATTTCATCTGCGTCAACAGATGACCATGCACCAGAAATAAGTACTCAGTCAAGTGCTGCAGGGACGCATTTTGGCACACATTGCCATTCCTGTTCTTGTTTTGCTATGGTTACAGAGACGTTGCAATGGTCAGATCCTCCTTCCAAGGAATTCTGCCGACTGTTTGACAATCTGAAAACGATTTTGAGAACTTCTGCAGTGATAGGGGCAAAGGTCAAAATCGGTATGACAAGCGGTGAATTACTCACACAGCAGTCACTGTACAGAGAAATGAAATAATGTGAAACGCTACTATTAACATTTAAAAAAAACCCAGTAAAATAAAAATGAATTATTACATTAGGGCCTTGTGTCCGTAGGTTATGTAAGGAGCCTACATCAACTGCAGGAATTATTTAGCATAAAATAGGTTGTAACAATGACGTACATTGAGTTGATAAGAATGTGGCAGTGGACAAGTGTGGCTTGCTTGCTTTTATGATTTCATTGTACCGTTTCCAAAAATTGATTGCAAGTGGTGAGGTTGCTTGTCAGTTTGCATATTTGTCTCTCCACGCATGTGCTACATGTTCTGGATTACTAAGGAGTTTTGAGTAGTTTTCTTTATCGCTTTCTTTCTATTAAATTAGGTATTGAAGCTGCATCCCGTAGTTACTTGTTACATAATTCCTTGTAGAGACGGCTCTGTGACTCACCATAAACAGCAATATCAGATGAATTTGGTGCCATTATCTCATTACTGATCAACCGAGAAAATAGAAAACTCCATCGTGATTACAGTGCCAAAGTCTTCCAATTAAAACTGACCTTGAAGTGTCTGCGTCTGTTTGATTACGCCTGACCTTCCACCTTCAGAGACAGCCAGCAGTTTGAACTGAGATAAATTCGGTTAAAAGCACATTGGCAGGAATTTTGAATATTATTATACCTGGGAATAACACAATCAAAACTTGAAGGAATTAAGGGAGGCGTGAATTGAGACGTACTTTCTTGTGTTCGTTTGGAACCTTATGATCTGCGTACATTCTAGAAAAACTCTCTGACTGACTGATTAACTAACTAACTAAGAAATCAGTTAGGAATTAGTAGAGCAGAGCCTTTCTTGTAGAGATTAATGGTAGCTCAGGTGCGCAAGCAATTCTCCGTCTTTTATGGAAGCAAAAGTTCCATTTTCAGCCGATCCCGTGGCCGCGCTGTCTAAGGCGCGTGTCGGTTGTTGGGTTTGCTAGTTGGAATCCTGCCGGGGCATGGATGTCTGTCCCTTGTTAAGTTCTGTGTGTTGTGCAGGTAGAGGCCGCTGCGAGGGGCCGATCTCTTTTCCAGGGGAGTCCTACCGTATGTGTGTGTGTCATTGTATGTGACCAGATGCAACAATATTTCTACGATGAGTAGGTAGAAGAGGTCCGTCCGGCTAAAAGAAGTTTTATTTTCGTGTTCACAAGAGCCCATCGCAAGTCCTTATCCTGTGCTACAAGAATAAAATTCACCATCTCACTTCTTATGTCTTAAGATACACTTTAATACCTTGTTTCCATATGTGTGTACAAGTTAACTCTTTCCCTAACGCTTTCCGACAATATAGTTTAATGCATTTTGTTTACCCCCATGCTTTGTAAATGTTGTGCCTATTTCATTCTACTTGATTTGGTTGTCCTTATTGTACGCCCGACTGGTGAAGAGTATTTTCGGGGGGGGTTATCTTAAAACATGTATTCTTCCTCCTCACCCCCAAGGACGTCGGGACCTTTAAAGCATTAAATTCTTTGAAATGTAGTCTTAATTATTCATTAGTTACAAGAAACACATGCAGAACGTGTGGCAGTGATAAGGAAGTTATGTGTGTTGCGTTAAATTTAAGATTTTAATGTAAGTTCATTACAGGCTTGGACACGATTATACAACTAAGCAGATTCATCGTGATTTTTTTTAAATCAGCTTAATAAAAATTTCCGTACCATACTAAGAGTATGGGCCGGGATAGCACAGTCGGTATAGCGACTCGCCACGGGCTGTATGGTCCGAGGATCGAATCGCGGTGTGGCGGGATTTTCCACACCTGTCCAGACCGGCCCTGGGGCCCACCCAGCGTCCTATACAATGGGTACCGTGTCTTTCCCGGGGGTAAAGCGGCCGGAGCGTGTAGCTGACCACCCACCCCCCAACTAGCGCCGAGGTTAAAGAAAGAGTAGAACTATACCTCTACTCCCCTTATGGGTCTTCGTGGCCTGTTCTAGGGTGAACTTTACCTTTATATTTTACGAAAAGTATGCACCAGAATGTGTTTTAGAAGACGAGTGGCACAATATTTACTGGAACCGAAAAGTGATGTGATCGAGAATACAGCAGACCTGATACTACGTTAGCTGAGAGCACCGGATATATTATGCACCTAACTGGTACAGCAGTCCTCAATACTGACAATGTTTAAATGGAACTCAACAGTGCAATCCAGAGGTGTGTGAAATTAGCAAATTAAATTAAATAGCACTGGCGTATGCTACAGGTGACAGTAGTAGCAATAGTCCCGTTATCAACATCTCTATTGCCACAAACCATACACAAGTTTCTGTAGTTTCTAAACCAAAAGGAAGGCATTCCAACAGCTTCCGATGGACAGCAGTGAATGGAACAGGCCACATTCTCCGCAGATTTCCCAGTTTTCAATAATAACTGTCGATAAAATTTGCTTCCCCCCCCCCCCCCCCCGCCACCCCCCC
>Ga0123357_10015133_pt1 | contig 10104 bp, 2 predicted proteins | sample TergutEmb28metaG_FD_89873 | JGI IMG/M metagenome (GOLD analysis project Ga0123357, IMG submission 89873) | Embiratermes neotenicus P4 segment gut microbial communities from Petit-Saut dam, French Guiana - Emb289 P4 | ecosystem: Host-associated > Arthropoda: Insects > Digestive system > Gut ... | reverse complement strand
GCGCCGGAATTATTTTTTTAAATTTTAGCACACCCTGTATATAAAATGTGAATAATACAGGAACCAAATATGTTAGATTTATGAAACAAACTGCATTTTGAAGAGGAAAAAACGGAGAGTATACCTCATGTTCAAAATATTCAGTACCTATATTTGTTGAATAAATATATAAAATGCAATGTTTAGGGGTTAGCAGTGCGGTATGACCACTATAGTCATCATTAGGTGTCAAAGGGTTAGAAGACAACAATTGGGATGCGAAAGATGGTGGACAGTATTGAGTGTTAACCTGTCACATTATCATCAACTTCAGTGTTTCATAACTTGAAACCTGAGTAAAATTGAACCATCTGGTGTTACCATTCCTTAACCCTTTGACGCCGGAATTAATTCCACCCCCCGGCCACTTTAGTGGCCGTTCGGAAATTTAAAGGGCTCACTGCACGACATATATATATATATGTCGTTCGGCGGCTAAAGGTTAATGTTGCTTCACTCCTGTAGTAGTAGTGTTTTGTCACCTGTAACAAGGTAGCACCTCCATCTCTTTTTTGCTCATATTTAATCCTTTCTTACCATAAATTATAAATTCATATGTATTTGAAGTCCTTACAAGATATAAAAATTTTGCAAGCACATGGTCAGTATTTAATTCAGGTATGATAAAAAATGTGGAAAAGGATTAATGAGATGGTGGAACTGTATAAAACCAGCTATTAATAAATGCATAGTTACAAATTGGAAAGAGGGGTCAAAAAACAGAGCTGATTGGGAGAAGTCCATTAAGGAGGCGAAGGTCCATATTGGACTGTAGTGCCATCTGAGAAGAAAAAGATGATAAAAAATATAGAATTTGTGGCTATTTAAGAAGATTGTGATTTTCTAGCTTTGATTTGCTGAATTTAAAAGCTGAACAGAAAATGATCCAGTATCAGGCTGTGGACTGGTGTTGACCCTTTGAAGACCTTGAGATTTCAATTCAACCTATGCCCAAGAAAGAGGCATTGTAATTTATGGTACACTCGGACTTTGCGCTGTGTGTACTGCATTTATGATGCATGTATGAAAACATCCCTAAAATTCATTTATATATATATATATATATATATATATATATATATATACAGAGACAACAAATATATATATTTTATTTTTAAGACACACCGCACAATGTCTGTTTTATTTTCCACAAAATGCTGTTTATTTCATAATCCTACATTTTTCTATTCAAATAATATTCATGTTCTACATAAACCAAGCAAAAAAATTTTAGTAGCCATCCAGTGTGTTGAAAGTTCAATGCATCCACTGTTGTATAGTGCACTGAGGTTGGAAGCATGTGAATAATTGAAGATCTGTATAGTGCACTGAGTCTGGCAGCATGCGAATAATTAAAGGTCTGCTCATTGTATTGATTTAAACTTGAAAGTATTTGATGCTCTCACATTGGTGAATTCACACCAACAATTTGAACAGAGATTATGGATTTATGCTACGCTAAGCATGGTGTATAGTCCCCAACATGTTCCAGAAAGCCATGTCAGGTGTCCCATCAAGCAGAGTTAAGCAATAATCAGACAGGGCATATTTTGATAGGTCCACTACTAAGGTATGCAATGTGTGGGCAGAACAAAAGTTGGAGGGGCTGCCACGCTTCACATTAGGAATTGTATCTGGTAGAGAAGTGAAGCTGTAATACTCACTGGATTATTCTAAGTTGACTTTCCAGATTAAGCAACATTGGAGTGCATGGTGCTGAGGTGGGTTTACATTCAACTCTGACTGCCAGTGTGTGTACAACAGGGGTTGTCCATGAAGGGGAGGCTTTGATGTTTTATGTATTTTATCAGCATTATTTAACCATCATATTTATCCATGATCTTTGAGGCGGAGAAAGTCCTTGAAATATTAAGACTTGTACTCAGAATTTATCATTGTTTTGTTGTTTTAGAAGTCATCCACTATACCCTTGACTTTGCACTGAACACCCATCCAAACCTTTACAGTTTATACAAGTGACTTGCAGTATGTTTGTATGTTACATAAACTCAATTGTTTCAAGGTACTTTCTATAATGAAATGTGGAGTTACTCAATGACAGTTACTGATTACATTTGAATACATGAAAGCCATCGCAAACACCGGGTGCTACTTCAGAGAATGGTAAACTGTGTAGTGGTACGGACTAAGGAAAAAGATGCATTTTTTTTTTAATTACTTCTGGATAGCCTAGATGCTTCGATATACCAGTTTTGGAAGTTCTGTCATAATCATTTGTGTTCATATTCCTCAAGGAGAAAACATTATAGTTGTTCATTTTGGGAACTAGAAATAAGATTAGAAGGTAATGAATCTTTTTTAAGTACTGGTAATTTTCTGTGCTTATGTCGTCTGCTGTCCAACATATAAAGTATTCCTCACCTAAGTAAAGTGTATTTACACATAATAAATTAGTAGGCGATACAGATAGGAATGTTATAAAAGGAGAAAATGCAAGATTTGTTTACGTTGTTACACACTTCTTAAATGAATTATAGGCACCTTATAGTAAGAAGGATGGTAGTTGCATGTTCACTGTGTCAGTGCGTTATGGTCACTGAATTTATTCATTAAGTCCCGTTTCCAATTTTTAAACATTTTTGTATTGCATTTTATCATTTTTCTTATGAAGAATGCATTAGGCTTCACCAAAATTTTTCTGAAATGTTTTGGAAGCTAGCCTGTTGCTTACCCATTTAAAAGATACTTTTTGTAATTTTTTATTTTAATATTTTCAGCCTTGAAGAACAGGAGAACTTTTTCTCCAATTTCAAGCGAAAGACAGTGAAATACTTTGAAGAAGAATCAAGTAAGAATTTGAAAAAGTGAAATTTAGAAAATATAAGGTTTATGTCCCTCCATTAAACCTTCATATAAAACTGCTCAATATTTGCTATCTTCGAGTATCATAGTTTTTTAGCAGCAAAGTGTTGCAATCAAGAGGTTAGCACTACTGCTTCATGATCAGAAGATCCTTGGTTCATATCTCAAATCGAGATTTCTGCCTTAGTTATTTTGTGGTTTTTCTCAGTCCATTTTGGCAAATACTGGGATAGTATTTGAAATCAAACACTGACCACTACCGTCCATATCATTGCCTATTTTTTAATCATCTGTCATTAAACACTGTATAATATGAGCAATTAAAAGCATTTTTAAATAATCCATAAACAAATAAATGAATAGGATAATAAGTACAGGCAAGTTCATCCTTGCGGATGGCATTGAAAGATGTGTGATATACACGTGACATGTATCTTCTGTTTAGGTGTATAATCGAGCAGACATCAGATAGATGGCAGGTCAGTAGCAAGAGGCAGACATTGCTTTCATTGGCTCATACTGAATAGGTATTTCTGATACTATCAGTCTTCTCAAAATCATATGAGTTTTATGCAGGTGTTATAAGAGTGCATAATGTGTGTATTTTATGTATCTCTGTAACTTTCAAATGAGTCACTTTCCTCATAGATGAGATTCACAGAGCAGTATATTCAGGACTTGAAGTAATGTGGGCCATATAGCAAATTAAAGTGTCAGAACGTTAGAGATATGGCAAAGTTATTACATGCCCGAAGTATAATGTCTCTCAGAATTACTTAAAACTTACAAACCTTGCCAACAGCACTGCTCAGTCTCTTGCTTTGTTGTGTAAAAGTATGTCACAGAAACTTTAAGATGAGTACACAAATTCATATGTACTGTGGGCAGCACACTGAATTGCTGAACATTAAATCAAGTGGTACACATAATTACAACTGCTATCTAAAGGGCTCTAAATCACTTCAATAGTGTGTGGTGAATAGTACATATTATAGAACTCTAGTTCTTAGTTACGATGTCTTTCATAAGTAGAAATATCTCCTTCACTACCTGTTCATAAACACCTGAAATTCCCTGCAGCCAAAGTAATTATTTTATATATATATCTGGTTTCTTCAAAATAGGTTTGTTACCATACTGACCCAGCCTTGCACATGGTTCAAATAAGTTTTTATTTTCTTTATTACTGTGTTTGGATTGTGAATACTATTTCCTGTTTTGCTGTTGTATTATAAAGCAAATTGTGTTTCTCAGGAGGTGCCTGTATATCCAGACCTTCCGTGTGAAGTGAAGGTGGAGGGAGGAGATGATGAAAGAACTGAAAGACTAGATGAAAGTCAAGCTGTTGAAAACTCTGAATTCCTGTCCACTCTTCCAATTAATAAGGGTTTCCCATGCGAGGTTTGCCACAGGTCATTTTCAAGCAAGTCATACCTACGAGACCATCAAGCTGTACATTCGGGAGACCGAAGTTTTGCATGTTTGGTAAGTTCAGCTGAGAGAAAGTTAAGGCTGATAGGCATTATGTAGTGATTAGTGATGTGGAATATACTGGAGTGGAATTTTCTTTGTGCCATCATAAATGTGCATATCTTGTTATTCATATTGCAAGGAAAGCTTGCGTAAATTGTAGAATGATAAATGTGAAGTGCTAGAAAGTGGAGAGAAAACTTCGGGATACCATATTTGGGATATCTGGTTGCATGTGTATTTTAACTGATGTCTAATTTGTTCAAGTTAAATGCATTATAGGTTCATTTCATGTGCTTGGCGTGTTTCTGTATTTGCTAGAAACAATTGAACTTTTAAAGCAGTTATGAGGAAGTTGTTTAACCTTTTGGCACTGAAATTATTTTTTAAATTTTAGCACATCCTGTATATAAAATGTGAATAATACAGGAACCAAATATGTTAGATTTATGAAACAAACTGCATTTTGAAGAAGAAAAAACGTAGAGTATATACCATGTTTAAAATATTCAGTACCCATATTTGTTGAATAAATATATAAAATGCAACATTTAGAGGTTAGCGGTGCGGTACGACCACTATAGTCATCGTTAGGCGTCAAAAGGTTAATCCATCAGGGTTTAGAGAACGAATTTAAAGAAAAGGTAATGTTGTCTCTATACACACCATAAAGGCATATAGGGGGAGTGAAGTTATAGTGCCACATATCCTTAACCTCATCACTAGATGGAGGCGAGTGGTCTACCTCACAACCTGTCTGCCTGACCTCCAAGAAACAGCCCCAGGTTACACATTGAGTAGAAGGTTGGGTGGATCCCAGAGATGGTTTGAATGTTTTGGAGGGGAGCTTTAATCTCTTACCCCTGTCAGGATTCCAACTTTGGATTATCCAGCCCATAGATTAGGCACTATACCAACAGTGCTATCCCAACACCTTGAGAACTTACTGTATATTGCGAAATTCTTATTGAAAGGAGGTAATTATTTATCTTTAAAGGATTCTGATTGTACTGTGTTGTAATAACCATGACTGATGTTCTGGGTGTTGTCCATTATCTCAGGCTGAAAAGGCGCAACATTTCAGAGAATGGAACTGTCTGTGTCCCGAGGTGGAAAGTGGAGAGAGAGAACCTATTCTGATGGATCATTTAGAACAGGGGCGTCCAGCCCTTTTTTTGACAAACGCCCAAAACCATTATTGTGAACCATTCTGTGGGCCACACTTTTAAAAGTCACAATAAGTGGTATGCACAAGCAACTAAATTATTGTTTAAAGTTTATAGTATATACATAATTTACAAATGTGGCCACAGGAATCAAGAGAAAAAATGGTGGGCTGATGGTTGGACACCCATGGTTAAGAAAGAGCCATAATTATCACTGGTCACTGGATTTATTGGCCTGACATGATGGAAGATGTCCCACACATCAGTCATGTGCATGATAATAATTGTCATCTGATAATTGTAAGATAATTATAAATTGTCATAAATTATAATTTATGATCCTTTAAGAGAAATACTTCATATTTGCCAGCTGAAATTTATGTGCTAGCTGCATTGGTAGCAAATGTATATGTCTGTCATCAAAAATTGAAACTTAAGAGATAACTTGTATATTTTTATTTATTGTTATTGTGGATCATGTTTTCCTAGCATCAGATGAGTCACATTGCTTTGTTAGGGTTTCCCAGATAAACAGGTGAATGTGATTACTTTGCAGCTGTGGCCCAGATTCCTTCCCATGACTGGTTCCAAGCATTAAAATTTTATTCTCTTACTTTTTAATGTGTGTGTAAGGCTGACAACCTTACCACCATCCTGGGCCATTGTCATGTAATCTGGGAACCTTAACTTCCTGGAACCCTCTGGGCACCTCGGGCCTGTAATGGGACTGATTTACTTTTTAATGTTCCTGCAAATGATTTTACTGCCTTGTACTTTTAATGACTTATTCCACATCTTCTTGTCACACTGACTATATTTTGGATCAATGAAATGTATAGTAATGAATGTATATGCATTACTCTTGTTGTGACTGTATATGTAAAATTATATACATTACCTGATTTGTGCAGTTGTGATTGATATTACATTAAAGCTTTTGGAACTTTCCTCCATGGTACCAGGTATGTGGCAAAGCATTCTATAGTGATCGAAAGTTGGCGTTACATGTCAAAACACACTCTGTGGAGCGACCGTGTCTGTGTTCTGTCTGTGGTAAGGCATTCCGTGAGAAGAGCGATCTCAAGAAGCATTTCAGATTGCATTCAGACGAATCACCATTCCTCTGCAATGTTTGTGGTAGGTAGATAGCATTACATCAGCATTGCTCTGGAGGATAAATTTCAGATTTACAGATATAACCATTGAGTGAGTGGCTGATTGTTGTCAGTCATGATAATCCATATCTGTGACTCTGTGAATTTTAGAATATAAAAATATGTGCAATAAAGATCACTATTGTTTGGTTAAGTTTCAAGGTATCTGTGAATTTGGAGAATATATTGTGAGAAGTTTTAATTGCAGGTCAAATACATACATTGCAATGTTGCCTGTAGTTAACCTTCATTGCATTGGATAGTAACAGAAGTAATTTTTGTGTGTCTGACATTGTGAACTACAAAATATCTATGACAAGGACTTTTCGTAAGGTGGTTATTTTCTCAATAAATGCCTGCCTTCACAATATTGTACTAATGGTAAACAGAGAAGTCACAACAACGCAGTTAAGAATTTTCATAATACCACTACAGTACTCTCAAAAGATGCAGTATAGTTGGATAGTGTTCAGTTACTGTACAGAATACACGTGAAAAGAATATGTAGAGGTAGAGAAATATATACATTTCCTTTTTCCTACCATGTAAAGGTGATTCATTGAAGGAGGTGATGATGGAGAGGGCACTTAGTATAGATGTAATGAACAAACTGTGGCATCTGGTGTGAAAACTTCTTGCAGTTCAGTTCAAAGATCGAGATGGGGCTGGCATCTAATAATAAATGGATTTTTAGTTATATGATTAAAAATGCATGCTGTGAACACCGTAGAGGAAAGGACTACTTGGGAGACCTAGACATGGGTTAGAGAATAATATTAAAATGAATCTTGAAGAAATAGTTTATGAGAGTTGGGATTTTATTCACTTGATGTAACATAGTATTCAGTAATTTGCTGTTAGGAACACAGTAATGACCCTTCAGGTTTCATAAAATGTGGTATATTTGTTGAATAGTTCAGTGACTGAGCTTCTTAACAAGTACTTGGCTGCATGGAGTTAGTCAGTCAATCCATTGGTTGTTTGGAATGAGGATGTGGATTGAACTGCTTCAGGATCGGACTTTGCATTATCTGTGCTGAAATTCTCTGTTCTAGAAAGTTAGGAGTAAGTATGAAATGCACTCCAAGGGAAAGCTGGTTACTGGGTGTGGTAGGGTATTGATATTACTGGTGAGTGAGAAAAACGTTTAAATTTGTTGACACCCATACATCACACGCAGTAAGCTCCTGTATATTGACACGTTAAAATAGTTAGTATAACCACTAAATACAAATGCAATGGCATGCATATATCGACTTTGACAATGGATGTGATGTAGTTATACTTAATGGATGTACTGAATTTGCCTTGTGGGGTGATGCAACTTGAATCTGGAAACACAGTTATTATTCCACACCTGGAAACATCCATGTGGAAATAATCATTGAATGCATGTAAGTTTAGATGGGATACCTTGTTTCAAAAATAATACATTATATATATATATGACATGCCTTAAGATCTTCATTTTTCTGCGATATTGTGCTCTCTGACTTGGTGTTTGTTGCCCAACATTCAGTTTGAGATGGTGTAGTAGCCTGTCTTTAAATTTTGGTTATCTGCTGAAAAATTGGACACCTTGCCCTTGAAGATGAGGTCACCACACAGTTTCAGAACATTGGGCAACAAACATCAAATGACAGAGCACAAGATTCCAGAAGCATTGAAGATTTCTGCTGCACCAGTTTGAGAGCCTGAAAACTGACATTTTTTAAAAATTATATCACAAGTCTTCTTAACTACAGGTAAGACATTCAAGACTAAGTTTTACCTAACGCGGCACTTAATGATACACTCGGGAGAGAAGAGACACACTTGTGCTGAATGCGGGAAGGCTTTCACTTGGCGAGACACGCTTATGGCACATGCCAAAGTACATGCTCGGGAACGTCCACTGGCCTGCAGCGTGTGCAGCAAAGGTTTCAAGAGGAAAGAGGATTTGGTGCGTCACATGCGAATACACACAGGGGAGAAGCCGTTTGTGTGCCCATATTGTGAACGCCCTTTCTCAGACAAGTGGAACCTAACTCAGCATCTACGCTTGCATACTGGTCAGAAACCATATGTGTGTTCTGTTTGCAATCTGGCCTTTACTCACAATGTGACTCTCAGGAATCATATGAAACAGCACCAAACTTTAGTTTAAAGTGTTAAAATTATGGCAGATACATCCTGTATGAGTGTCTGAGGCTCAGATGGTAAGTAGCTTTCAAAAGAAAGATGTACTATGTGAAGGAAGGCTGAGTGTCAATTTGGGCCTTTTGTTTCTACATACGTGTATCAGTATATCTCACAAGAGGTACGTACTGCCTGCAAAACAATACCTGCTGCACTGTGGGCCCTGGAAATGTTATAAACACAGTTTCACTGATGCATTTTCCTTCTTGACAAGTAATAAAAGTCACTATAATTATATATAATTTTTCTTTCCCGAAATTTTGGTTAATAACTGAAAAGTCAGGTATGAAGATTTTATATTTATATTGTTTATCATGACATCCTCAAATGATACATAAAATTATTAAAGGGCAAGAAAATCATATACTTCTGGCATTACTGTGTTGTAGGACATCATAATATGGTGGGTTGTGCTACTGGCCTGTCACAGTGGAGGCCTGGGTTTAATCCCAGGCCTGTCCATGTGGCAGTCATGGTGGACGAAGTGACATGGGGACAAGTTTTTCTGTGAGTACTTCTATTTACCCTGTCAGTGTCATTCCACCAGTTCTCAACTTATTTATCAGTGATGCCATTTAATGCTAGTACACTTAAGAGAAGTGTTAAGTGATTGTAAAAATTATGATGGAGTGTAGCTGTGATTGCACTTTTCTTGAAATGAATGACACCCATTGTGTTTTATAGATATCAGTTGAGTGAACATTGTTAAATGCCATTCAAGTTTATTGTAAAACAGTATTTGTGCACAACACACCACATATTTTGGCCCAGAAGGGCCATTGTCAGGCTTTATATCAATACAAAAATATAAAAAGAAGGTACAGTGGGCTTTATGGCACAGCTTATTGTAGATGTGAAGGCTCGTCCTTTTACCTACTACTTCTGTGCTTATTAATTGTATTGATTTTTTTTGTCGTTTTGTAACTTATAATTTATTGTTGTGTTACTCAAGTTTATTGTAGTTTTATTTATTTTGCTGTGTGTTATAATTATTTGTTTATAAATTGTGGTTAGAGTTTTAAATATAACATATGAAAGGTATCTCCTTCTTCCTATAGCGCTACGACCCTTTCAGTTTGGCCGTGGCTTCTTTTATAATTGATGCCCATTCCTCTCTATTCAATGCTTTCGTTCTCCATCGCTTCACACCGAGCTTCCTTAAATCATCTTCCACATCGTTTATCCACCTGAGTCTGGGTCGTCCTCTACTTCTTCTTCCTTCAAATTTGCCCTCACATATCTTCTTTACAGACCTGGTCTCATTCATTCTACTT
>Ga0123357_10015132_pt1 | contig 10105 bp, 4 predicted proteins | sample TergutEmb28metaG_FD_89873 | JGI IMG/M metagenome (GOLD analysis project Ga0123357, IMG submission 89873) | Embiratermes neotenicus P4 segment gut microbial communities from Petit-Saut dam, French Guiana - Emb289 P4 | ecosystem: Host-associated > Arthropoda: Insects > Digestive system > Gut ... | reverse complement strand
CGTAATACAGAATTAGTGAAGAACATAAACAAAATTAGCCATTTTTATTCACGCAACATAACTGGCAGAACGCATTCGATGGGTCACTCCAGAGCTTTCGGACTTCTCCCAACTCTGTCGCATAGTATATCAGCAATTGCCAGACACGATGGCCAAAGAATTTTCAATAACACGTTCGCCATGTAAGACCGAGACTTGTAAGAGGTCATTTGTAACGCCCACATTAACGTACAGTATGTTACATTACACAAAAAAAAAAATATATATATATATATATCGCCCATTTGCGGCAACACTGTCACAACTCAAAATCTGAGATTTTTCAGGAGAAACGTTTAAAGGTTTTGAAGTGCTATAAAGTGCTAGGAGTGCAACGACGACCCAACTGCTCTCCAGCGGCGAGTTTTGCAAACTGCGTAATCACAATATACCTATTAAAAGTGCATCTGCAAACGTTTCTTTCTATACCAACTACTCAAAAATGCCAAATTTTGAGTTGTGACACTCTTTTCGCAAATTAGCGATATTATCTGCCCAACGTCGTGCACTGCAGCGCTCACTCAACGCCGGGTCTACAAGCGCTATGCAATATCGGCATGAATTGACAAACGATGTAGGCAAGATAAAATAATGACCATATGTAATACGGATTCTTAATAAAGATTCTTTGAATGGGTTCCCGGTGAAGGCGGAAACTCTGTAATAATGCTTCGCCAGTAAGCCTAGGGTATGGCTGCATGGATATCTGTGTACATTTGATAAAACTCCTACGTAAGAAGGGGGACCGCGGTAGCACAGTGGTTAAGGTGCTGTGCTACAAATCGGAAGGTCGCTGGTTCGATGTGTCAGTGGATTTTTCATTGACATAATCCTTCCGATCGCACTATGGCCATGGGGTCGACTCAGCCTCTAACAGAAATGAGTACCAGGAGTGTTTCCTGGGGGTAAAGGCGGCCGGTGAGTAAGGCGGACCTTACCACCATCATATGCCGATGTCACGAAATCTAGGAACCTTAACTTCCTGGAACCTTCTTGGCCACTCCAGACCTGTAACGGGACTGCTTTACCTTTACCTACATAAGAAAAATGGTCAATAAGTAAAGTTCCCTAGGTTATAAAAATTAAATGTAAAAACATTATAAGGTTAAAGTTTGTTCATTTACTTAATTTGAGTATTATAATTACTCGACGCAATCCTCAAGCACGCTGACGCAAATGTCGCATCAGGACAGGATATAAAAATTCCGTCTCGATATAAACTAGGCTCCGCATTCGAAAACACTCACGAATACCCATTTCCACTTCCTCACTACTACGACAGCTCAAGTGTTTCTGCGGTTTCCAAAATGATGTATGGACAGGTCAGCGCGGTTATTGTTAAGGTTGATCAATGTCGAAGTCTCTGCAATATTTTCTGATAAGCTGCACTGTCGTTACATCTTTACACATACTCTATCAACTGGCAGCGATTATCAATGGGAAATTCAAGTTCCGCGCACAGAAACCGAATCACACTACGAACTTCTTCGCGGGGCCTTGGTTCCCAGTTTCCTCAGTGTATCTCACAAACATCACTTGACCTGCACCAGGTACTGTTTCATGTCACCCCTAGTACAAATGAAACTCCAAACCGAAAAATATATTCCCAGAGTTTACAACAATGTTAACAGGACGTGGGAAACTAAGGCCATACCTTCACAGGTTTGGATTCACAGATTACCCGATGTGCCCATGTGAAGAAGAAGAACAACAACAAACTGGAAATCACTTAATATTTCAATGTAAGAAATTACGTAACCAAAGGAATGAATTGATAAAACAAATAAAAAACACTTGTGGCGATTGGCCTACGACGAATGAAACACTCGTCAATAATTATTTACAAATTTTTGTAAAACTCGTCAAATCCACAGAATTTACAGATCTGTGATGACACTTTACTATAAAAGACAGATGAATCTGAGAGAATGTGTGTTAATATTATTAATCGTAAGTTTGGGAGTCAAAATATTATTATTGACGTTATAATGAATCTTCACTATAGTTTTGTTATTATTAAATACAAAAGTTTATTGTAAAACTGAAGCTTAAGTAATGCAAAGCATGTAGTATTACTGTGTAATGGCTCATGCTGTAATACCAGTAAAAAAACGAAAACTATGCCAGGGAAACTTACTTATTAACCATATCGCGATTTCCTTCATACATTTTCACTTATCTTTAGTAACTCTGCACAGTGGTCAAGGTGCCGTGCTACAAATCAGAAGGTCGCTGGTTCGATCCCAGCTTGTGTCAGTGGATTCTTCATGGACAAAATCCTTCCGATCGCACTCATCCTCTTACAGAAACGAGTACCAGGAGTATTTCCTGGGGGTAAAGGCGGCCGGTGCGTAAGGCTGACAACCTACCACCATCCTGTGCCGTTGTCACGAAATCTGGGAACCTTAATTCCTGGAACCCTCTGGGGCTGTCCAGGCCTGTAATGGGACTGCTTTACCTTTTACATTTTGTAATTCTAAATATTACCGCATGTGCCTTGGTTAATTCCATTATTTTATAAGCCTGATGATGGCCCTGTAGAGTCTAAACATGTAGCTTAGTTGTTAGTTGCATAATATAAACATTGCACCACATTGTTGTGTAACGACGGTCCAATAAAATATACCATTTTGTAATTCTGCATGACGTTTGAAAAAAAGGGGAGGGGGGGGCAGTGTTTTGATTTTTATATTCTGGATGCCAGATAAAGATATGGTGCAAGTATTCTGTTGTCCTCATATGTTCATAGTCTCACTGGCCGATACATCTGAATCAGTTGACCTACATGCAATATACGTCGCTCTTTACTTGTAATTTGACAAAACAATCCATTTTAAAGCGTCCTTCTGCTGCCTCGGTTTCTTGCTGGCAGATTTCCGTCATCACTTTGCAGTAATCAGTACCTTCGTATAACGTTTGTACGCTGATTGGTAGATCGCAGCTTCGGGAGGATTTTTCACAGTTCTCAGAAAGTCTGTTGAATAACTGGACGTCCCAGGAAAGTCAGTGTCTCCACTTTAAGGCTCATAATCTTTATTTATTCGTCTTGATCCCTTTATACATACTCGGTGTACGTGCTCAGGGTTATTGGCACACCTGATCACACTCAGACATACGACACACGGCATGACTTCTCTGGACAAGGGACCTTCCCGTCGCATGGACTTCTATCTTACAACACACAACACTCACAAGAGAGACATCCACTCCCTTGGCGGGATTCGAACCCGCAATCCCATCAAATGAGCGGCAGCAGACCCAACCCTTAGACCATACGGCCACCAGGATTGGTTGACTAATAGTCATTTGACTGTATTATGAGCAATGTAATGAGAATGCTGCAGGACACACCGAAGAATATCCATTAATGTACTTATGCAAACACGGCAGCGCAACTAGAATGGGTGCAAACACAATAACGCAAAAGTCAGTTGACCCGTCAATAAAATACATGCTAAAACACATTACAAAATTCCTTTATTACTTAGTGAACTTACAAGAATTTTTCAAAATGAGATCCTCCATGTTTAACACATAATTCACAACAATGTGGTATAGTTCTGCAAATTGGCTCGCCTTAGTACGTATTGCATTCCCGTTTATTTCGGTTAACTGATTTTTGGGCCGCACTGTAAATGGCACGACGTGTACTTCGAAGGCCAGCTAAATCAGTGACGTTCAATTAAATAAAGACACTGTTGCGGACTGTAGAATCGATTCACTTACTTAACTGTGCGGTGTGCAACTTGGAACAGCTTATAACAAGTGGATAAGTGATCGTGTGTGAGTGTGTGAGTGTCTGTGTGAGTGGGCATGTTATATTATCCTGAAAGCAATCATCGCTCTTGGATCGGCTGAGCTTCGACGCCTCTAAGAAACTTGTTCAATGAGTGTAAAGGTAAAGGAATCCCATTACAGCCCCGGGGAGACCTAGAGGGTTCCAGGAGGATGAGGCTGCCAGATTTCAAGACACTCGGCACATGAAGGCGGTAAGGTTGTCAGCCCTATGCACCGGCCGCCTTTACCCCCTAGGAAATATTCCTGGTACTAATTTTTGTTAGAGACTGAGTCAATCCAAGGCCATAGTGCCGGGAAGGATTATGTCAATGAAATATTCCATTGACACCATCGGGAATCAAACCTTCGATCTTCCGACTTGTAGCGCAGTGGCTCAACTAAATGCGCCACCGCGTGCACCCTCAGTGAGTGTAATCACTCATTATCAAAAGACGAAGGACAAACGAATACAAAACTGAGTTCATATAATATCTATGAACACAAAAACTGTGTTCGCCATGAACCTCTGGCCAAGAAATCCTGCTCAAAGGGCAGAAGGTGTCAAGACAGTCTTTAAAGGGAAGCTTAATCAAGTTATTCTCTAATCAATTTGATGTTAAGGGAGTTGTAGGAGCAGAGCCTTGAACAAGCGTCTGGAAGGCTGTAAATTAAATTACCATATTTCACCTCCTTTGAGCAACACGTCACGGAATACATAACGCGTTAAGCACTTAAAGCACAGGAGTCCTTCTGGAAAGCGACTTGTTCCTACAACCAAGTAATCCGATTGCTACTGGTTATAGCTACAGAAGCACGTATATTTTAATCTTCACTACCTTTATAGCCTTCCTTACAATTTACCTCACATTTAGAACCAAATGGTGATTGAAATCTATGGCATATCAACATGAAAATCGTTTTTAAAGGTTGTGGGGTGAGGGAAGCAGGAGGGGGGCGCACCTCTTGACTACTTTATTGCTTTTAAGAGGAAAGGCATTCCTTTTTCCTCTTTAAAATTAGGCTATTAACTGAAATTACCGACAAGCGAGGGAAGAGAGTTTTCGATCCGATGCACCCCAAATAGCACGGTTAAAGAGGATCACGAAGGGAAGAAGCGATGCAAACGGGAACACATGTAACGCGATGGACCCCTGGAGACTGAATGGCCAGATCGATGTAGTCTGGGGTAAATGAATTTCTGTGTATATCGATTTCTCAGTCAACCCTTAAGTCTCTGCGACGAGCTGATCACGTGTCCAGAGGAGTTCTACCAACTGTGTTGCGTCGTAGTGTGTGATCTATAAACCTCGTGAATGAGGACGGCCTGGCCCAATGGGGGCTGTAGCCCCAGATATATTAAAAAAAATCAACACTCAAAATCGTAAATCGGGAATAGCTCAGTCAGTACAGTGAACAGGCTAAGGGTTGGAAGTACTGGGGTTCGCATCCCGGCTCTGGGGGGAACCCAGCTTCTTATTCAATGGGTACTGGGGCTCTTTGCTCCGGGGTTAAAGCGACCGGGGCGCAAATCTGACCAATCGCCTCCATCTAGCGCCGAGGTGAAGAGGGAATGGATTATACTTCCACTCCCTCACACGCTTCCATGGCATGTACAGAAATGTTTCCCCATCTCCACCTTCTGTCATTAACCCTTAACCCGCTAATGTGGAAAATATGGTGAGCTCCTAATAATGGCAGCAAATGGCAGATGGGATTTAACTCGGAGCTTAAAGGATTAAACTCAAATGTAACACATCGAAGCATTATAAAACTGACAATGCAAAATTTTGGGATCACACAGCGGTGTTGACCTAGATAAAACTCGCTTTGGATGTTACATCGCGTCCAATAGTAAACAGTCGACGTTTCGAACGTGCTACCATCCTTCGAAACGTCTGTAACGCTTTAAGCGCACAACACGCCCGTCCGTGGCATAGTATCAGATACTAAACCGTTTGGTGGATTTTCATGAAATTCGGTATAAAAATTGTTTACAAAATGTTGCCCAGAAAAAGTAACGTTCGTAAAAAATCGGTCCTCTTACAGCCATATTTTCAGAGAATAAATGAAACTCTACTCTGACCTTCCACATTTAGTTAAGAGTCCAGTTGAAATGTGATGGCACACGGTGACGCACGGGAGGGAAAGTGAAGGGGAAACCGGCGAATGGAGTGGGTAGCCAGTACCCTTCATACTACCTCGGAACATGGTGTATCCAGCATTACTACCGCTGATGCGCACACTTCGAGTCCCTTCACACTACCTCGGAACATGGTGTATCCAGCATTACTACCGCTGATGCGCACACTTCGGCTGCCAGTAGTCGACTGAATTGACGCCCCCGCCGATTTAAATAAACTCGTCCGTTTCGCCGAAAGAAGAAATTTGGTTTCTGCGCGTGTGCCGTCACATTTCAAACGCATCCTACCAATTTGGTGAATTTTGGTATAGGAGATCTCCACGTATTTCTACCGAAAAACTGTGAGCTTCCTGAGAAGCGGAGCAGTGAAAGCCATAAGCCTACTCTACTTATAGGCGTAAATGAATTTCTATCCACAGTTCCCTCACTTATTGTCCTATCTGTGTAAAATCCAGTATACAATACCCGCAAACAACAATCTTGCACAGCTGTGTTTCATGAAAATAGGCGTAAGGGTCGTGCATTTCTCGGAGCGTACATGAAATTACATTTAGGCGTGTATCGTGAAACCAAATATTTGGAAGTCAAAAACGCTTTGGTAAAGTGTTTGTACACCAAGCCCCTATTTTACGCCCCAGTTAGGTTCCCCCAAAAAGTGAGAGCAAATTAGAAAGGCGTCAATGAAAAGTGATATAACCATAAGAAACAATGAAATACGTGAGGGTTAGCTTAATAGAACGCGGCGAGCCAAAGGGTGTTAAACCGAAAATAAGAAGGCTAAAAACAATTGGGGCGTAAAACAATGCCTACACGTACTACGTTACGACTTACACCATTTAACATGGTGAAATGAAGTAAGTTACGGTGACGTTCTTGGTGACAAACGTACCATGCACGTTAGGGTGCCCTTATACTGAGAGTACTTGATTGTATTGTGAATATTTCATGTGTTGCGTATCTTGTACTGTGGTTGTTTTAAATTCTTTTGCAATGTGTGTGGGTGTTTATGTGTGGGTTTTGGTAATATGTGTACGTAGTACTTGTATTTATTATGTTTTGTATTGTTTGTACTGTGTTTTTGTATTGTTTCGTTTATGTATATTTATTCTTATTTGTTTTGTCTGTGCTAGTGTAAGGACTACTGCCACCGAGTAACAACTCAACTGCAGTAAGTAATTAGGTAAGTAAGTAATAACAATAATAATAATCTATGATTACTCGTGTTTCCCTCAGACGACGAAAACGTATACCGCTGGTAAGCCATCGTGTGGCCAAGTAATCTGGCAGTAAATGCTACAAAACACAGGCTAATGCCTTCATAAAAAGAGACCGATACGAATATTTGAACGCTGGAATACGTTAAACAGTGTATACGATCTGACATATGATGCTGAAATAGAAATATGACAGATTATAAAACTGTCGCCTCGACACGCATACATGGACAAGAACTACAAGCACACAAAGAAACACACATCCCTTCCAAGTCATAAATGAATGAGAAATAGATGGGAAATTAAATATTTTCTCGTTACATCTTATACACAGTTATAGACTCATAAAATTCTTGCGTTCGGTGGCCCTTCTGTTTGGTTGCTAGGAAACCATAATCGGGTTAACTGTGGAACAACAGGGGCATTGTACGTATAACGTAACATTGAGGCGCGTTCGTGCAACCATTGATGCAGTGGAAAATCGACGAATATTACACGACCTGAGTGTGTGTATATTGCTAGCCTTTTCCCTTTCGTCCAGAAAGTTACATTTTAACGCAAAATGGGAGACCCGTTTGGCCTATAGAGGTTCAGAGACACAGACTTTCACCAAGTCTAACTGTCGGTGTTACCCATCCTAGTTGTAAGCAAAATGTATTAAGGGTTAGGCGCTAATACTTCTTCTGGTAAATGTATATCGTGGTGCAACTAGGTTCTGACTGGGTCAGTGGATGAGAGTGCGAACTGAATAATACAGGCTTGTAACAAATACTCTCGTGGGCCCAGCAGCTCAGTCGGTATAGCGACTGACTATGGGCTGGACGGTCCGGGATCGAATTCCGGTGGGGACGAGATTTTCCGCCCGTCCAGACCAGCCCTGGGGCCCACCCAGCCTCCTGCACAAAGGGTACCGGGTCTTTTCCGGGGGTAAAGTGCGGCCGGGGCGTGCTGCTGACCACTCACCCTCTTCTAGTGCCGCGGTCATGGAAGAGTAGAGCTATACCTCTACCCATCCTCTGGGCCACATCGGGCCTGTAACGGGAACACTTTACCTTTTAATAAATACTCTCAATGAGATCTGCACTCCTCTTTTGGGATTTTACGCACAGTATAATACGAGTTCCGTACCGACGTTTCGGGACAACTTATCTGTCCCACCTTCAAGGTCCGAGCAGTCCAAGAAAAACTTTGACTGTGCTTTTACCAGTTCACAAAATCCAACTGACTCTACTAGCATTTATATAGTTGTAGCTTAGACAGATAAATATTAACCGGAAGACAATCAACCACTGGGAGACTTTCTCGGTTATAGATTTACGCTGGGTTGTGGAGATTTTGCTTTTCTACGTTTCAAAATTTAAGTTTCAAATTTGCAAAATGTTACGTCAAGACATGTCGTGTCCTCTATATAAAGGCGCTTCCCAAAACAGTTTGTAATTAACGGTCTTTGATTGGTGAGTCAAGAACCCAACAACCAGTTTTATTTCCATAAACGCCTTCTCAGTGGGCGACTAATAGGTAATGGACGAGGTCGCCACTCTCAACAAGGAGCACTAAAGGCAAGCCATGAGGCCATTCATTTTATAGTCTGTCTTACAAGTTCACAGCCCCTTCCACAGAGTGAGATCTGGTGTTTCCTCTTTCACGTCAAAATATCCTCTCGTTTATCTAAGGTCATCCAGTAGCTGCTTACGTCTTCTTCCTCGTCTTCAATTCACTTTTATATTTTCTGTAAACCATCCACGACGTCTAAGGCCATTTCTATGACAGCTAAGTTAAAACATGTAAAGAGAAGCAGCAGAAAGCAAAACAAGGGTAGGCGCCGTTTTTATCACTATTGCCCTTAAAAAAAAAAGCAAGATGGAAGATCACGTGTCGGAGCATGTCGCGAAATTTTCCCAAGTCAGATGTCGGGGAATAAACCTGGGAACTATACCCCAACATATGACTCAAAAAGCTGAAAAAAATTAACGGACATGTGGAGGGAAGGCCGGATGCAAGCTGCACAGAGTCTGCTTATTATTCAAATTTGAATTTTTCAGTTCTTATTGGGCTCAATTAATTGTTCTGTCGTACACAAATACCTTACCTCCTCCTATACACGTGTTTTTCTGCTCAAACAGGGATTTTTTTGCGGCTTTGCGGAACAAAGTGTAGAGATACAAAAGAAACGCAATTTACTTGAAACAAACAGGACCAGGCCGAATCGAGAACCTTTATTTCTAGAAGCCGTACTGGATTCTTCCAGAAAGAAACAGATGTATTGAAGAAACAACCCATGTTTATTAACTTAGGTGTACCAAGGCTCCTTGCGGCATTGTGAGGAGGGGAAAAACCACCAAACATGGAACAAGAGAGACATGGAGAAGCAGAAAGATGTACGAAGAGAAAGCAAAATGGCAGTAACCGCCCTCCGTGACCTCTGGCAGTCGATAAATTGGTCCCCTCGACGTAGGAGTCAAAATTCTTGCTATCGAGTTCCGGTGGAAGTCTAAGCTCGGATTCGTTTTATCACAGTTTACACAATCTTCCTCACGTCCATGATCCAAGTTACAGAAGCACGTACACCGTACCTACATAAAAACGTTTCTCACATGGTAATCAAAGAATTAGTAGGCAGGCCTGTTTCAATAACAGAAACGGTAAAATATGCAGGCTTTTATTTTGATGTTTCATCACCTTTTCGTTACCCAAGGCTTAGACTAATATACAGGGTTAGTCTCTCGCCAGAGGCCCCAAACTATTGTCTATAAAAATTACTTTATTGAGATAGTGACTTTAAAATTTATATACACATACCGGGAACGATGCAAAATAGGACCTGCTCATAATCGATGCTGAAACTGGTCTCCTTTCACATCCAAGCACACTTGAATGCGTTTCTCCAAATTCTGGAATACTTTTCCCAAAGTGTCGACGTTGACGGCTTGAATCT
>Ga0123357_10015131_pt1 | contig 10105 bp, 3 predicted proteins | sample TergutEmb28metaG_FD_89873 | JGI IMG/M metagenome (GOLD analysis project Ga0123357, IMG submission 89873) | Embiratermes neotenicus P4 segment gut microbial communities from Petit-Saut dam, French Guiana - Emb289 P4 | ecosystem: Host-associated > Arthropoda: Insects > Digestive system > Gut ... | reverse complement strand
GCCTACGGGACGGCTTCTGCCGCCAAGCCCGACACTGCCTACGGGACGGCTTCTGCCGCCATGCACGACACTGCCTACGGGACGGCTTCTGCCGCCATGCCAGCCACTGCCTTCGAAACGGTTTCTGCCGCCATACACGCCACTGCCTTCAGGACGTCTTCTGCCGCCATTTGAGCCAATGCCGCTTTGACGTCTTCTGCCGCCATAACCGCCAGTTCCGGAGTGGCGTCTCCAAAAGCTGAAGCAATTTCCCATTCCTTGTATCATCAAAACAACAATACAGATCAGTGAGCACTGTGCAGCTAAGCATCACAAAAACCTGCAGTTCTCAGGTCATCCAGAAAATATCCCAGTCAATAGCTGGGTTCAGTTAACAATGTCATAAAACGAAAAGAGTGTAATATATTGAGTGGCTGTTGGGAAAGTTAAACAATCCTCTTTTCATGGACCATTGAAAGTCTCAATATATCACATTAGCCACAATAATCCTGGGGTTTATATGAAAATATTTGTGATCGATAATCATTACATTGTCCATATGACACCATAAAGCTTTTTGTCCAGCTTATTAAACTAAACTTACCTACTGGGCGGGAAGTTCCAAATTTACTGGATAATGACTTCTACTGCAGAATCGCTGCTGGACAGTATGATATTGTTCACTGTAGAACACAAAATTTTCAGAGTTAGACACAACTTATTATATGTAAAAATATAGACATCTCAGCTGTAATGAATATTACACCCACAAAGTTTGACCGTCAAGGAAAGCTGAGAATAAAGGGCAGTGTTAAATTGACGGAAATATATATGTTTTATACTTCGCAATAAGTGCTACATGCACAGCTACGTGTAGACTGTCTGCTGTTGCTCAGCATTTAATAACGTTGTAATGTTACGGCAAATGTAGAGAGTTTTTTCAATCTTAATAAAAATAATAACAGCCATTGCTGAAGCATTATGTGCAGAGGGTTAAGGAGAGAGTGAGAGGGGTTAGAATGATGAAAATTGAAACATGAACACTGTTCACAGCAGTACAGTGTCAGACATGTATTTGTACCTATGAACTGATTTGATATTACGCAGTCTTATAGAATTTGAAATTACATTATGGAAATGTTTCCATATTAGACGTTCTAATAATATCCTCTACGAATTTCCGTGAAATCTGTCAATTTGTAAACATCTCAATATAGAATTAAATATTTTTCTACATAAATTATAAATCCTGTAACGGAAAATTTCTGGGAAAGTTTCTCCATGTTTTGATTTAAGTTCACTGTTGCATTTCGATTTTATGGATCTCTTTATTGGTACCGTGTTCCGACAGCCTTTAAAAAGCACTGTGGAAAGAAATGCCGGTGTAGATTGGGTTTGAAATTAGTGTTGTAAGTTTTATGCTAAAAAATTTGTTATCTGCAGTTCGGATGAAATCACGCAGCAGTAAAACAGTACACATTTATTCACAAACTGTATGTTGATATGTTGATACATTACTTAACTGCAGTTGGGTTTAAAATCTCCCGCAGTAACACAGTAAACATTTACACACAAACTGTATGTTAATGTGCTAATACATATTTAAATGCAGTTGGGTTGACATCCTGCGGCAGTAACACAGTACACATTTACACACAAACTGTATGTTGATGTGTTGATACATTTGATAACTGCAGTTGGGTTGACACCCTGCGGCAGCAACACAGTACACATTTACACACAAACAGTCTGTTGATGTGTTGTTACATTTGTTAACTATTGTTGGTTTGACAACCTGCGGCAGTAACACAGTACACATTTACACACAAAATGTATGTTGACATGGTGATACATTTGTTAACATCTGTTGGTTTGACACCCTGTGGCAGTAACACAGTACATATTTACAAAAAGACTATATGTAGTTGCGTTCATATATTTGTTAACGTTTGTTGGTTTGGCCAGCTGCGGCAATAACACAGTACACATTTACACACAAACTGTACGTTCATGTGTTGATACATTTGTTAACTGCAGTCGGGTTCACACGCTGAAGCAGTAACACAGTACAAATTTACACAAAACCTCTATGTTGTTATGTTGATACATTTGTTAACTGTTGTAGCGTTAACAACCTGCGGCAGTAACACAGTATAAGTTTACTCACCAAATGTACCTTGATGTGCTAATATATATGTTAAATGCAGTTGGGTTGACAACCTGCGGCAGTAACAAAGTACACATTTACACACAAACTGTATTTTGATATGTTGATACATTTGTTAACTGCGGTTGGTTTGACACCCTGCGGCAGTAACACAGTACATATTTACACACAAACGGTATTATGATTTGTTGATACATTTGTTATCTGTAGTTGGGATGAAACACTTCGGTAGTGACACGGTAAACATTTATACACAAAATGAATGTTGATGTGTTGATACATTTCATACCTGTTGTTAATTTAACCACCTGGGGTAGTAACACAGTACATCTTTACAAACAAACTTTATGTTGATGTATTGATACATTTGTAACCTGTTGTTGGGTTGACACCCTGCGGCAGTAACTCATTGCACATTAACACAAAATATTTATGTTGATGTGTTGCTACATTTGTTATCTGCAGTTTGATTGACAACCTGCGGCAGTAACACAGAACACATTTACACAAAACTTTATGTTGTTGTGTTGATACATTTGTTAACTATAGTTGGGTTGACACCCAGGGCAGTAACACATTACATATTTGCACACAAAATGCATGTTCATATGTTGATACTTTTGTTAAAAATTTCAGGTTTGATATCCTGCTGTAGTAACACAGTACACATTTACACACACTACTGAATGTTGATGTGTTGACATAATAGTTACGTGCAGTTGGGTTGCCACCCTGCGGAAGTAAAGCAGTATATATTTAAAACAAACTATATTTCGGTGTTTAGGTACATTTGTTATCTGTTGTAATTTTGACACCTTACGGCGATAACACAGTAGATATTTACACACAAAATGTATGTTTATGTGTTTTTACATTTGTTAATTGCAGTTGGGTTGACACCCTGCGGCATTAAAACAGTACACATTTACACACTACCTGTATGTTAATGTGTTTGTACATTTGTTAACTGTTGTTGGGTTATCACCCTGCAGCGGTAACGCACTAAACATTTAAACACAAATATTATGTTGATGTCTTGATATATTTGCTAACTGTTGTTGTGTTGGAAACCTGCGGCAGTAACACAGTACACACTTACACACTAACTGTATGTTGATGTCCTAATATATATGGTAACTTTAGTTGGGTTGACTACCTGCGGCAGTAAAACAGTACACATTTACAAACAAACTGTGTTTTGATGTGTAGATACATTTGTTAACTGTAGTTGGGTTGACACACTGTGGCAATAACACAGTACACATTTACACACAAACTTAAGTTTAATGTGATGATACATTTGTTAACTGCAGTTGGGTTGACACCCTGCGGAACTAACACAGTAAACATTTAAACACAAAATGTATGTTGATGTGATGTTACATTTTTTAACTGTTGCTAGGGTGACACCCTGCGGCAGTAACACAATACGCATTTACACACAAACATTATATTGGTATGTTGATACATGTGTAAACTCTTATTGGGTTGACATCCGGCGGCAGTAACACAGTACACATTTACACACAAACTGTATGTAAATGTGTTGATACATTTATTAACTGCAGTTGGTTTGACAACTTGCGGCAGTAACACAGTACACTTTTACACACAAACTCTACGTTGATGTGTTGGTACATTTGTTAACTGCAGTTGGGTGGACACCCTGGGCAGTAACACAGTACACATTTACACACAATCTGTATGATTCTGTGTTGTTACATTTGTTAACTGCAGTTGGTTTGACACCCTGCGGCAGTAACACAGTACATATTGACACACAAACTCTATGTTAATGTGTTGATACATTTGTTAATTCTTGTTGGGTTGACACACTGCGGCAGTAACACAGTACACATTTACACAAAAAATGTATATTAATGTGTTGATACATTTGTTAACTGTTGTTGGGTTGACACCTTGCGGTAGAAACACGGTACACATTTCCACACAAACTCTATGTTGTTAAGTTGATTCATTTGATAACTGAAGTTGGTTTGACACCCTGCGGCAATAACACAGTACACATTTACACATAAACTATAATTTGATGTGTAGATACATTCGTTAACTCTAGTTGGATTGACACACTGTGGCAATAACCCAGTACACATTTACACACAAACTTAATTTTGATGTGTTGATACATTTGTTAACTGTTGTTGGGTTGAAACCGTGCGGCAGAAACACGGTACACACTATTCACACAAACTCTATGTTGTTATGTTTATTTATTTGATAACTGAAGTTATTTTGACACCCTGCGGCAGTAACACAGTACATATTTACAATCAAACTGTTTGTTGATTTATTGTTACGTGTGTGAACCTTTATCTTACGGCATTCAATTTAGTTTTCGTTCCCACATTACGGTGTTTATATTAGCGGCCCTTTAAATTGTTGCACGTAGTTGCCTATAAACGTTAAAAAATTATGAACCGAAGGTTTAGAACAATTCAATAATCTGCACTTTTGCGAATAAATAAAAATATTTCACTTCAAGAAAAGTTTCAGTACAGTAGCTTACCGGGGGGAGAGAGTTGGGGTTTTCAAACCCCCCTCCCGAAATTTGTAAGTTCCTCCAAAATCGTGCCAAACCCAACCCGACTCAGAAAACTATTATAAATTGCTGAATTTAATAAGCCAACACTCCAAATTTTTCGAAAAAATTCAGTAATATTCTAAAACTACCGTCGGATCGCAATTGTTTTACATTAGCAAAGATAAATGCATTGGCTGTTGTCATAAATAATCTTAAAGTACCAAAAATTAAGAAACTTTTACTACAAGAATTGAAATTTCTTGTACCAAATTACCGCTGCCTCCAGAAATCCTGACTAGGTGGCTACCGCCCACAGATCCCCGTTCTCTCTGTCCTCTGTCCGCAACTGAATTTGTAGAATCCCTCCTCCCCCCCGAACAAAATTCCTTGGTACGCCACTGATTCAGTAGAAATATTTAGTGCCTACACGCCGGAAGGTAATTTAAAAGTTTTATAATTTTCAATGTATTTTATTACGTTTCTGTTTCGGGCCAGATTTATGCACAGGAAATTTCAGCGTGAAGATTTGTGGAGTAATGTCTTTGCCTGGCAGTGTCAGAAACATCATCTTACTTCACACGCACCCCATATTTTCTCAAAACTTCACTACCAACTTTTTCCTCACACCAATTGCAGTTCACACGCGACATTTTACCTGCGTCCCCATCACGAACCGAAGACTGACCAAACTTTCTTGAGCTCTGCTTGAGTCTACAGACTAACGCCATCATTTCCAATATACTTTACCACTAGAACGATTCGAGTCTACATATTTTCTTAGTCCGTCAAGTTAAGAGTAACTAAACCAGAGATATATCAGCGGTTGTCTAAAAATGCATAAAATTCCATTGCCTAAATAAATGATGTAGTCACTCGACGTCCCTACTTCTTCACTCTCGCTGTCCCAAACCATTTCAGATATCCGGTTTGGGGACAGGAACCCGGCTCTCTTTCGCACAGACATTGCAGAGTGCTGACTCAGAAATTAACATTCAGTCCGACTTATTATTATGAATTTGGAAGAAGTGGTAACGCATTGAAATGCCATATTATTTTAGCAGGATAATCCCTCTAATATTTACAGATCAGTCTGTATATTTCTATATATCAATCTGCAGTTGGAATTGTAAGCCTAGCTGAATTTGTGAATGATGCTTTTCACTTGTAGTAGGTCAGGAGAAAATTATTATCTCACTCAAATGCCAGGAATTACCTATATTTATTTGTATAGGCGAATTTATGCATCCTGTTTATCTTCCATTTCAAGTCATCCTCGAAGAGGGCAGAAACTGAACTGAAATGAAACACTGATATTTGAGAAAATCTAGGATTGTCATTTTACATATACAGACAGTTGATACTTAGTCCGTCTTAACAGTAATGTATATTGACACGTTCGAAATAAAGTGCGCTTGTGTTTTGGACACTGGATAACGTACGGTGAAGTGTTTGTCATTCATTTAGTTTGTTGATTTAGTTTGTTTCTTAAGAGCGGGATACACATCAAGAAAATACTTTTACGAAGCACGCCTTCAGGAAGAGAGTTCCTGTAACAACAACGCTAGGCAGAGTGAACTAGGCTCTGCAATTTGAATGGCCAGAAACTTCTGTATGAACGAAATTCAATCCGCTGCAGATTCTCTTCAGAAGGAAATGAGATGGTTCCTTAGCATACACATACAAGGGTCAAAAGATTTACAGGATGCATAGAAAAAGCTATTTATTATGTGCAAGTGTACATAATTGGATAAAGACGCGGGAGCTCGAAACTGAATACAAAATATTATACAATGTGGAGATAACGTGTAGGGCTATAATTCTAAGCTTATACATGACTGTGCGGAGCATTTAAATGGTCGCAGCGCACACATTTGTTGCGTTCGTAAGTTGACGATTTAAAAGGATCAGATGCGTTCGTCGGATAAAGGTTAATAGTTGTTCAGATGGAACCCTGCAGCAGTTATGCATTACACATTTACATACAAAACCAATGATTAGGTGTTGATACATTTGTTAACTGCAGTTGGGTTGAAAACCTGCGGGAGTAACACAGTACACATTTACACAATAACTGTATGTTGATGTTTTGTAACATTTGTTATATGTTGTTGGGTTTAAAACCTGCGGCAGTAACACAGTACACATTTTCACACATTCTCTATGTTGATGTGTTGATACATTTATTAACTCTTGAGTGTTGAAACCCAGCGAAAATAACACATTTAAAATCAAAACACAAAATCAAAGTTGATGTGTTGTAACAGATGTTAAATGTTGTTGGTTTGACATCCTGAGGCAGTAACACAGTACCCATTTATCCACGAACAGTATGTTGATGTGTTAATACATTTGTTAACTGTTGTTGGTTTGACAAACTGCGGCAGTAACTCAGTACAAATTTACACAAAATTTTGTATGTGGAAGTGTTGATACATTTGTTAAATGCAGTTGGGGTTACACCCTGCGGCAGTAACACAGTACATATTTACACATAAACTGTAGGTTGATGTTTTAAAACATTCGTTAATTGCAGTAGGTTTGACAAACAGCGGCAGTAACACAGTACATATTTGCACAGAAAGAGGCTGTAGATATTTTGATACATTTGTTAACAGTTTTTGGGTTGACAACCTGAGGCAGTAACATAGTACACATGTATACACAAACTGTATGAAGATGTGTTCTTACATTTCATAACTGCAGTTGGTTTGGCACCCTACAGCAGTAACACAGTTACAATTTAAACAAAAAATTTATGTTGATATGGTGATAGATTTGTTAATTGTTGTTGGGTTGACACCCAGCGGCAGTAGCACAGCACACAATTACAAATAAACTGTATGTAGATGTGTTAATACATTTGTTAACTGCATTTGGGTTAACTACCTGCGGCAGGAAAGCTGTACAATTTAAACACAAAGTGTATGTTGATGTGTTGATACATTGGTTAACTGTAGTTGGGTTGACACCCTGCGCCAGGAACACTGTACACATTTAAATACAAAGTGTACGTTAATGAGTTGATTAATTTGATAATTGTTTTGAGTTGACACACTGCGGCATTAACACAATAAACATTTACACACAAACTATATGTTAATATGTTGAAATATTTTGTATCTATTGTTGAGTTGACACCCTGCGGGAGCAACACAATAAACATTTACACACAATCTCTATTGTAATGTGTTGAAACATTTGTTAAATATTGTTTGGTTGACATTTTGTGGAAGTATCACAGTACAATTTTACACAAAATCTTTATGTTAATATGTTGATACATTTGTTAACTGTTGTTGGGAGGAAAACCTGCGTCAGTAAATCAATACATATTTTCACACAAATTTAATGTTGAAGAGTTAATATATTTGTTATCGGCAATTAGGTTGACACCCTGCGACAGTAATACAGTATACGTTTACACACTCTATGTTGATGTGTTGGTACAATTGTTAACTATTGTTCGGTTGACATCCTGCGGCAGTAACATTGTACACATTTGCACACAAACTTTAGGTGTTTGTGTTGATACATTTGTTAACTGCAGTTGGGTTGACACCCTGCTGCAGTAACACAGTACACATTTACACACAAACAGTATGTTGATGTGTTGATACATTTGTTAACTGCAGTTGGGTTGACACCGAGTGGCAGAAACACAATACACATTTACACACAAAATCTATGTTGGTGTGTTGATACATTTGTTAACTGCAGTGGAGTTGACACCCTTCGGCAGTAACATAATACACATTTACACACAAACTGTATGTTGATGTGTTGATACATTTGTTACCTGCAGTTGGGTTGACACCCTGCGGCAGTAACACAGTACACAATTACACACAAATTGTATGATGATGTGTTGATATATTTTTTAAATACTGTTGGGTTGAAATCCTTCGGCAGTAACACAGTAAAAACTTACACACTATGTATGTGCGAATGTTGATACAAATGTTACCTACATTTGGTGTGACACACTGCGGCAGTAATACAGTAAATATTTACAAACACATTTTACGTTGATTTGTATATACATTTTTAACTCTTGATGGTTTGACACCTTGCGCAGTAAGACAGTACACTTTTAAACACAAAAGTATGGTGATGTGTTGTTACATTTGTTAACTGCAGTTTGGTTGACACCAGATGGCAGTTACACAGAACACAGTTACACACATATTTTATGTTGTTTTGTTGATGTATTTCTTAACAGTAGTAGTGTTGAAACTGTTTGGCAGTAAATCAATACCTATTTTTCATACAAAATTTATGTTGATAATTGATATATTTGTTTACTGCTGATGGTTTGTAAGCCTGGCAGAAACACAGTACACATTTAAACACAAAATTTATGTTGATGTGTTGATAAGTTAGTTAATTTCATTAGGGTTGACAACCTGCGGCTTTAACTCATTACACATTTAAACACTTTCTGTAAGTAAATGTGATGATATGCTTTTAGTTACTTTTGCGTTGACAACCTGCGGCAGTAACACAGTATACATTTACACACGAACTGTAAGTTAATGTGTTGATACATTTGTTACCTGCATTTGTGTTGACACACTGCGGCAGTAACCAAGTTCACATTCACACACAATATGTGTTGATATGTTGATAAATTTGTCAACAGTTGTTAGGTTGCCACCCTGCGGCAGTAACACAGTACACATTTACACACAAACATTATGATAATGTGTTGATACCTGTGTTAACACTTGTTGGGTTGAAATGCTGTGGCAATAACTCGGTACACAATTATACATAAGCTTTACGTTGTTGTGTTGATACATTTGTTAACTACAGTTGGTCTGAAACCCTGCGGCAGTAACAAAGTAAAAATTGTTGATACATTTGTTAAATATTGTTCGGTTGACACCCTGTGTCAAAAACCCAGTAAATATTTACACACAACATTTATGTTGATATGTTGTTACATTTTTAACTGAAGTTGGGTTGAAACCCTGCGGCAATTACAAATTACACATTTACACACAAATTTCTTGATAATTATTTGAAATATTTTTAACCGGTTTTCCTTTCACAGCCTGCGGCAGTAACACAGTACTTATTTACTCTCAATCTGTATGTTAATACGTGGTCTGTTAGAAAAGTATCCGACCTTTGGCCGGGAAAATGAAAGTGGCTTACTTGGAGCGTTGGACACCTAATCACCCTCAAAGTAGTTCCCTTGGGACTCCACACACTTCTCCCAGCGGTGCCGCCATTTTTGGAAGCATGCCGAAAAATCCTTTTTCGGAATGGAGTTTAGCTCGGCTGTCTTTGACGCCATAATGTCCTCTCTTGTCTGAAATCGCGTTCCTTTCAATGGCCTCTTGAGTTTGCGGAACAGCCAGAAGTCGCAGGGGGCCATATCAGGAGAGTAAGGAGCCTGTTGAAGCACAGGAGTC
>Ga0123357_10015130_pt1 | contig 10105 bp, 8 predicted proteins | sample TergutEmb28metaG_FD_89873 | JGI IMG/M metagenome (GOLD analysis project Ga0123357, IMG submission 89873) | Embiratermes neotenicus P4 segment gut microbial communities from Petit-Saut dam, French Guiana - Emb289 P4 | ecosystem: Host-associated > Arthropoda: Insects > Digestive system > Gut ... | reverse complement strand
CATACACTTGACAGATCTGGTGAAGAATCTCACTTAGTAGCACATTCCTAGCGTTTAAAAAACGAATTACAGACCGTATTTCACAGTCGGCGGCCCCTTCAATTGTCTTAAACATGTTTAACGCACAGGAACAAACACAAACATAACACGAATTGCACGAAATGGCGTCTGTAGCTTCTCAATTCATAGAGGAAGTCACTGCACATGCGCAAAGTGACAGTCCCGAGGATGCGCGAGAGATATGCGCAGACAGTACTTACTTTCCGAATAACCTACGTACATTAAGAAACAAGTAAGAGAAGACACGGTTCAAGGGTATTTAAAGAGCCGGTGCTAATAAAAATATTGTTCGCTGACATAAGTAACGGAAGTACGAAAATAAATTCATAATGTGGATGTACACACTTAATGGCCATTACTTTTAGGACCATGACTTCTTTAAAGCGCCGAGACCTGACCTGGGGACCTTCTGTACTCTTATTTGAAGGCCGCCGGAGGTTATTTTTGTGCGTGAAATAGACCACTTCTCTGCTTGGTACCAAGCTCAGAGAGTTTGTGTGGCCATTCTTATATTCCCCAATTAACTTCGTGGCTAGTCCTTGATTAAGCTTACGGATAGCTTTATCAAATCAAGAAGGATGAGTTGGATTGGATATTTACCACGGATGGGTTAAGTGAAATATTCATTCAAACTTTTGGTCCAAAAATTCTCAAGGGAAAGACCGCACGATAAATGTAAGTCCATAGACCGACTACTCAATTTATATTTTTTGTATATTAATAATTGTCCAACGAGATGCAACACAAAGCAATCTATTTATTATTCTGCAGCTACCTCCCTCCGACGTGGCCACGTCGGAGGCTGTAGTTACAGTTTTGTTTACTCCTGATGATGGGTATAGTTGACACCAGAAACATGTAGAGTGAACGTGCAGAATAATAAATAGACTGCTTTGTGTTGCATCTCGTTGGACAATTATTAACATAGATCAACGACGGACAGAACCATAAACATAAAGATATTTTTTGTAGTTTTTCGCAGTCAGTAGGGGAAAATGCTGGGACAGTTTTTTTTGTTGTTGTTGTTGTTAATTTCACGAACATTTCCTACTCAGTTCAGTGCGGAGGCTTAAAAGAAAAGAACCTTTTGAGATGGTGTAATGATCATTAGAAGCAGAATACAGTGACGTGCACCATAAACACTATTAGTGTGTGATAAAAACAGGGCACAGTATTAGTGCAGTAATCACCGCCAAAAAAAAAGGCAAAGAAAATGCCTCATCAGCAAACAAAGCTAAACAGGTAGAACCGCTGGGCGACGCCTGAATTTAATATTCATTTAGCAAATTACGTCAGAGTAAAATAGCTGGTTAATCTTAAGACTGTGTGTTACTGTAATTAAGCGCCGCTATGTCGTTTAATAATAATAAAAAAATTCTTCACAGTTCGCAAATAATTATATAATCTGGCTTAACTATGCATTTTGTACTGTACAAGATCACTTGAGATACTAAGAATACGAGCTTGCATTCCAACGGGGCAGATCCGGGTGTCTTTGAGTGAGCGTACTGAAATTGTTACAGCAGTAAGTATCGACGCACCACGTTCTTGATGTTGCCAACAGACGCAAAAACAAGCCTTTGTTGAGGAACTACCTGTTTGTCATGTGGTTTACCTTATCAGCACGTCTGAACATCTTCCTGTTTAATTCCCCACTTGAAAAGCAGCTTTTTATAAAAGGCAAATCCGCTGTAGGAAGGGTATCTTCTCTTATCTGTTGCATTGTGTTACACACATTTTGTTTAACCTGCAAAGTGACAACTGTAAACTACGGTAGAAGTTTATTCTTCATTACTGGGGAAACAGAAAATCTCATTGCAGTGTTTACTGTGACAGAGACAAAAACTCCAAGCACATGCTTTGCACAATTTCTTTCATAAAATTAACCTGTTTTTTTTTTTTTCTGTGTCTCACTTCCATAAAGTCAGACAGAAGATTTCCGCAGATCACAAACATTTGGCTGGCGTCTATAACTGTGGATATTAAGAAAAGCCAATGTTAGCTTCATCATTTCTGTCTGTCTGTTTCTGTGTCCGCTGAAACAACTTGACCCCCAATGGACAGGTTTTCGCAACACTTTACACTGCGGATTTTTACTGAAATACTTATAGAAAATTTAAGTTTGGTTAAAATGGAGCAAAACTAATAGATTCTTTACATGAATAGGCCTATCTATCTAAGTTTATCGTGTTATCTGGCTGAATTCGTGTTGGGTTAAGAAAAGTTTTAAATAAATTTTATTCTGAAAATCAAACACACATTTCATGTGAAATAAATTCCCCCTTCCCCTCCCTCTCTCCCGCCTGAAACCATGCAGTTTACGAGACAATTACAAGAAATAACGACAGCGGGAAAGGCCAGGAAATAATTAACTATCCATAGATTTTTGTGGTGTGATGTAATAATCCACTCACATATTATTCTCGTTTTCTTTGCGTCTTTTTCCTATGCAGTTATGTTTCCTTCTTGCGACTTACACGATACAGAATTAAGAAAATTAAAACACTGCACTTATTATGTCTAAGAACAAGAAATTTGTTATATAACTAGGGTATGAATATAGCTGCAAATTGTGTGCAAACAATTTTTTAAACCAACGATGACGTTTAGACTGGGTGAAGTTCTGAAGTAATGTATGACCGATTAATTTGACACAGACGAAATCAACCTGAGTGTATAAATATTTTTTTCGAAGAAATATAATAAGACCCTAAAGATAATAATGATAATAGAATGTGATGAAATACATGCACGTTTGTGAACACCACCACCACCACCAAGGAATAGAAGTGTGGCGAAAATAGTCCAAAAGTGCAGTGAAGTGAAGTGAGGTGAAATGGAGCTGTAGGAAACTTAAATGGGGTTAGGCTAAATAAGAAGGATAGTGAAGTGTATTTGGGTGAGGCTTAAATGAGAGGAAGTGAAGTGTCGACAAGTGTAGTGAAGTGTAGTTGGGTGAAGTGTAGTGAAGTGGAGTTTAAGGTCTTAGTAACAGGGTGTCTACCATTATTAGAAGATACACGGATCATATGAAGTTTGCTGCTTATATGGCTTTTTCGTTTATCACATTCTTTCATATTCTTTTGGTTCCATTTTTATCATTGTATATATGTGGTTGTATGTTTTGTATGCTTTTGTTTAATTTTGTAAATTGTGTATTTTTATTGTTATGTTTATGTATTTTTAGTGTTATGTTTATGTATTCTTATATTTATGTTTGTTCTGTTCTGTATATTGCTTGTGTGTAAATGTGTACTGTACCGTACTACTGCCACCGGGTGTGAACCCATCTGCAGTAAACAAAATGTATCAATATCAACAACAGTAACAGACAGCTTGATCACACTGTGTTTAAATATTATGACCATCTCATAAGGGTCCACAATTCGCAGTTCCTAGTGGGATTTGTGGTACGTTGTACATATACAGGGGTGCTGATAAGTCCTTAGTCCGACCAGGAAGGACACAAGCTAATGTTTCTGTCAGAATGGCGTGAATTTCCTTCGGCGCCTTGCCTTGCAAGAATAAAAAAAACTTGACAGCTCGCGTCTCGATGTTGTTGAAATCGCGCGCGTCCCTGACATGCTTCCGAGCTTGTTTCCTTCTTGATCGAGCTAAGGACTTATCAGCACCCCGATATTTTCCGTTTTGTCATAAAGGAAAATAGGTTAATTATCACAGAAGAACACGTTCAAAATAGACAGTGGGGAGGGTTGCTGCTTCTTGCGCGCTCCCTATATGCCTGTGTGTGTTTAAAATATGTTTGAACCAAAGTGGTCTGATATAGAACTGTTAGAGGGACACAATATTACGACATTAACGATGTAACAATTGAAGTTTGCTACAGATTCTTTTTATAATCAGTCAGAACAGATGATTGGGAAGGTTCCTATCCACATGTAGCAAAAAATAAGGTCAGTATTCACGTATAATCGACATTAACATGATTTCTTTCAGTGTCGGAGACAAGAACGAAGACAGGCGCAGTGAACAAGAAAATTCATGACTTGGAAGAACCACTGCGATATTCTACACAGACGATCATAGAAAGGGTGAGTCATTTACTTCACTACTGCTAGTAGCATGCATATTCTCTGGTGTAAATGAAATTGTTATATGGATATTTGGCGAAACATAGAGCGTGCTTGAAAATGTCGGGTCTATTCTGTCGTCTCACGCCCCCTTCATGCCATTTTTAACATAAAGAACTGCAGTGCGAGAAGTCCTTACAGGACCGCGCAGCTGGGGATTAACAAACTGAAAGAATTACATGCCTACAAACTCAACAGCCATATTCGTATTCGTGGTGTTAAGAGAGAGATTTGCAGTCGAAATTTCGTCCTGCAATTTTCGTGACTGCTTAGCAAGATCAAGTGGAAGCTACGATCGGTTTTGGTGGTGTGAATGTGTATACATAGCCTGTTTATCATTAAAACTGCCTCTTCCATTCGAATCATTTCCGGATGTGATTGAAATCTGAATGAAAAGAATCATAAACCCTCGTACCCACCCGAATTAATACCAGTAAATTTCTGCATTTGTGTTTTTTGACTATTTCCGCCTTCAGAGTGCACACAAATTAGAAATGCATCGGTCGTTGAAATCTACATGTAGCCGATTCCTTTGGGCTAAAATACAAGATAAATTTAATAATAATAATATTTATTTACTGCAATTGGGTTGTTATCCGGTGGCAGTGGTTATTTTACATGTATACAAAACATCAGATTGGTTACTAATAAATTTAAGTCGGGAGGGCTACATGAGAAGCATGAGCTACATGAGAAGCATTTCGTAGGGGCTCTTCACTAGCTGTGACAGTTTCATCACTACTGGTTTCTTAACATTTTGAAGACTGATAGACTCTACCTCACAGAGAACATACTCATTGTCTATTACAAAGAATATATGACTAATGTTGTATGGGGTATTAACCGATGTTTATCGTGAGAATAATACGAACGAATGAATACATTGTTTGGTAGAGTGCAGTTCCTTTATATTATAGCAAGTGTTACGTGTAGTTACCGCTGTTATTGACAATGTTCATTTTAAAAGGAGCATAAATTGATGTGTATGAGACGAGGGTGCAGAGCTTACCGGACGGAATAGACGGCCAAAATCACACAAATTCTTTATCAAACTGGCTTAACTCGGTAGTGGGCGGTCAGCTAGGAGGGGCGAGAGAGGCGGAACTTGTAGAAGACCAAGACGTGCGTACTCGGTTTCGGTCGCAAAGGCCTAAACAGAAAACCTGACATGGAAGACCTAGGTGTAAACGGGAAGATGACATCACATAATAAGCGTGTGAGTGCGTGAATTGGATTTGTCTCAGGACAGTGTCTCCTGTATTTGCGTATCCATTTTATTCTGAACCGATTATAACTGGCTAAAAACTTAAAATTTCAGACTCCTTGAAGCTGAGCTAGGATACTGTTGTCTTATAGCTTAGTCCTGATGTCGTATTTCCTATAAATACAGTGATCTGAATGTTTAAAACAGGCAATGTAACAACACTGCGTATGTAAACCAATCAATATCATCACCGCCTACAACATCAGTGAACCCCTTTAAAGAGTTGACGTTATGCCTTGAATATGGGTTTTCCCTGTGCGATTAGCAAATGATAAGTTTTCTCTTCGTATTATCTTCAGTATACTTCAGTATACTTCATATACATAAGTCATCATATATGATTGATGTCGGAATATTTAGGATTATACGATAGTGCGGCCACATTCGCAAATGTAGAATGCGTACAGAAATTCGGAGATAAACCTGTTGAAAAACTACGGTTTTTAATACCGAAGAGAGTGGAGGATAACATTAAGATGGATTTTAGTGAGGCAGATCGAGGGAATGGGGATTTTCTAACTGTACGCCTCAGAGCAAAAGAGATATCGACTAGCCAGTCAACCAACTAAATATTAACTGTAGGGAAAAAAATCTTTCTTGAGAGGCTACCAGGTCCTCGACTAACCAAGAAATTCCCAGTATTTATTGTCACCGGAAGGTTTATTACCAGGTTCACAAGAGCTCCCAACTTCTCCCTACCTTCAGCCAGACGTACCCCTAGTCGTGACTGAAATTTTGGACGTGATCCATTCAGTCAGACTAAAACACAATTTACGGAGACTGATAAAATGGGCAGTGTTCAAAATTTGAGTCGTGTTTCTTTAAAGATACATCTTAATATTTTCCTTTCATTTATGCACAGATCTTCCAAAATGTGTCTTTCCTCAGAATGTCCGACTTAAAATACATCTGCTTTTACGTTTCCTACATACATGTCATAAGCCGCGCCCACCTGACCCTCCTTCATGCGATCACGTCAGTACTCATAGTATTTGGTGAGAAGTACTAATCATGAAGCTCCTCATTATGTAGTTTTCTCAAGCATATAGTTACTTCCTCTCTCACAGACCAAATATCTTCCATAGCACCCTGTTCTTGATCACCCTCAGTATATGTTACTCTCTTAATGGTGACAAACCAAATTGTACACCCTTATAAGCATAAAGGACATAAAAAGATAAAATGGATAAAGAATCTACTGTCAGACTTTTTTGTTTTAGGATTATTTGCAATATTTCCTGAAGCGGGGGGGGGGGCGAAAAAACAGTCCTTTATATGTTTAGAAAAGCAGGCTTATTATACATAGGGGTGGTCATAGATGGAGTATGTATTAGGATGTCACGACACACCCATCTGTTAGTATTCAAAGTTGAATTATTTTAACCACTTGCTTGTTGGAGGTCTCAAGTTTACTCAAGGCCAGTATTTCTACATTCTTGGAAGACGCTTCCTCAGTGTTGTGCCCACTGGATTTGTTTAATAACCCTTATCCTGCTAACGTGGAAAATATGGTAAGCTCCTAATAATGCCAGCAAATGGCAGATAGGATTTAATTTGGCGTTTAAATGTTTAATAACGATGAACCCAGCGAGACGTAACCGTACGGCTGCGAAAGACTAAAACTCGCATAATTAAAATTTCATACTTCGTTCGTTTAATTTCTGCTTATCTAATCGTTTTTCTTAAGACAGATACAAATTTTGCGATTGTCACCATGATAAGCTAATTAATGACACATATGACTGACGATGTCTTGATAAATTTATAATCACTTTCGAGATTTGCTTACCTCGTGAAGATATTCCTTAGCTTTTACAGAACCCGAAGATTCAGCACCGACAAAAGCCCGGTGTCCTGAGCGGGTCCAGTCCACACATTCATCCCAAATTTCTTTTAAAGATATATTTCAATATTGTCTTCAAGTCTACGCGTATTTCCTCCACTTTTTCTGTTCCTTTAGATTTGCAGACTAAATCTTATGCTTTTCTCTTCTCCACGTGTCACAAGCCCCAAACACTCCCGCTGTTCTTAATGTCATCGCGCCAAATTTAAGTACAGAGTAAAATTATGGAGCTGTTGTTGTGGAATTTTTCTCCTTACTAGTTAAGTCAGAGCCTCTAGATCAGCTCTCAGCCTCTTATTTGGTGAGTACCGGAGCGCATTCCTTGTGGGTAAGGCGGTCGAGACGTGAAGCTTACTACTTGAGTCCATCTAGTGCAGAATTAAAAACCCAGTCGAGCTATACCTCCACTTCCCATACGCCTTTATAGCATGGTGCTTAAGTAAGCACAGGCACGCTTTGACCTTTCCTGTTTTCATGCGTTTAGGGTTTAGCTATTCACGGATGACGCTACTCCGTGCGGTTGTGAGTATAGACTCACTTCAAGTAGCAGTTACATATTTACGCATGCCGGATAAGGAGAAAGAAAGAAAAAAGTCATGTTTTTTTGAGAAGACACAATAAGTGTATTGTCTTACGTAACGCTTTGTCTTCGAATCCCGTAAATGCAGTCCGCTGTCCACAGCCTCCTGATCATAATCTGTACAAAATCACCTGTACATAATCTCCAATACATAATCTGTACATAATCTCCGATACACAATCCGCTGTACGCAGTCCCTCTTACACAATGGTCTAGACAAGAAACAAAAGCCTATAGGCAATGTGTGCACTGTCTTCTATACGTACGCAGAAAGCTGTGTGAAGATGCGTATTTTATCCAGATAGTAACAGAAACACATTTACCCGACAGATCTTAGGGTATTCGAATAGTAGCTGTAATTATATCGAAGCAATGTAGAATAAGAATAATTTTTTTTGCGGCCTCTCCTCCGTGAACCGCTGTCATTCCACCGCCTTGTAATTAACCCCGTATTGTGAGGCATGTTGTAAGGGGTTAAAAATATATACTGTGTTCTGTCTGTCTGTGGACAAATAGTGGCGCCTAAGAACCGAGCAGAATGCAACTCATCTGACAAATTGACACAAGGTTTCGTGGAGTCGTTTTGATTTGGGTAGATTCTCGTTAATTCACAAAATCACCTTCATTAATCGTGTAAATGAACTTCTGTGTACTCGTTTCGTGTAGTGTCCTTTGAAATATTTTCAGGAAGTTCATGAAAGAGTAATTACGGTTAAGGCCAAATTTACTTTCGGACCCAACAGAACGCCTACACATTCTTGCGATTCCTCCGACAGATTTTAATGAAAATGATACGTGACACTTCTGCTGTATTGATGCTACTGCTGTATTGGTGTTACTGCTGTATTGGTGTTACTGCTGTATTGGTGTTACTGCTGTATTGATGTTACTGCTGTATTGGTGTTACTGCACGTCAACTGAATTTGATTTAAAAACTGAAGTACTTTAAGGCCTATTTTAACTGTTATTTATAAAGTATGAAACCTTATATGCATTTGAATAAGCATTCATTTGGACGTGATTTGTGACTCAGAGAAACCACTCTGGCTAAGTGACCAACTTGATGCACAATCACGTTATATAAAACGTTTATTATAATCCCCTACATGTTTCGAGCAACTCTGTGCTTATCATCAGGCGTAAGCAACCGTCCGGCTTGTACACCGGACGGTCACTTACAGACAGTACTATACCAGACGCTGTATTAATGCAATTCGACCTCCTGATGATGAGCACAGAGTTGCTCGAAACATGTAGAGGATTATAATAATAAACGTTTTATATAACGTAATTGTGCATCAAGTTGGTCATTTGCCCACAGTTGTAGCAGGATACACGGTAAGCAAAACACAAAATCCAGAGAAACCAATTTATTCAAGTATTTGTTTCTGTCCGTCTTGTACTGAACTCTCGACAGCATAACCAAGAGTTAGAAATCCCTAACGGCTGGTAAAACACATAAATGCCCCGTTTGGACAGAAGGTACAATTTTTTACTGTTAAACGTCGTAGTACGTAAAGGCATCACTTGGCTTTGAAGGCTTAAATGTAGGCATTTAAACACACTGTGCGAGTTTGTGTGGCTTTATTAACAGAAGCTTTGGAAATCTCTAGAAATTCAAGAAATACAGTATGATGTAGCCGATTGTTGACAAATGAAAGGTAAGATGAAGACTTTCTCACCTCAGAAGTAATATTGTTTAGTAGAGTGCGTAATACGAACAGGAGTAACGCCACTGGCATCTAAATAAAACGGTTCTAATTAATGTACATTAAATTTTTTAAGGTCTTCCCGGCAGCGAAACATACAGACTCTTTTAACGCGTAACTACTTAGACCATCGCTTTATGGGTAGCTTGCACCGCTGTGAGAACATCAAATCTCGCGTTTCTCGGATGTGCCTGTACAGTATACCTGGCGTAGATACACATGTGTGTACATAAGGGGAAAATAGGATTACAAATATATAAAGATGTAAATAGTTTGGGGGATATGGACACCCATGAACGTGTAATGAACAGTGGCTTTCCATAAAAGGCAAAGAATTCCCTATTTGAGCGACCATTACTTCAAGAAAAGCACTGCTCATGTAAAATATAAAGGTTAAAATACTGCAGTCCTGAAGATGGACTCCAATGTGTCACAACACAAAAGACCATAACCTGAACAATTACCACGGTGAAGCCTGACAACAATCTTCATGTTTGTACCGTGCATCAATGACGATTAAAACACTTTAATATCCAACAGATGCACAAATATATAATT
>Ga0123357_10015129_pt1 | contig 10106 bp, 6 predicted proteins | sample TergutEmb28metaG_FD_89873 | JGI IMG/M metagenome (GOLD analysis project Ga0123357, IMG submission 89873) | Embiratermes neotenicus P4 segment gut microbial communities from Petit-Saut dam, French Guiana - Emb289 P4 | ecosystem: Host-associated > Arthropoda: Insects > Digestive system > Gut ... | reverse complement strand
GTAACTTGTACGTGTAGGAGCTGGTGTTCTGTAGTATTATTGTAATGTTAATAATAACAAGGGATAGGAGACAGAGCTGGCCCTGAACGCTTTTGGAAATGAAGGGAAAAATTGTTAGAGATTTGCATGGTATAATATCCTATCTTGACACTCTGCATATCTTTATTCTGTGACTGAGAACTCACGACTTTCGATGACGAAATGTCGTTGGGTAGTTGGTAGATTTAATTTTTGTTCTGAAGAGCGCTGGTATGGACCGAACACCGAGATATTTTATGATTTTTGTCGAAAATGTTGAGACATTACCTTAAAACACGTCCGACCACTTCGTACTTCCAGTAGATCATTCACGGCCACCTTATTCATCCGGCTCTATATTCCCTATGTATATGAACACTATAGAAACGGATTTAGCACGCAGCTCAAATTTTACTCCAGCTTTGGCTACTTTACTTCAGAGAACAAATTTACTGATGTCTCTCTGGCCCAGGTTGTAGCCACTCCAAAATTATCATACTTAGAACAAAAACATGTTCTCCGTGTTATTAAGTTAATACAAAGTTAAGAAGGGCCGTCATTAGCTTTCTTGTAGCCACCGTAGTTCAGGCCGTATACTTACTTTTGTAGGTAGAAATAATAATATCCTAAAAATGAAAGAAAATGCTTCTTACTTTTTTAAATATTAAAACCTTGCTCACTTTAAAAACTTTCTAAAGAATTGTTCTTAAGTTGGAGACCTGGATTTTTAAAACTTGATTTCTCTCTTGTTTTGACTTGCTTTCTCATTTCCTAACGAGGTCCGTAGGCTACACTTTGTGCTTTAAAATTCTCTTTCGTTTGCTTTTCTCATTTTTGTTCCTCGTTTCATTCTTTTTTTTCGCCTTTTCTCTAGTGGCGTTGCGTGCATTGGTTTTAATTACGGACTACGAAATGTCTTTTTTACCTCTTACTATTTCCTTTTCCTTGCTATTCTTAGTTTGCTTTCATTTGTGTTTCTTTTTGTGGGAACAAGCTGAATTTAAAATTGAAATGAAATAATCTGCTTGTCATTAAATCTGAGAGATTTCTTTTCTAACATGTAGCCAAACAGGAGGACAAAATTTCTTAAATAGAACAAAAGACACGCCCTAAATTTTACACCTTTGTTTCCTTTAGGCATGGAGTTGCAACAGCATACGTGCATGTATTAATTGTTATGCTTACACAGATCTACTCTTAATGATGCACAAAACGCTTACAGAGAGTGAGAACACAGTAACAAATATGCCTAAGAATCATACACGCTTTTGGAGAAGAGGTTGATTATTGTGTTGGTGACCGGCTTAGCCGCAATGTTTAGGCATAGCTATATAAACATATCAAATATGATAATACGGATCACGGTATACACATAAAAGTTACTTTAAAGTCATACTACAAATATGTAAAAAATAAGTCACATAATGTTCCGGTGATCAAACTAAGATATATGTGAATAAAAATAAAAAATATAAATATAGTTATTTTTGACATCTTGAGTCTTAATTTTAGAAATGGACTTTCACAAGTGCCTGAAAACTGACTGTAGAGGAAATGATTGGTAATAGACGGAATGGAGTGAACGAGCCAATTGGGACACTAAAGAAGAAATTCGTGAATCTTATGTATATTGGACCGTGCATCATTGTGATAGTTGAAGAATAAGAGACCAACTTGATGTCAAAATTTATTAAGTTTTATTTCACTTCTTCTATGCTCAACATGCTTCGGACATTAATACACCCATCATCAGGAGCCTGCGACTTTTCTATTGTATCGCCAAATTGGTTGTGTGTTCTTGTTTCGATGTGTATTGGAGTTTCGGTGTGGCTGGGTTGGGGTGGTATCCGTGTGGCAGGCTGCCACATGGATACCACCCCAACCAGCCACACCGAAACTCCAACACACATCGAAACAAGAACACACAACCAATGTGGTGATAAAATAGAAAAGTCACAGGCTCCTGATGACGGATGTATTAATGTCCGAAACATGTTGAGCATAGAAGAAGTGAAATAAAACTTAATAAATTGTGACAGCAAGTTGGTCTCTTATTCTTCAAGAAATTCGTGATTTATACTGGTTAATTATTATTTTTACGACAGTAAAATATCGTGCGTTTAGGATGGACTGGAAAAATATAAAGAATATTGACACTACGAAAGACTGCACAAGTATAATTGTAGTGGAGGAAACTCCTGGGAAACGGACGTTTGTGGAACGTAGAAGACGGTTGGATTACGACATTAGTACGGTCATTATTTTGAATGTAGTACGTGGCTCTATATGTAACTAGCTTAGGATCGTGCCAAGTTGTGATCCGTGGTACTAACGGTGTCAAAATACAGGCTGTATGAAAAGGGTTTGTATTTGGCACTAGTATGTGATAGTAAAATTATTTGCCTCCTCTGGCTTAGCCAGGACTGTCGCCAGAAATTCTGTAGTGAAATTCCAATGCGGATTTAGAATTATGTAAAAGTAAAGTATGAGAGATGCTACTCATCCTTAAACTGAATATCGTGATACTCAATTAAAATATTCGAATATCCTGAACTTAAGTGCTAACCTTATGTTTGTTTTGAAATTTTAATACAGGTCACTTTTCCGTATTTTTGAGACGTGATTAAAATTTCACGAGCTATGGTTCTACGTGATGTGTGGATTAAATAGACTTCGAATTTCTCTGTAAGGGAAGAACATATATGGAGGATCTTCACCAAGAAAGAAGACGTCAGGAGTATATTTATACCTGGGAAAGAAGATGAATAGACGGGCGGGAAAAGTTACATAATTACGGGCCTGGAAATTTGATCTCTTTTACGTAATAGAATGGGCGATTGAGATAGTGGTGTCCAGAGGCGAAGGGCGCATATCTGCATTAAAAATGGGAGGACATTATCTGGAAACCTGAGGGGAAGACAATACCAAGATATACAGGCATAGGGGAAAGATATTATTAAAATGGATCTTACAGAAATACTTTATGAAAGGTTGGATCGGACTGAAATGGTGAGACTGGGTCCTAATGACGGACTTTATTATTTGGTTGAAGAGGCTACTGACTGGACGACAGATGAATTGTGATGAGATTCCGGGCAGGAGCAAGGGATTTATCAGTTCTGCAAAGCATTTAGATCTGTTCTGGGTCCCACATAGTCTCCTATTCAAATGGTACCAGAACATTTCCTCGGGCATATATTTTCACTCTCAGCTAACAAATGCTGAGACAGAATCTTCAAAAAGCCACGAATATTTCCTCCCAAACTCTTCGAAATTTACAGTTCATCATACTAATTCTGGTGTGCACACCATTTAAAACTACTAGATGATGGAATTTGTTAAAAAATTAAGTATTATTATTATGGGGCATAAATATATATTATTATTTGCTGTAGTAATGAATTCTTAGGTGTTGAAATGTATACGGAATCCTGTACAAGGTGTTTATAGTGTATAATTTCACAATTCTTTTGAATATGTTGCCAGGGAATGATATTTATCCAGGCCTTACGTAGCCCAACAATACGATTGTAGTTCTAGGAGATGAGTGATAATCCTTGTGCAGTTTCTATCAAAAACCTTATACATCATTAAAGAAGTTATCCGTGCAGGAATAACGGACTAGTCTCTTGTGCCTTCTGTTGCAAGGGGACAGGGGAGAAATAAAGAAGGGATCAGGAGTGCCGTTATTGTTATTTTCAACGTCAAGAACTATTAGGAGGACAACAAAGTAACTCCAGCTATTGTAGCAGTCTTTGAAAACGAAACATGTCTTTGATTATACTGCTTTCGTAAAGAGAGAAGATTCTGTTGTGCGCTGAAGGAAATCATATTTTTACGTTAATCTTACCTACTCAACAAGTTATGGATGAGAAGACCGTGCTTTACACAGTGAATCAAATCATGCTATACATTTAATGAATTTAGAAAGGTTTCTCTGCAAAACTTCCCGACATTGTGGCAGTGTAAATGTAAATTACTTTTGCTGAGTAATTCCACTGTACGCAATGTTCATCTCTTATTTGGCCCTCAAGCAACTGACATAAAACACTACCTGTGCTATGGTACCTGAACATTCCTCACAGTCATTTCAAAATCGCTTCATTTGATCCAAAAGTAAACCAATTTATAAAAAACGACGCTGTTTCTTTAACACTAAAAACTCATCGGTGCCATTGTTTCCAGAAATGTGTTTCTGTATGTGATTTCGAAAAAAAAAATTGCTAGTGCTTCTGGTTCTACATATGCGACCTACTTTCTTCTAGAGTTATGCTTCTTGACTTAACCAATTAACTCTACTGAGATGAGCTCTTCTTGCAAGGCTAATGCTAACAAATCGGCTGATTAAGAGATATTTTGTACCCTGTCGAGTTTCTGCAGCTTGTGGGCTGAGACTAAAATATGGAATCTTCTAAACATGGTACATAATTCCCAAAGAATTGACTGCGATTTCAGGTCTTTCGGCGTGAGCTGATTCTGGTAATGTGGAGGAATTATATTCTCATTTGCCATAGATGTACATAGGACGAATGTGAGACGAAGTTCGCCCTATTCGTCTTAACGAAGCAGTGATTTTTAAATTATTGTTTGGTGAAAACATTTTCTGTACAAAAGTTTGCCTAATTTTCAGAAACATATTTCGAAATGGTTGAGTTACTTTTAGGCCTTACTTGTAATAAAATATTTTGTATAGCCAAAACTCTCTGGTTGCAAACCTCTGAACATTATTTATAGCCCACAGATTCTAAATGACGAAATAAGAGGAGTTATGATTAGAAATTAACTGACAAAAATTAGGCATAAGATCATATTTCTGTGATAAGATTTTATTTAGAAATTACTTTCATTTTATTACGAAAAGGCGTATGTTTCATCTTTTTTAACTTAAATTGGATGACATTGCCTATTTAGAGGTAGAAGCAGAATCTCACGTTGATTAATACTATCACACATAAAAATTAATCAGCCAAGAAAATTACTTTTTACGGTGAATTAAGTAGGGGTTGAGAAGGCATCAAACTTGGAAAGGGCGTCGCTCAAAAATATGGGTTCGATACCAACGTCGACCGAAAACTGCCTTCCTTCCTTCCTATCGACCTACGTACTTACATAACTACAACTTACCTGTATTTACTGCAGACAGTTATTCGGCATGTATTCAGTTTCGTTTATGAAGAGAAAGGCGATTTAGAAGTGATTACTCCGATTTCTACGAAGTGAATTCAACCAAATTTCCGTCGTTTTACATTCATTTCCCTCTAACTGCAATAAGTTACATAACACAAAACATGCATATCACATTCGGAACGTTCTTGCACAGCTCGCGAATTTCGCCGTTCTTCGGGCCCGTAAAGCCTTTGAATCGCGTAAGAACCCTCTCTTCCCCGCAGGGATCGACTTCTCCTTACTCAAGAGGATCGATTTACAAACGAGTAGTGAGTTATACTGAAGAATTTCTCTTGCTATAGCGGACTGTGTCTGTCTTTTCCTTTTGAGCAATGTTCTACATTAGCATAACTACATTTTCACTTCTTCTTCGAAGACTAGGATATGAGAAAGAATTGCATTTTTAAAGAAAAAGTACGGGGAACTCCTTCTACTTTTTATCCTTTATCTTTATCACATAGCCTAGGGTGATACCCATCCGTAAGATGGTACTCGTGCCTATGCATATCTTAGAATTTCTTACATAGAATAGCCACATCATTTTGAAGGAAGAGTATCATTGAATTAATTTGGTAGCTTTTGCATGAAGATTCTAAGATATGAACTAATGAAAGAACATTCTCTGCTTGAATGCGTCTGAGCCTCGCGTTATGCTTTGAGTGGGGAACCGAAGTAATCTTATCAGCGTTTTACAACGGAAGAAAGTAAATTTAATATATGTGTTAATTTTTGTTTGTAGAAGGTGTAGGTTTGACTCTCAACGACCTTGCATTATTGGTACAGAAAAAAAAAAACACTGGTTTGCCAGTTTATTTCGCCCATCTTCCAATAAAGCGTTTTGCAGAAAATATCGTCTTTCTGTGGAAAATTATTGTCTGTTGTACCACAATTACATTTACAAAAGCGATTACGTTTTAGTGTTCCTGTATTTTCGGCACGATGAAACAACACTGAGCAAACAAAATTCATACAGACAGATAGATGGAAATATATCTTATTCATGGTGTGAACGTGAACACATACCAAGCAGGTAACCATAAAATTTTAGCGTCCCATTTGCCGCCACCTGAACAATTTCCATGCAAATGATCTTGACGGGATATCTGTATTACAACATAACAATGAGCGGTCAAGATATATGTAAAATATTTAAGCGTACATAAATACAATTCAAGAATTTGTGTGTGTGTGTGTATATACTATAAGTATATGTATATGTGTATATACAGGGGGGTGCCAAAAAATGTATACACATTTTAAGAGGTGTTACCTATGTATTACTTTTCGAAGTTGAATTGAATTACGGTAGCAGTGTGTAGTAGGACGTTCGCTCAAAAGATGGCGTTAATCAAATGAATGCTAGCGTCACCATGTGACAGGCAGGACAGTCAAAGAAAATGGAGCGTGGGTGTGTACGTTTTTTTGCACCCTCTGTATACACACACACACATGCACGCAAGCACGCACACGCACACGCACACGCACACACATTTTACAATAGGTACCGGGTCTCCTTCCCGGGGGTAAAGCGGCTGGGGCGTAGCGTTGACCACCCATCCCCTCTAGCGCCGAGGTTAAGGAAAGAGTAGAACTATACCTCTACGCCCCCTCTGGGCCTTCGTGGCCTGTTCTAGGGTGAAATTTGCCTTTACCTTTACCTTTATACACATTGAGATAAGTACCATTCCGAAGGCAGCAAATGCTGACCGCCGTCAGATCACTGTGAACTAGGTTTTCCGCCTGTCGCATCATTGAGCTTTTTCGTTCTTATGCCTATGTAATACTTAATAGACATCGTGAATGAAAAGGAATTGCGAATGTACAGGATGAAGCGTGTAAGAAATTCTTGAGTTGTGCTGTAAAGGATCTGTTAAACCGATTGCCTAAATTTCCTGTTAAGAAAAGAAAGAGAGAGAGAGAGAGAGACAAAATATAACAGGCCAATGTTTATTTTATCGGCAAGGGAGGGAGGATAATGTGGTACTTAGAATTAATCCTTGAATAGAATATTTTAGTTCGATAAAGATATTTATGTAATACCCCATAAGTATCGAAAGTTTCTCTTCACAATAACGGCGTTTCCTCTATTTAAAATTATTAATTATAAACAAATACAGTATTACACTGATTGTTTCTCTTTAACTACATATAAACCTTGATGATGGAAGACAGTGACAACGGAAATATGTCGGACACAAAATATTCATATCTAAAACTTGCATTTGACGATCTGAGTGACCAGATACTGACAAAGTTGTCAGATAAATAATAACATTAATCTGTATCATAATAGCATATTGCGCCCGAAACAGGGAGAGAGAACATGGTTTTCTTATATCTTCCACAGACTAAGATAAAACGTATTTTAAATTATAGTTTCATTTTGAAAGACTTATTAGTTTCTTAAAGCTAAGCTATTATCATTTTGGTTTCACACAGAACAGCGAGTTTTGGGTCTTTTTTCTATATTCCGTTAAGATGAGCGATTATTATTAATTTACTAAATAATAATTTTATTGTTCAGTACCTTTTCGTGGAACCCCATTTACCTTCTATTATAGGCCTGAAAGGAAACAAATTTCGGGATAGTCACGTTCTACGTATTATCTACATATATCATTCGTCACACGCTATAATTTATAACAAAATTTTATCTGTATTTTAAACTTTAATATGTATTTTAGCCGGTCCCAGTGGCCGCGCGGTCTAAGACGCAGGTCTGCGGCCGCTCGCCTGCTGAGATTGTGGGCTCGAATCCCACCGGGGGCATGGATGTCTGTCTGTTGTGAGTATTGTGTGTTGTCAGGTAGAGGTCTCTGCGATGAGCTGATCACTCGTGCAGAAGAGTCCTACCGACTGTGATGTGTCGTTGTGTTTGTGATCTATAAACCTCGGAAATGAGGAGGCCATAGCCCACTGGGGGGCTGTCGCGCCAAAAACAACAACATTATGTATTTTAAATCACTTATTTTTAAAACTTAGTATTTTACATTTGTGCCTTTGTTTACAAACTTCTGTAATATCTCGATGTATTTATCCTTTGTAATGCACCTCCCTGAGGGTGGTCACACGCGTGCCAAAAAGTGTAAGATATATACTAAGTTCATAATGTACTGTCACACACTTTGCTACTTTTATTGGAAATATGAATCTTCCCTACACACGTTTTTCCACAGTGAAACACAGCAGTTCATCTAATTTGTCGACAAGATAACCAAATTCTCAAGAGGCACTTTCTATATTTTTTTATTGTTGCTATGTTTTTAACACAGAGCAGAAATAATTATACGTCTGCGTTACAATATTACACAAAAATCCATATTAATATGTTCACCGCACGGGCCAGTAGAACTACTGAGTTGTCACTGCACACGAGATGTATTGGTACGTTCACCCCGAAACGATGTTTATGTTATTGTAACGCTCTGGAACTGTCTCGATAGGGTGCTGGTTCTAGTCCAGACTGGACCATAATCTGAATAGTCTCTCGGCTTCTTTAAGCCTGCCTAGAAGTTTGGCGTGATGCTCTCATTCAATAACGCGCAGTCCGCAGAACTTAGTGATGTGATCTTCTCACTTCTGCATATTTATAATTTTTTTTCTGTCCTCATTACTCTCATTGCGCAATACGCCCGAGAAATAGAGCACAATTAAATACAAGAAGTATTTCGTATCCTTGGGTTTTCCTTCGTTGAAAAATTTACAGATAAAGAATGACGGCGGAATGTAAGTCTAGTCTATACGTCGCGGCCGACGACGTCAGGGTGGAATATGGACTTGGCCCGAAACCTATTTTGAGTTTGAAAGTCCTATTTTAAACAGACCTGGAACGTTTACGATGCAGTTACTTACTCCATGGAGCACAGACCTTCTTGAGAAGCTAACCGGTTTTCGGCTAGTCAATAAAATTCCACGAATTTAATGGAACCCGAAGGTTCATTAGCGCCTTCGCAAGTCGTTACATATGGATAATTATCTTGATAGCACGTTACAGTTCGACAGCAGTTAGCACAAACCTTAAGTAACCTAAGGATGACTACATTGACGTACACATCAGGAAGAATTTGAGGTTGCCGGTGTGAACTGGAAACACGAATTAATTCTTATCCACGCGAATGGTGTTATCTGTGTAGTGAAGTGTAGGGAGAACCCCTGGACACTTGTAGCTGATTGTTGGGCGTGGCTACGTAACGACCCATGGCCCACTATCTTTACTGCAGGTAACAGCTGCATGACAGACAGAGGGCGGGGCGAGACGAAGGGTCCTCACACAGTGGTCTAATTAATACGCGCTCATTCGAAACCATCTGCAGCGAGAATTTGACACAATAAAGTCGAAAATCTGGAAAACTACATACGAATTAAATTTATGTATAGGCGGAATCCAGTGTTTATCTGGATCCTGTATGAAGAAGAACAATTTAAATAAATTATTATATATCAGATCTGAGTTTCTTACGACAGTGGATGTCGGGCCGTGGTTTTCTGGGACACGACACCGTTTACTCTGGTAGAATGCTACCAATGTTTTGAAGAAACTTTCTTCATGTATTATTAGGGTTGAAGAAGTGGTGGCCTGTCTTGAAGATGGAGGCAGCACGTACTGTCTAAACTTTTAGAATCATTTACCAGACTATTCTTTTATAACGCCACATATGAAATACAGCACTCCTACCACTTATACCGTGTGTATTGTTGTAGTTGTCTTTTGTTGTTATCTTATGTGTATTTGTTGCACTATGTGTGCATTGCTCTTTTTTTTTTTTACTTTAGATGCCGGACTGCTGGCTAGAATTCAGTATTCGGAAGGTCCTGCGACTGGCAATCTCGACACAGGTTTTTCTTGGTTTCTCTGTGTCTATAAGCAAATGCTGAGATGGCTCCCAAGATTCTAAGTTGCCACTACATGCTTCTCATGTAGC
>Ga0123357_10015128_pt1 | contig 10106 bp, 5 predicted proteins | sample TergutEmb28metaG_FD_89873 | JGI IMG/M metagenome (GOLD analysis project Ga0123357, IMG submission 89873) | Embiratermes neotenicus P4 segment gut microbial communities from Petit-Saut dam, French Guiana - Emb289 P4 | ecosystem: Host-associated > Arthropoda: Insects > Digestive system > Gut ... | reverse complement strand
CTGTTGTTGTGACACTGTTGTTGTGACACTGTTGTTGTGACACTGTTGTTGTGACACTGTTGTTGTGACACTGTTGTTGTGACACTGTTGTTGTGACACTGTTGTCCCAAACTAGCGATGTGTACTTAGCACATTGTATGCATTTGGTGGGAATAAAGAGAAGCGATTGACTGCAAGAATGTACGGTGTTGAAAGCTTCAAAATAAATCAATGGAGTGCCGTTCCTTACGAGAAGCTGACAGTTGCTCAAGTAGTAAAAAATGTACGCAATTTCATGTAACCCGAAGTTCCATTACCACGTCGACAACGGCCCGCTACCTGTCCATATCCTGAATCAGATGAATTCATTCCAGACTTATCCTATTTATTTAAGATCCATTGTAATGTAATCGTGCAATATAAGCCTCCTTTCCCTTTCCCCAAACGTTCTCTTTCCTTCAGATTCATTCTCCCACCAATCCTCGTGTGCATTTCTCATCCCTCCAATATTTACCACGTGCTCCACCAAGCCTCATCCTCATTATTTATATAATTAATAGTTTATTAGATTTATCTGAATTCTTAGGGCCAATGAATGGTCCTGTCAATACCGCACTGTACTGTAGCCTGCTGCGTTGAATGACAAGTTGTAAAAGAAACTGGACAGATGTGTAAGAAAGCGATTGTGGGGTAATTCATGATGGCGTGTCAAACAGTGGACAGACCGAGACGGTTCTTGCTACAGTACGGACTGTCGTAATTAATTGCGATACAGAATGCTGCTGTGAGTTCACTTTGTGTAATGTCAGGATTGTGCAGGTGCTGAAGTAACTGAAAGAATACAATAATATTGTTTGCCATTAAATCACACATTTCAAAACAATTTGATTCATACGTAACAAAAAAAAAAAGAAGAAGAAGTCAAGTTATGTTGGACTGTATCGTTTAATGGGAATTAATTGGCTGTATAAAAACTGGATTTCGTGTATCAAGACAGCACAACTTATTAAAGATTTGGGAGTGTCAATTGTTAGGGAAAGGTAAAGTACTTTCACTGCCAGAGGAGGCAGAGATTTGGGGTTTAGAACAATACAGTCCATTTAACGTATTGTGAGAGGGGTTTTGCACGTGTATTCAGAATTCCGGCGAGAGAATATTACTGACGAATATATGAGCAGTTAGTTGAAATATACAAAATATATTACTCCATCACACGGAACTTTTACAACCATAAGTTAGAAGTCACGTGTCATATTCATACAAAACAGCATATTAAACCGTATTATATTTAATGCCCTTGCGAGGCAAGAAACTGGCATTGTTAATTTCAAGATGTCTGACAAAACTTATTCGATCACAGACTAGTCCGTTTCGGATTTTTTGGTGGATAAGTGACATTGGGACAGATTTCTGTACCAGTATTTCGGTTATGTCCTGTTATAATCCTTCCAATAATGCACTATACTCGTATTTTGATCATTTATCTCTGACACAACATTAGATTTGAAACTGTTTCAGGGATGTTGATATAAAACTGAACACTGCTATTTTGTGCAACATTTTGTTTTTTCGCCTGGTTGCTCTAATAACCGCGAGCTGAACTGTATGCCGTTTTACCCTTTGGCTCTGGTTTCAGTGAACCTGTTTCCGCGCGGAGTTGAGTTCGCGCGAAAACGCCCGAAGACGCCCGAACAGAAACTGTATGAACCTATGGAGACGGTTACCCTCGAAGGGAAAATTCGCGAAAATGGCGCAATGTCGCTTGTTCAAATATTTTTGAGATATTCAAAGGGCTGCACGCGATGTACTGAACGTTTCCTTCATTGTGATGGTTGTGATGTTTATCAACTGTCATTCGGTAATATTCGTAATTTTTGTGAACCCTTGAATAACCCTTCGAACATATTTCTTTAATTTGTTGAAATATGGGTTTCACTCGGTATTATCGACTGTTTCTTACAAAAATAACTAATTTTAGTCCCGTTCGCAAAATTGCGAAACGCTACTGTTAGCTTCGTCATGTCCGTCTGTCCGTCCGCATGGAACAACGCGGCTCCCTCTAGGCGGATTTTTGTGAAATTTGATATTTGAGTATTTTTTTTTTTTAAATTCTTGCCGAGAAATTTAAATGTTACTTTAAAACCTGACCATGCCGATCAGTATACGTTAATGAGAAATGTCTCAGACAAAAGCTGTACAGAAAACCAAAACACGCAGTTTGTGTTCAGTGACGTTTCTCCGCAAATCGTGCCGCTTTTGACATAATGTGTAAAAATATAGCAGGGCCAGTAATGCCACACAGGGCTATTCTACAGCGCATGCGCTTGGCATGCTGGATAACTGAGGCTACAGACGCACACTCAGAATACGTAATACTTACTGCTTTTCCAGTCACTTAAAAAGGCCTACGTTCATCTGGACTGTAAGGTCTGGAACACATTACACAGTCTGTTCTTTTCTATTCTGCTGCTTTTTCACGCCAACAGTGTTTACGTGAACGCGTCTGAATGTCACGTTTGTATGTAGACCGCCTGTATTGTAACACACTACATGCTGAAAAACATTACATCTGTGTCTTCATCTTCACGGTCGGACATGCATAAAAGAGGCTGTTTGACCTGAAGTTGCAGGCACAGTGACTGTATCAGACGACAGCGCGTAACAGCGCAGAAGACTAGAATCGTCAGTAACACGGCTACGAGAACCTCAAAAAGTAACAGTATGAAGTCACTGCATTGTTTGAATTGAAACGGATACGGATCAGTCTCTTTCTGTTTTGTAGAAATTACTTGTAGCGAGACTTAGGTAGTTTGGCGGTGCGCCGGATCGTGCTGCTGCTGTTGCAGCGGCTGCAGTACCTGGCCGGACTGCTGCTGATTGACCAATTGGAAAGGCCTGCGAATGCGCGTGTGTTGCAACGTTCGAAATACGAGTACGTTGTAATATTAATGACGAGTTCTGTTTGCGTTGAGGGTTTCACAGGAGTCTGAACTTGAAAGAAACACTGACGTGGCTTACCTCGTACCGTGAGGCTCGGTTTGTTTCCAGTCCTTTTATGACATCTGTGATTCACATATTGAAGTTGCGTTTTAATATAGAGCCGAATCTGGTTATGCGACACCTTTCCTATACCGTCAGACATTCTGTTGTACCAACAACTTGCCCCCTGTTAACCATAATGTTACACTAGTCGGTTATAGCAACACAACAACGATACAAAATTCACCCTTTCATGATGTTAGAACCGAGTTCGACTCTGTGTGTGTATATACAGAGTGACCCAAAAAAGGATACACTCTTTACTCATTTTTCATGTCAAATGTGTATACATTTTTTGGGACATCCTCTCTCTCTCTCTCTCTCTCTCTCTCTCTCTCTCTCTCTCTATATATATATATATATATTGCAATTACGACTGCGTGATTTCAGGCTTCCGCCGCAGTGGTAATGAAATGTTCGCTCTTCTTGGGTGTTACGAAGCGTAGATTGGTAGTTACCGACATTCCGGCACACCCTATCTGTCCCACCTACAATAGGTTGTCCCGAAACGTCGGTCTGTAACTACCAATCCAGAAGAGCGAAGATCTGAAACATATTCCAGTTATGAAGGATTGATCGGTAAGGATCGGTAAGGATGGGTAACACTCTCATATCGCAACGCAACATTTAAAAATATGCGATTCACACATCGAATGTAACTGTGAACATTTTGTGAACTGCGTTCGGAAAAGTTTATCGGAAAGAACGCAGTTACTGTGAATGTCGTCCTAGTGATGTTGCAACATGACATCGCCGTATGGCTGTAGCACAGCGGTGCAACGCCGCCGTAAGGCTGTAGCACAGCGGTGCAACGCCGCCGTAAGGCTGTAGCACTGCGGTGCAACGCCGCCGTAAGGCTATAGCACAGCGGTGCAACGCCGCCATAAGGCTGTAGCACAGCGGTGCAACGCCGCCGTAAGGCTATAGCACAGCGGTGCAACGCCGCCATAAGGCTGTAGCACAGCGGTGCAACGCCGCCGTAAGGCTGTAGCACAGCGGTGCAACGCCGCCGTAAGGCTGTAGCACTGCGGTGCAACGCCGCCATAAGGCTGTAGCACAGCGGTGCAACGCCGCCTCTCACCGGACATGATCATATAGCAGTTCTTCCAAATGTGTGGTTTTTGTTAGAACCATCTGAGCTAATGAATGTGTAACATACCTGCAATGGTTAATTACTTGTATTTGTCGCCAGTTTGTATTCTTAGTGGTCCAATTACTTTAATTTTAATTTTCTTAGTTGTGCCCTCGTGATTGTGTGTGTGCGTGTGTGTGCGCGATATGCATTCTCACGTACACTTTTGCCCGCATAACGCAGAATTCCTGCGGTATAGACCCCAGTTACGTCCTTGATCCACCATTGCCGGACGGTTGCCGGTCCAGCATGTACCGTTCTGTACCGTTCTGTACCGTACCGCAGTTTTAGTTGCTACACAGAAATTATCGCAGTGAAAGTTCGATATTTCTACGAAGTCTGCTGTTGTGCACATTTTGATTGGCATTGCCATTAGTGTTGCTTTGCTCGGAAGGTCGCACGCCTGCTGTGAGCAACATGCAGCATCTGACACTGCAGTGCTGGCCGTATCTCCATAACCGTGCGTATTTTTGGTTATAGCCATGTGACGTCATCTGACGAATGTGCCACGGAATATGGAATGTTCCTCCTGGAACATCTTGCGTGAGCTAGGAGTGGCGTCAGCTCCATTAATGACTATCGACACTGAAGAAATTATTGCTTCATACAGTTATCATTTGATATGAATTTGTACCTTCTCTGTCTTTGGTGACAGAGACATAGTAATCGTCGTCATGACAGCATAGACATCATCATCATCTTAACAACATTCTGTCAGCGTAACAACATAGTCATCATCATCATCATCATCGTATCAACAGCACATTATTGTCATAACAACAGTCATCATCATCATCGTCATCATCGGAACACACCACTGAACTTGCGCGTAATTATTTAGAACTGATGTTTCATATTCGGCAGACCCTGGCTTCAAATCTCGGCCCATGACAGGAAATCCTGAGGTTCTTCTTGGTTTTCCTCAGGCCCCCAGAAAGATGTCGTGACGGAATCTCAGTTGGTTATACAACGTTTTCCACATCCTTCACAGCTGGTCTTCCCGTCTCTGGACTGAGCTATTGCAGTGTCATTAAATCAAAAATAAATATACACAATAACAAACTAACCGCTGCAGGAACTGGAGTCCTTCTTGGGTCCGTTCGCACAGACGCGCACAGCGCCTTTTGCCTTCGTCACGCCTGTACGCCTCTCCGCACGTGCAAACGCTGCTCGCACTGGACGGATTTCCTTAAGTTTTATTGGATGGACTTTATGGAAATCTGTCTAGAAAGTCGTTGTGCGGTTGCAGTGGGACTCAAATATCGGGCACTTTACGTGAGTACCGACATACGTTCTAGTGTTGCCGGCGACACTAAGCCGTCGTTAGTGCGGTTTGTTCGAGTGAAATGGTATCAAGTTGTTAGGATAGCCGAGTAGGTATCAACATTACGCGAACGCACCGCAATGTTACGTTATACGCGCATTTTGTTTCTCTACAGACAATTCAGTCATGTCAGTGTACCGGTGTGTTGCGCACACAGTAGTTACGTCTGGTTATCACTAGGCGTCGTCAAGCGTCAATAGTGAATATGGCTTGCACCTGCTGCTATTAGATGGCGCTCAGTGCCTTGCTGTCATTTTGTTTGCCTGCCTGCTATCGTTCCGCGGGCGTCATGAGTGTATTGACTAAGCTCGCTGTAGCGATGAATTGGATGTGAACGTGTGGGTGTTCTGTCCACAATTTGTACGAAAACGGCTTTGAAATCTTGTTAAAAAGTTTATAATTGCCACATAAGACAAGAAGTTCCCTGCCTGTCATTGCAACCGAATTGGGTTTAACATGTTCACAACAGTCCGCTACAAGCCTGTACCTTACACCAAAGCTTTTCACCACCTGCGCCCATTCTATTTCTTTGTGTTCCGTTTGAATATTACCTTCCCATCTGCTGCTAGACGTCACAAGTCGTCACTTCCCTGCAGTTTTATCCACTATAAATATTACGCCTCCTTACTGTTCCCTCATGTTCGGACCACCCCAATGCTCCTTCACTTTGCAACTCTTTATTATGCGTTTCGTCCAGCCTGCTGTGACTGCCTGATCCTTAAGCCCAGATATTCTTTACATGAACCCCTTCTGGAACACAACATGAACACAAATCCCTGTCGTAATGTTAGACATGACAGGATGTCTGTACACTGTGTAGGACTGTACACTGGTGAACACGGTTGGAGAACGTTCTGGTTCCAGAGCGGTATGAAATTTACTGCTTGAACAGCCCTTCGCACCGCGACAAATAAGTGCTTAGTGTACTTCTTGGAAGTGATGTGAGTGCTTATCGTGCTTAGTGTAAGTGATGTGTTTAGTGTGTTTAGTGGAAGTGATGTACTGTAGTCGCCTTCTGCGTCATGACACCCTGTTTTCATAAGGTAGAAATGCGCCCAGAAAATTCTGACACAAGTTATGCCGCAACTGTGACAATACTCGGTGCTACTGAGCAGCAGAACAGTGCGAATTGAAACGGCCGTGCAAACAGACCACAAATATCACACCGTTAGACAATAGACAATAGACAGTAGTCCCACAATTTATTTAAAGTTACTTTGCCCAAATATTGGCTCACATATGCAATCATTAATAGCTTCTTATTCTTACCTGTTGTGTGCTGCCGGCTGACTTCACAGCGCGCAGCGTCTTGCGACTGAGTTACCAGTTCGACGTGTTCATTAGGCAGCTGCTTATGTATTGAGGCTTTCGAACCAAAGACGGCTTTACACCTAACTATGAGGTTACCAGTCGGTGTATTGCATGACGTAACGCCAAACACGGATAGCGCTGTTGGTTTACCTTCATTTCTTGCTGTACGATAAGACCAAACGACAAATATCAACAAAAGGCGGTGGCTAACTGTGGCAGTGCACAGATAATGCTAGCAATACTGATAAAAACCGAACCGATGGTTTGCAGGACATTTCTGACATGTCAGTGACAGTGACCTGTATAGGCAGCACTGTCAATGTTTGTCGTTGCCATATCAGTCACAAAGTCGAGCTGGTTCCATCAACTGTACTGCTGGTGTTCAAGAGCGGTAGTAATGAAATTCGGGTGCGATTTAGACAGCTGAACGGCTTGCACCGTTATTATTGGATTTTCGATCAGGCAATTAGTACTGGAATAATATAAATGAGACGTGGTGCTAGAAAATATCAGTTGGGATCTGTTTCACGAGTTGATGGATGGTTGTATGGATTGTCGTATGTTCTAAACATTGCACAGTTCTGAAGATGGCTGAAAACAGGCCGAAACAGGTCACCTTGAAATTGCGGGATGTGTTGTGCATACGGTTTATTGAATAAATGTTGTTATACTACCCGACAGTTGACCCGAAGGCGTGAGGAAAACCATGGAAATCCTCAAATAGGACAGCCGTTGGCACTGTCTATATTCGAAGCAGGCATCTCTGGAATAACAAGTCTAGAGTTTTGTTGCTACGTGAACACGTTCAGTGCGTGGGGAACAGGACTTGTGTTGCTGCGCGTGATGGAAATTGAAGAAATGATGCTTGTAGCGCGACAAATTTCGAAACTAAAAAATCCAGTCCGGCCCACAGTATGCCAATCTGCGTGTATACGTTCCTATGTGACGTGCCAGACTCACGTGTGTGTGTGTGTGTGTGTGAATTTATGTGTTCTATATCTGTACGTTAAAACTATTTTGTAATGAACCAACAAATGGATCAATATAAACATGCTGAGTCACATAACTTGTGACCGAAACATGTTGGTGAAGAATAATAATAACGTGTGACTGAACATGTCTATGAATGTGCTTTTGTTGGTTCATTTCTTAAGTACTTAAAAGTCGTGTCTGTATGCTTCAAGCATGACGTCATGTGCGCCAAACTCGTGTGTGGTATATTTACGCACTCTAAGATCTTTGAATTGGCTGTGGGTGTTCAAAGACCTTAGGTATAAATATAGCACCCGCGAGTTCTGAGTTTCCCACATCCAACTATGCAGATACCAGTCGTCAAGGACAGGAAGTTGTGGAGATCATTATATAAAGGTAAATGTTTCCCTAACAAACCATGAAGACTCAGAGGATGGGAAGGAATGTTGGACTTTGACGTTCGGCACAACTAGGACCGCAGAGCTGTCAGCTCGACACGCCGGCCACACTTTACACCCAAGGAAATAAATTCCTTTGTGCCCATCTCTGTTTGAGGCTGAGTGGACCCCAGGGCTACTGCGTGCGGACAGAACGATTCGGTCGGTTGAAAACTTCCAAGGACCTTATCGGGAATGGAACCCAGATCGTCCCGTCTTGTGGCGCAGTTCCTCAACCAACCGCACCGGACCTGCCGGGTTATTACAGGGTACCAACGTGTCAGGCGAGCTTGCTACGTCCATTGTGAGGGTTGTCTTCGTGCGAATTTCTCGGGCAAACGGACTGCAGACTGTAGAAGCTAAGAAACTCGGTCGGTCTGCAATTTTCTTAAAAGAAAACCGGCCTCAACAATTTGCAAGTTTTTGTAAGTTAGGCTGTGGCACTGACAGGGCTAGAGGGCACCTTTCCACTTTTGTTCGTTTTTGACTCCAGGCGACGTCGTAACTCGTGCGAGTCCTGACAGTTGGCTGCCTTCGTTGCAAATTGCTTACATCTGCTCCGTATATTAATCTTCGCTGAGATCTGGTGCAACCAGTGTCAAGCTTTTGGACCGCATGAAACGTGGTTCGTAATTAATCAGTTTGCTGAAGGCCGACATGAATAGAAGTGGAGTAATATCGCGTTTCTACAGCCTTTGGATTTCTTGCATTTATTTGCTGTGTGCCTTCAGCACCGAGCACCTTACTGTACAGCTGTCTGTGTATAAGACGGGCAGTGTGACTGCTTCTGTCGTCACAGACATTAAAACGTGAAAGAAGCGTAATTAAACTGTGGTACTGCAGACTGCGTCATAATGTGTAATGTTCAGCTGTCTGTGTCTGACTAATTTCACATATCAGAGTCGTTTTCGACATGCCAGTAGTCCCTCGGATGGTTCATAAATCCTCCGCCTTTTGGGGGCCCCAAATTTGTGTTACCGTATGCACAAGAAAAAGCCAGTAGACGCTATTCTTCACGAAAATATTTCAGCCGATAAACTGACATTATTTTTATAAGACCTGCTTCACTCTGCCTCCATTACACTCTTGCCGCATGTTTCGTCTTCATTTAATCACCTCAATGAGAGGGCTGTTATACAAAAATGGACATGTAGCATGCATGGGAGATATGAGTAGAGTAGAGCTATACTTCTACTCCCCCTCTGGGCCTTCATGGCCCGTTCCAGGGTGACCTTTTACCTCTATGGTAGATATGAGAACTGGGCATACTTAGCAGTAGTTTGTCTGTCGGAATATTCCGTGGAATGGACCGTCGTACTTTGAAAATGTATGATGCATTGGAGGATGATATGGTATTAGATTAGAGAGAGGAGTGGTGTGGGAATGTGGGAATGTTGAGAGCATTCATGAGGCTGACGGTAGAACTTATTGACAGAATTATATCTTGACCTATGAATTTATACCCCTCCTAGAATTTCCGTTGTTCCTTTCTGCTTATGAATTAGCTGAATACACACTTTTCGGTGTCCAGCTCCGATAGTCCATTAGTTTCGCGAACAAAGATAAAAGCTGACACAATTTCGTAACGCTGCAGCTTCGCTAGTGTCACTTGCACCGCAGCAGTTCGCATAGTTCCCATTTTGATGTGACTGCTGGCACGGATGTAACAAGTACATGTGTGAGGTGCGGCACAAATGTAACGAGTACACGTGTGTGGTACGGCACAAATGTAACAAGTACATGTGTGAGGTGCGGCACAAATGTAACAAGTACATGTGTGCGGTGCGGCACAAATGTAACAAGTACACGTGTGCGGTGCGGCACAAATGTAACAAGTACATGTGTGAGGTGCGGCACAAATGTAACGAGTACACGTGTGTGGTACGGCACAAATGTAACAAGTACATGTGTG
>Ga0123357_10015127_pt1 | contig 10106 bp, 4 predicted proteins | sample TergutEmb28metaG_FD_89873 | JGI IMG/M metagenome (GOLD analysis project Ga0123357, IMG submission 89873) | Embiratermes neotenicus P4 segment gut microbial communities from Petit-Saut dam, French Guiana - Emb289 P4 | ecosystem: Host-associated > Arthropoda: Insects > Digestive system > Gut ... | reverse complement strand
GTGTGTGTGTGTGTGTGTGTGTGTGTGTGTGTGTGTGTGTGTGTGTGTGTGTGTGTGTGGGTGTGGGTGTGTGTGTGTGTGTGTGTGTGTGTGTGTGTGTGTCTGTGTGTGTATGTGTCTGTGTGTGTGTATGTGTCTGTGTGTGTGTCTGTGTGTGTCTGTCTGTGTGTGTGTTTGTGTCTGTGTGTGTGTGTCTGTCTGTGTGTGTGTCTGTGTGTGTGTCTGTCTGTGTGTGTGTCTGTGTGTGTGTCTGTCTGTGTGTGTGTCTGTGTGTGTGTACTGCCGTCACACACTTCAAACAATGTACAGTGCAGATGGCACTCAGAAACATCGCGTGCAATCTGCCCAACTTTCACCCTGACGTTACAAGGTCGCGGAAGAACTGCGGCTTCCTGCACCTCGTCTGTAAAGAATTCCCAGCCATCCTTACCCAGACAAAGAACGAGAAGACCACTTTACAGCGCAGTACAACAACCGACAGAAGTCAAGCCAAGCGTTGCGCTGGAAACAGGGCGCTTCCTAAGTGCTTCACAGCGAAAATCAAATTACATTTCTTAAGTTCTTATATTATTTATTAATTTCATTCAATGTCGCTGCCAGTGTCTTAGATCTGTACAGCGCTGAATGGTGGAATTATTGGCGAATCGCGAATGGCAAAGGATTTGGAACGTAGCGCTACTGGCCTAATTTCCGATACGGAGATACATAAGTCCTCTGGCAAGTGACGTCGTGTAGTCTGGTAGCCACATACTGACCTTTCAGATGGGTCTTCACCTACCCTGATGAAGGAGTCAGCAAGTCCTTCCGAAACGTTAGTACATATCTACCATTCTTCACGCTGTCACTGCCACGACAACTCCAGATCTCACCGTTACAGACTTATCAGGGATGGACTGAGGAAGGTGATGCAGAACATCTCGAACACGGCCGACGCCACGCCCCAGACATCAGTCGGACACCCTCGGAACGCAATTCTTAACTGTCACCGCCTGGGCCAACAGACTGGTAATGTTGCCCATTGTATTCTGGTAATGGCTCAAGACGGCAATATTGGGTCGCGTGATTTCGCCGAAATATCGGCACCTGGGTCTGCCGAAAAGCTACTTTCGTCAGTTTCGATAATAAAGACGTCTCTGCGCCTAATGTCAGAACATGGCAGCCGGGTGTCTGATACACAAGTAGTATACATTGACAACCAACTGCAGTCGACACAACTGCACAAGCAGGCACGACGACGTGTTTCGGCCTTCATATCAGTATATCATCGTGCCGCATATTGATTACATAACACAAACTTATCAAAGTCCTCTAAATATTTTAATTCCTCTCGCAGTTTCTACGCACACGCGCCCCCAGAAGAAGCCACATGCAAAGTCAGAACATGCTGTTGTAACACTTATGCAGTACAGTCACAGACATCTGTGTCGGATGCACAAATGCGGTTAACATTGTATTGTAACCCCGAGATCAATTAATCACTGCACAATGAAACCGTATTTAGGAGTGGAAGTATAGCTCCATGCATTCTTAATCTCGGTAGCAGGTCACCTTGACGCTCAAGCCACTGTACTACCGACGGAAGGGCCCCCAGAACCCACTGGACAGGCTATGCAGGCCCCCGGCCACAGAAGCGGGCCATTTTAAAGACAGAAATCCCTACCAAAAATTGAAACCTGTGGTCCAGCAAGAACACAGTCACTGTACTTACTGAGCTATCCCAAACCTCCATATTTAGCTACAGTTTATGTTATTTAAGTATACGTGATTTCAGGCTTCCGTCGCGGTGTAAATGAGATCTTCGTTCTTCTGGGATGTTACTCAGCGTAGACTGGTAGTTACTTACAGACGTTTCGGGACAACCTGTCTGTCCCACTTTCAAGGGCCAACCGTTATCGGTCCTATCTGCAAGGGTCAAATAGGCTGACCCTTGAAGAGGGACCGAATGTCCCGAAACGTCGGTAACTACCATCCCAGAAGCGCGTAGACTTATTTTTCACTACTTCGGAAGTGGCACTTGTTATGAAACTGACTGTGATGCTGACAACACAATAAACTGTGACACAAGCAGGCAAAGAGATAAAGTTGACATTTGATACATGTATGGCAGTTCACACACTTTTATATGCAGGCTGTGTAAAAGTGAAACTTGGATCAATAAACCGAGGTTTGTAAGAATGTCAAGGAATGCGCTGAACTGAATGAAGGCACAAGCCCAGTGTAACACTTCTGTTTCAGCCACAGTGCACCGGACGGGCACACACACGTGGATCTCTCCTTCCTGCAGACTCGAGATGCCAGCACAGACGCAGCCGCTCTTCTCGCAGTGTACGCTGCTGTTGAACGATTGCAACCGAAATTAGAATTTATCGATACATTTTAGTATAAATGCTTAAAATATCAAATTTAGTGGAAACTTCATGCTGCATCGCGCAGACAAGGCGAATCTAACAGGCAGCAGGCAGTATTGCAACTTGTACAGAGAGCATACAATACAGCGACGTCGTTGTAGCAGCCACTGAAGTTATTATTATCGGAAGATTAACGCTTTAAAGACGAGTCAAGCCAAGCCAAAGTGCTAACTGGGGGGGCGGAGACTTGCCCAAAGCGCAAATCGACGTCCTTCTGTCGGTTAGCCATTCCTGCGCTTGACCGCATCGCTGGGCTCTATAACAGACACCTTTAACAGGGGAATATGCTTACGCTAACCATTTTACTTTAATGGCGAAGCGCAGACTGCTTTAGTTATAGGCCCAGTCCGTACCGCGCAGTAAACACTTAATCTCGGTCGTATCAGTTTATGATGTAAGTGGCACAAGTCGCTGTTCTCAGATAAAAAAAAATACATCAATACAGAGCGGGCAGAGAGTACAGTTGTTGAATGTTAAACTTGTTGGTGCATCACGTAACCAGCAGGTTTCAAAAAGTTACGGAAGGATGAATGACAGTGTATGGTTAGTGTTGCTCGAACGACCGCAGAGTAGGCACGAGTCATATTTGGACGAGAATCCAAGCAAGGTCTTCCCAAATAGTGCCTCGTAACTAACGAATCACAATGTAGACAGCAAAGGGAGGTTTAAAACATTATGTGACGTCAGACAGCATGATGAGAACTGCGCTCTTCTGGGTTATTAGGCAGCTTGTGGTGGCAATTCCTTACCGACGTTTTGGGACAACCAACCGGCTCCATCTTCAAGAGTGACATCTACTTCGCGGCGGAAACTTTGTGTGGTGGCAAGATGCTCAGGAAAAACTGGGGCATCTTAATCGAACGAGGGGAAGACGCGCAAACAGGAGCAGCTGGAATCCTGACAGACAGCAGGAATTGAGGTGGCAGCGAAAGGAACTGAACTGATTAGCCCTGCGACGAAAAGCGGCTACAGAGGTTCCAGGCAGCGTGCAAAATAGGGAAAGGGGTGAATGAAGTTATTGCCTGAAAATCGCCTAAATGATGTTCCGAAATGCAGTTGCGACCTTACAGAAAACAAAGGACCTGTGCGTTACGAACGTCACTCAGTTCACACTTTAAGGAAATACTCCACTACCATGCCAGGTGTCACACCGAATACAGATACTCTGTGTGCGAAATGCAGAGGTTTTATTGCAGGACAGGAGGTGCAGACGGTAACCACCCTGTGGAATGGGGTTTACAGAACTGCGAACAGTTAACGCCGTCCGTTCGCACGCTAACACCCAAGCAAGCCGACCAACAAAACAGAATTGCGATCTGTGAAGAGGAAATGCGTGACGGCCTGCTCCATACAACAGCGGAAGTTACACGATCGTGAGGCGTGAAGAAATGCAGACCCTGACCGAGTGGGCAGAGTACATCTTGTGATGGTAGGCAGCTACACGCGTCAGGCTGTGACCTGACAGTTCCTCAAACCGTAAAGTTGGCGTTTGAGCAAGGGTTGGGTCTGGTAGCAAAGATGTCTGGATTCGGATCTGGTTACCAGTACAGCGGTCGAACATCGTACGAGACATTTCGCGCTTTCTCGGGCCATCAGTTTTTGGAAAGCACAATTTATTTGCAGAATCATTCATCTTAGGCTCGTGAGAGTCATAAAATTACCAGCTAGTTACAGAGAACTGTGGCGTCACGTGTGTTGCCAATTGACGGCAGAACTGCACGTGTACATTACGTGGCGAGTTGAGAGTTCACTGACGGGGCGAGTTGAGGGAATGGAGTTCGGTCGGGCTCTGGAAACACACGACTGGATTTCACAGGGGGTTTCGCAGCTGCGTCGTCCCAGAAATACACTTGTCCCCTTTATGGCGTCCCCGATTACAAGAGTCTTATCGAACAGAAGGCCAGCATGTGCCGCGATATCAAGTTACATCTGTCATGCTGAGGGACACGATAAAAAGAACACGCTGAACTTCGCGATAACACTCACTTTGCGTCCGTTATCTATACACCCTTCCTCGAGAGAGAAAATATGAGATGCTCTTAGGACGTCATTAAATAATAATTTCACTCGAGTAGGGGCATTTATGAATTAGAACACACTGCAAATACAGCGCGATTCATTCGAGCTACAATAAAAGAAAGCTGGTCTTTGCTCAGGTATGGGTAACATGTTGTATGGTAAACTTAGCAGTGTGGTGGGGTAACGTTGTAAAATTCTGACCTGTGCAGACATCTACCTGATCTGCGTTTTTCATGCTGCATTCAAATACGATTTTCACGTGAATGTCACAAGAGGTATGGGCTTCAATACAGATACACTCATAAGTTAAGTATGGATTTCACTGTGCCGATTTTCACAAAAGTTGCGTTGCACACATTTTTGTGGACATCCACTGCACCCATTCACACCCAAATTGGTAAAGAAACATAGAAAGCTAGGGTATAAATTCAATTACCCCTTAAGCAAGGCATAACTGTCACTGAACTGATTTTCACAAAACTCAAGCTTGCTAGATAACGTATTTTAAAGAGCTCCTATACTGAATTTTACAAAAATCTGGGGGGGGGAACCACAGGTTGGTCACTGAAACCTGGTCACGGACACGGTCCCAAAATAAGGCATTCTTTTTTTATACTGTAAAGAACACCAAAACTGTAACAGGCCAGTAGGACAACTGTGTGGGCAAGGACAACAGGAAGCAGGTGCCCACAGAGCACCAAGGTGGAGGCATGAGCATACAAAACACTGTACATTACAGCTGCTCTCATTTTTATATCATACTCCATACAAGTATCACCTTTGCAGGTTATCGATACATTCTGTACGTCTGGAACATGATGCAGTGCAGCCTGGTACCTGCACAAATGCACTGCAGAATGTGCTGTCCACCATCACACCCCAGATTTGTGCACTGCAGACAATGCAGCAACCCTACCCACAACACACAGTACAAAAATGCCTGAATATTCACCCATGCAGTCTCACACACTAAATTTCTAAATGCAGTTTTTGCATGGGTCCACTTCTGCACCTTTCAGCTGCTGACAGAAAGTCTGCAGTGTGCAACCCTCTCAATAGTACACAAACATTACCAGTAAAACAGCATTCACTTCCTATCAGAACGTGCAACGTTGTGAAAAAATCATTAATTTCATGGCAATATAGTCAGAAACCATGCTATGAAAACCCTCTGAACCATGGGTTTACCAAAACCACATGAATCATACAACTGCACTAACTGAACAGAGCACACACACTTTAATATCATCCCATCTGTGCCTAGTTTTCGTAGGCAGTGTCCTTCAGGGTTACCCATGAACACCTTATATACATATCTCTCATCCCCCATACATGCCACGTGCCCCACCAATCTGATCCTCAGTACAAATCTTCATGCTCGCTATGCAACAGTCTCAGCACTCCGTCACTTCCAGGTATTTCCTCACCACCCTCAGCCTATGTTCTACCCTACTGTGACAAAATAGTATACCAAAAAAATTATGTCACATTTTAAGCCTTCCATACTTTGACCTCCCAAGCTAACGTTTATTTAGCTTTGTCACGCCTTCATTTTACTGCATCACTTTGTCACTTTCACTGCATGTAGCCTCCCATAATTTCCTCGTCCTGTCTTCAACTGCTGACATTTTTCACCATTTCCTTATGGTCTAAGGATATAAAATATAATTTTAAAATATATGATTGTACTTTTAGATACTAAGATTAAACTGAATTACATTTCAAGGCTCAGTTCACACTGTGCCATCAGCAGGAGCCAACTAGGTTACAAAAACCAGCCAGTTAATGCTGTAAAGTGAAATAATCACTGTTTGTTCTCAGATCCATACAGAACACATAAATACACTGTGTGGGCAGAACATTCAATTTTTTTAATGGTAAGTAAAGTAACCACTGGGCTATAAAATATTAAAAGAGAAAAATCTGTTTTAGGAACAGGTATGCACAAACAAACTGTCAAGTTTTACAAACAAAAAAGCACAAAGGAGGCAAAAAGCATTTCAATATATGTACACAGCGGAACACCTTTAAAGCGATAACTTTGAGGCCTAATTCCTTACCCCAGTATTTTTCACTTACTTTTAGGCCTTTCACTCCTTATGCTACTGATATTGTGCTGGCAACACTGACACTGCTCACAGCTAATGCAGTATTACAGACACACTGACTTAACCTCAGCTGTGGTTGTGCTATGCAGTGCCACTTACACAACAAGTGACACTTCTAGAACTGGAAATGTAACGTGCCATGGAGAACAGCAAACAAGCAGAAAATGTAGTAGTAATTGAGTTAAGTGATTTTTAGGTGTATTACAAAACTTGTGAAAAGTGACCATTAGCTTCGTGAAGTCTGCCAGTCAGGAAAGATCACAGCACATCCAAATCATGCAGATTTTCATGAAACTATACCTTTGGAATTTTCATTAATATCTGTTCACACATACCAATTTTGGTTCAGATGAAACAAAAATAATAGACTCTGTACAAGAAATTGTACTCATGTTGCTGACTTCTCATCAGGATTGGTCTTTATGGGAAACAGACTGTGTTCTCTGTGAGGTAGATGATGATGCCAATGAAAATTTGAACAGCGAACACAAGCAACTGTAAATGCTCAGTATCAACATTTAGGATATGTCAACTGTAAATCTCCCTTCTTATATTATTTCAATGACAATCAATGGCAAATCTGTTAAAATATGTGGCATTTTGATACAGAGAATTCACAAATGTTGCACCTGAGAAAAATGACAGAGCAAACACACCAGCCGTCATAAGGTTTGTCATCCCCGTTGTGTTTACAATAAATTAGGGTGTGTGTATACTTGTCTAACACAACTGTATGGTGGTATAGATATGTATAATTTATTACATAAATATCAACTACATGTTTCGGCCCTTATCATTGGCCATCTTCAGGTTGATAATTGAAAATTGAAATCACTTATTAAGCAGTTATACTAGACCTATGTAAACTGGCGCAATGCTCCAGCGTACAAATTATCTAAACTATTCACAGAAAAAGTGAGCAAACTAGCCCCTCTACCCCACTCCTTCAACACAAAGAACACCCAAGACCTACTGAAAAGTCTAGTAGATTTCCCCATGCTCCCTCAATACAGCCTAGCATCGCTAGACATCACCAACTTATACTCTAACATCCCAGTAAAAGAGACCAAAAAGATATTCACCAACATTCTGAAACATAACATTATCGCCCCCCAAAACACAACAGGAACTACTAAGATGGTATGACACCATCACAGAACAAAATTACTTTACACATAAGAACCAGATCGTAGTCCAACATGAGGGTCTCCCCATGGGAGCCCCAACCTCTGGTTTAATTGCAGAGATATTCTTACAACACATCGAACACTCTCACCTCACAAACTTGACATTAAAACACAAGATCATAAATTACTGCAGGTATGTAGACGACATCCTAATAGTATTCGACCCAAACCACTCTAACGGAATAATGGCGGAAATACACAAACTAACATTTAAAATGTTTCCAAAAAGCATGACAGCATTATACAACAGCTGCTTAAAAAATGGAGTATTCCCGGAAAGATGGAAGAAGGCAAAAATCATACCGATTACGAAACCAGACACGCTAAACAGCAAGGACATTACCAAATATCGCCCGATAAGCCTTCTCAACGTCGGGGGGAAAATACTTGAAAAAGTATTGATAAACAGAATAAACCACCACATCTTCTCCACTGAGTTTTTAAACAAAAACCAGTATGGCTTCATTCCACAAACGAGCACAATCGACGCGATTACGGCGGTAAAAGAATTTGTTCAAGAAGAATTCGCTAAAGGGGAAATCACAGTAACAATAAGCTTGGACGTGGAAGGAGCGTTCAACTCGGCATGGGTACCTACAGTGTTAAAAAATTTTAAAGAAAGCAGTTGCCCACGAAACTTATATAACCTTACAAAAAATTACTTTACCCAACGGAAAGCAACCCTGGCAACAAACAACATCAAAATAGAAAGAGCAGTGAGCAAGGGGTGTCCCCAAGGGACTTGCCTAGGGCTAGGACTGTGGAATATCTTCTACAACTCACTACTAAACCTAGAGTTTAAGAGCAGTACAAAAATAATAGCATTTGCAGACAACCTCCTACTACTAACAAGAGGGAAGTCGGTGGGGGAACTTGAAAACACAGCCAATACAGAGCTGAAAAAAATCTCAACGTGGGCAAGAGAAAACAAGGTTCGCTTTAACGACAAAAAATCGCAAACAATGTTGATGACACGAAGAAAAAGGAAAGAAAGAGAGGACTTGGAAGTATATCTAAACAACAAACCCCTCCGACAAGTAAAAACTATGAAATACCTGGGTATAACAATAGATAGTAAACTGACATTTAGGGAGCATATAACACAAGTGACCAAAAAATGCTGGAGAATAATATTTGCTTTATCAAGATCGGCAAAGCTAAATTGGGGATTAGAACATAAAGCATTAAAAACACTTTACACGGGAGGGATTCAGCCGCTCCTCCTATATGGAGCACTGGTACGGGCCGAAACAATAGACAAAACAAGTTACAGAAAAAAATTAACCAGAGTACAAAGGCTAATCAACATAAAGATAGCAAAAGCTTACAGAACGGTATTGAACGAAGCACTGTGCATAATCACAGGAGTTATACCCATTCACATTAAAATAAAAGAAATGGCAGAGCACTACAAAATTGTTAGAGAGAACAGACACAATAACTTACAAATCGACCACGACAAACCCCCCAAACAATGGCTTCACCCAGCCGACAGGATAATAGCCACAGACGCAGACAACACACGGGAAGATGTAACCCCAATAAATATCTACACTGACGGAAGCAAGTCAGAACAGGGGGTAGGAGCAGGCATAGCCATAATAATACCGGCCACCCCCAACCGTTAAACTGATGTACAGAATGGACAACAGGTGCACCAATAACCAGGCAGAGGTGTTCGCAATTTTAAAGGCGCTGGAATACATACAAACTAATCAGGTAAATGAAGAAGATAAAGAAGTAACAGTGCATATAGATAGCAGGACGACACTGGACTCACTACACAACGCGAACAAACACACATACCTAACCGAAGAGATAAGACAAAAAGTGCATGAGATGGAAATCAGAGAATGGAGAATACGATTCAGATGGATAAAAGCTCATGCAGGGAAAAGCGGGAATGAACTAGCTGACAAGTTAGCGAAAGAAGCATCAGGTAAAACTGAACTACCCACTAGTCACAACAGAGTACTTAAGAGCGCCATAAAAAAGGACCTAGAAAGAATAAGCTTGGAAAAATGGCAGAGAGAATGGGAGACAACAAACAAAGGGGGTATAGCAAAAGAATACTTCCTGGAAGTAAGGGAGAGATTACACACAAAAATAAACTTAACACAAAACTTCACAACTATAGTCATGGGTCATGGGAACATTAAATCCTACCTTCACAGGTTTAAAATAATTGACATCCCAAACTGCCCATGCGGAAATGGTAATCAAACATCGGAACACATATTACTCGAATGCGCAATACTACAAGAAGACAGAGAGCGACCAATAGCAGAAGTAGCAAAAACAGATGATTGGCCCATAAGTAAAGATATGCTCATTAAAAAGCACTACAAGGCATTTGCAAAATTCACGAAAAAGATGGATAAAAT
>Ga0123357_10015126_pt1 | contig 10106 bp, 10 predicted proteins | sample TergutEmb28metaG_FD_89873 | JGI IMG/M metagenome (GOLD analysis project Ga0123357, IMG submission 89873) | Embiratermes neotenicus P4 segment gut microbial communities from Petit-Saut dam, French Guiana - Emb289 P4 | ecosystem: Host-associated > Arthropoda: Insects > Digestive system > Gut ... | reverse complement strand
TCGAACCAGATCAATGTAACCCACGAAATAACTCAACACATAAGTCGCAAGCTCCTGAGGATGGATGTATTAACATCCGAAACATGTTGAGCATTAAGTAAAGAAATAATAAAGCAAGTGACAACAAGCTGGTCTCTCTTTACTCAACTATCAAGATGATGCACGGTCCAATAAACATAAGACTGTATTCAGACTTCTGATGATGGACAGTAAGTCTGTCCGAAGCATGTAGAGTTCTTTAGCAAAATAAAATTGAGAAATAGTGCAACTTGTTGGATTTTTATTGTAAGAAAGTTTGACTTGTGTTTTGGCAAGAATCGTAATATATAGACCTTGCGCCTGAACTTATCTTTACCCTGTCTAGATACTACCCATCTTAAAAATACTAAACTTTGGGGTACTCGTCATTTAATCACGTAACGTGGGTGCTAAACTGTGTACTGCTCACAGAACCTATTTATGAGAGTAATTTTTACAGTACCGAGCGGTTATCTCCTTGTAAATATTCAGGCGGTAGTCTTTGTAATACTGAAGCCAAGAGCTTACCGTGGAGAAGTTCAATTTATTGACAGAGGAATTTATAACAGAATATATGAGTCTAGACATTTATTACAAACATTTATATTTCTGCTGATTTACTGGCGTCGTTAAATTTTATATATATGTATATATATATACATGTTTTTGCTTGAAAAATGTACTAAGTGCAGATTCTTTACTTGATATATTTTTCGGTCATATATTTAAATTTTCGCATTCTGTCCATTTTTTTAATTATTGCGATCCATATAAAAATAGACGAATTATATCCGAAAGTCAGATATTTCTTCATCTAATTCCACATTCTTGGCTCCAATGGTTTTTTTACTAATCGTCTTAAAAGCAACGGTTAAGTTGACTTTCCAACAAAGTTATATTGTTATATTACATTATACAACAATATTATCTTAAAGGACGTTGTTTTATTCCAAGGCTTATTATTATATATATAATTTCAGGATCTTAAAGTGAATGTCGCATCTATCTCAGAAGTTTGCTAGTCCTCTATGTTATTTCTGATGTACGAAACCAGAAATCTTGAAAGAGTTTTAGTACTCTTTAAAAACATCAGTCTCATTGGATGCTTCGTAAAGATGGTTCACATGCATTAAAAGCTACAATGATACACACACAGAAAGATGAGGCCAAAGTAAATATTTTTGGTTTCTAGGAAGGAAAGTAGGTTTAAATTGGGCTTGGAAACTGTTATGCTATCTGTGCATCCTCAAGTTTACTCCTTAAACCCGTCGACCGCATTGAAAGATACGCAGTGATAACACTCCGGCATTGTTGAACAAACATATCCAGAAATTCCTTCTTAACGTTCTATTTATGATGGCGATTTGTTTCATTTTATGTTCCCGGAGTGTAATTTTGTTAATGAGTAATAACAACACAGTTCACGCACTAAATTGTAAGGCTGGGTGACACAAACACCAATTAGTTTTAGGAAAAAAATAATGTAACATTTATAGAATGATGATAATGGTGATAATTATTATTATAATAATAAGTGTTGATTCAATGATCTGTTTACGTACGTGCAATCGTACTAGGGTCGTCAGTGACTACATACTGGCTGGAATGCCGAAGAAATTTTGTTCGATTTACAGCAGGTTTATTGGATTAGTCTATTCACCGTAGCACAAGGACCGACTCTGAGGTCCACTATTCAATGGATACAAGGGGCTGTTTGCCCTCGGGACAAGAGACTCAGCGTGGAATTGGCCACTCACGACCGTCTAGTGCTAAAGTGTGAAGATAAACGTGCACTCCCATGTGTGCTTCATGGTTTGGTGTTTAGATGATAACAGGGGAGCGTGGCTAGAACTGACGTGGACGTACTGCTGCTGTTAGTATTACAGGTGCGTAAGATTGCCTGCCGTTTACAGTTACTAACGTTCAGTAGGATTAGACACAAATTATATACATAATTTATGACCTATCCTCGTCCCAAACCTCGCCTAGGCCGCGCCTACTTATAATGGTTAATCGATTAATAATTAAAAGGCTACGCATATATATATATATATATATGGGTGGATAGATAAATAGGTTGACTGATGATATGATTGGTTCCTTTATGAGTCATATATCATTCTTTTTATGTATCCGCACTCATGTCACAGTAGGTTCTGGCGCAGCACGGCTGCCGTAAATATCTATTTACCTTGATCTAACCATCGGTTTTACCACTCACACTGCTACTGTTGTTCTAAAATCACAAACCTACACTTCTGTCAGGTATACTTCTTGTTTTCCAACTCTACTACACAGTAGCCTCCATCAAAGTCTGTATCTTACTGGCTTTTTTCTACTTTCATTTTATTGCACATAAATATTTTACAATAGTTATTTTCTTTATATTTTTACATTTTAACACTTTCTTGTAGACTACGTTCTCATTGATTATCATCATCATCATCATCATCATAAACATCAAGGACTGTACTCTTTGATCCGTTCCGTTTCCCGAGTTACAACTGCTCGCGCCAAAACTTCTTCGGTCTTCCAATTGTTCTCCTTCCTTGTGGTCTGTAGTGGTATGAGTTCAAAGGGATTCGGTTTTGTGGCATTCTTTGCAAGTGCAGAAGCCAGTTACGTCTCACTGATCATTAGTCATGCAAAAATAAGTATTTCAGAAATTATTAATATATTTGAAAGAGACTATTTCGTTCTGGGATTTTTTGTAGTTTATATAAAACTCTGGACCACCCTGTACAAAAAGGAAACACTACAAGTTGAGTATTTATTTTTTTTAATCTGCCACAGAGTGAGCTTTTCAAGAATATACATGGAGGTACATTATGGTCCCTCCCACTTCAAAAATTCAGATGGCAGTCTAGTTGATTTATCTGTGATAGGTGAGTACACTCCCTCTACACTTATACATACTGCGAAGCTTGTGGGACGGCCTCATATCGTGGTAAGCTCACGCATAATTAGACGCAGAGAAGGAGACACGCACGGACACGATGAGAGCCGTTTTGAAGAGAGTATATAGAGAAATAATGAGTTCTAGAATCAGATGACCAAAAACGATGTGATCCTTGTACTGAAATTAATGAAAACTGGAATACGATATAAAGTACAGGACATAAAAACGCACAAATGCACTCCTAAAGCATTAGCTAATTCAGAAATTCCTATTTACTCGCGGACACCCATTTACACACGCTACACCCAGCACTGCAGAATCCCAGCACCCACTGTTAATGCTACTGTTACACTGCTTTTGGTTTTATATTGGTCTTTACTGATTAAAATAATTCGTAATACAGATATTGTAAGCAATTCTATATGCAAAAAATAGACGAACTGATATGTTCGAAATAACACAAACTTGATTTCATGTATGATCTAATCTGAAGCAACCTTCTAATGATTCCTCCTGCATGGTTCCTTAAAAAAAGCCGTGGACAATCATTATTGCATCCATTTTCCTTCGCATTATGGAAGCCGTCCTACAAGTATGACAAAGGATTTGGGTTGGATTTATATGGCACAAATAGAGACAAATTGATGGCTGTTATGAACACGACAATGAACCATTAGTTTCAAAAACGGCGGGAATTTTCTTAAATAGCCGTGAGATTCTAAGCTGCAACTTTTCTTTGTCTTGGATTAAAAGTGAAATACAATGACTTGTCTTGTGATAATGAATGTGGAAATAAATAATTCTTTCCCAACTAGACGTTGTAGAAGAACTTTTCGTTCATTAGCATCCTATAACAATAACTCACTTGGCAAAGTCAACTAGAAGTTATTCATTTAAGTTACAGAACCTTATTACTTCCATAATTAGATTCTAAAATAGAAACACAAAAAAGGGAAGATATTTTCAGCATTATAGTAAGACTACAAAGAGTAGCTTTAAATGAAATGATTAGAATGTCGAAGAAAGTCAAAACATGATCTTCGTGTTGATCATCATGATTTTCAAATGCACTACCTAAATGTACTAAGTTTCGTACAAATACCATGTGAATATTTATGTTTATAGGCAATTGACAAAAGGACTAACATTTTAAACGTGGCAATAAATACACCTTGTACATGAAACATTCTGATGGGAAGAAACTTGTGTCCTTTTCGCTTAAAAGCGGAGTTGAGGATTCTGCGTGACACTATTAAGGAAATATAAGATAAATTCCTTTTTGAAATCTCTATATAAAAAATCAGCTTACGTCGTGGAGACGATAAATGCCATAATTCTTTTTTAGTTAGAAAACATTCAACGCCATTGTTTTCTCTGAAGAGGAAATATTGGGCCCAATGTCAAATCCTGTTGTGCGATGGAGCGTGGGACCCAGTTAGTGATGACACAATGACGTCTCGAAAGAAAGATAAGCTGCTATTTTTCTTGTTATAGAAATGTGACAGAAATAAAGTTTCTATCTGCAAATTAAATCGAAATGAGGAGGACAGCTGTGGAGATATGGAATGACATTACCAATCCCATTCATTCAGCTTCAAATTATTGCTGTTTGTTCATGAGCGAATCAATTTTTTGTTTTTAATTTGATATTACTTTTGGAGAGGACGATGTAAAGTAATCTGGGAGGTTGCCATATTTTTTTTATTACTTTTGATCCTTCTCATTTATGAATACGAGGGGGTGCTGATAAGTCCTTAGGCCTACCCAATTCCCAATGTCGTAGGACGGAATTGATAGTATCGTTGGAAAGAGAGGTCTGTTCATGTACCGAATTGCAAGTATTTTCTTCTTACAAAGGCTGAAAGGAAGCATGTCAGGCGACGCGCGCGACTTCAACAACATGGAGACGCAAGCTCTCATCAAACTTCTTTTCCTGCAAGGCAAGGTGCCGAAGGCAATTCACGCCATTCTGACAGAAACATTAGGGAAACATGCATCATCGTATGCCACCATCAAAAACTGGATAGCCCAGTTTAAACGAGGTGATTTTTCCACCTGTGATGCGCCTCGTCCTGGACGACACAAAACAATGACCACGAAGGAGATTATTGATCAAATTCACTAGCTAATCTTGGAAGACCACCGGATTTCGGCTAAATAATTAGCTGAGCAACTGGGCATCTCACGTGAGTGGGTTGGGTCCATCATTCATGAAGATTTGGGAATGTGGAAGCTCTCCGCGAAGTGGGTCCCAAAATACCTGAACAAGGATCAAAAACTTCAACGGTGCCAGTCGTCTGGGCAAAATTTGGAATTTTTTCGGTGCGATCCAAATGATTTCCTGTCGCGAATGCTGACCATGGAAGAAACCTGGTTATATCACTATGACCCGGAGACAAAGCCACAAACATTGGAGTGGCGGCACAGCGACTCGTCCCGCCCCAAACATTTCCGAGTGTAAAAATCCGCTGGAAAACTTCTTGCTTCGATTTTTTGGGATCAAAACGGCATCCTCCTTACTGATTATTTTCCAAAGGCCAAAATATCAACACGGAGTATTACTCATTTCTGCTGGTGCAATTGAAGGACATTTTGAAGGAAAAACGTAGCGGAAAAGTCACCAAGGTCACCAACAATGCCCCAACTCATCGGACACTTACAACCCAGAAGAAATTTGTCTACCTAGGCTTCCAAAGTTTTGATCACACACCCTATTCTTCGGATCTGGCCCCGCCGGACTACCACCTGTTTCCTGGACTGAAATAACAATTGAAAGGTCTGAAAAAACAATTGAAATTTCACCATTTTTCGTCCGACACGGAGGTCATTGCTGCCGCGGAGACCTGGTTGGGCGGACAACATTCTGATTTTTTTTGAGTGACTTGCCAAAGTTAGAGCAACGGGCTAAGAAGTATGTTGAGTTTCGTGGGGAGTATGTTGAAAGAATCCCGAGTTTGGTCGCTGTAGCTTGTATCCTTCCTGGTCGGGCTAAGGACTTATCAGCACCCCTTTTATTATTTATTATTTTGTTGATATAATTAGACCTGCTTTTCACGTATGTGTCTTAACACAGAATAAGCATAAAGTTTTCAGATTCCGGTACTTGGTCCTATTGATTTATTCTTCACAATATAACATCCATACTGTTAACACATCCACCGCTCATACCGACAAAGGCCCATGTACCTGCAGCTTCATTTTCATAAGTAGCTTAGTTATAATTTGGCTCTAGAATTATAATTCGTCAAGGTATGAAAATCGGGTCTGGTTCTTCCTGACAATGAAGTGGTATATGTCAATGACATCTTAATGTAAAATTTAGTTCGCAAAATCTATTTTGTTTGGCCAGAATTTGCGACATAGTGTGGAAAATTTTATAATGTTTTGCTTCATCTTGCCATGCACATAGCTCACAGGACTGCAATAAACGGCTTGGTCACTGCAGGAAACATTCCTTATCCTCAGTGTAGAGGCCCCGCCGTTCTCGATATTTCTTCAGAAAGGCGATTCATTGTGCTCTTCACAAAGCGCGATATTCCAACTATCTTGAGCGAAATGAAACAATTACAAACTTTTTTTTCCTATTCCTTAAAGCCCCCTCTCTCGTTACCCTCTCAGTTAAGATTCTTACGTGTGGTCCCTTCTTGTCACTTACTCCTACCAAAATGTATAGATAGTTTCTTAGCCTTTCCATCTTTGTTAATCCCTTCGCCTATAATTCTCCTTAATTTTATCATCCTAATAGATTATTTCTGGCAGAGGACAGAGATTTACGTCTTCCCTAAAATGTCCAGGAAGTTTCTGGGAGACATCAAGCCTCCAATTTTTAATAGACTAGAAGCTAATTCCCGGACGTATGCCGAGGTTTGGAATGACTGCTGATCTTCTCATTCGCCCCTCAGACTTCATAGCATGTCCACGGATGCTTTTATTTCTATGAAGATTCTTGTCCATGACGGTACAGACTAGATATATGGGGCTTGAAAACAGCTGCATAGACAGTGCTGTAGGAACGACCTTGTTTAGTGGTCCATGAGGGACAGCAAGACCGCAACCCAATACGTAGTGGCATCAGAAGTTGCTAATGGATTACAAGGACAGGGTCAACTGCTCTAGAAAGCGCTGATGACTGGCGATAATCAATCTTTGTCACACTCTTTCCAGATGTAACCAAAGACAGTAGCTGAACGGCCCTAGGGACAATCCAACATCAGTCAACTTCTAATGTGCGGCAGTGACAGTGGAGCAAGAAAGAACAGAACTTTGGTCCTCAAATTGTTGACAGTGTACATGCTTAGCGAAACAGCACACTGTGCGGTGAATGTTCTGTAAGTGCGGACAGTTGCAGCAGCTTCAGTTGGAAGGTAACAAAGCGTTATGCAACACAACGCCAAAGTGATAAATTGAAATTCTATTTCGATCTTTCAGAAGGAGCAAATTCAAACACCAGTGATATAGTTAACTTCCATAATGGCGAATAAATCCACGTTATGTTTAACCACGATCAGGTACAGTTCTGCTTTTCTTATATTGTGACAGCCCTCCGGCATTCCACTGGAGAATTTTTAGATCGGTGTGAATGCTGTGGGAGGGGTCTCTACGTCATTTCCATAGTTTGCTCTGTAAAGAACATTTCCTTGCTTTTCCTTTTTCATTGTACATATCCACTAATTTAAATATTTTACTAATTAATTAGTTAGTTAGGTCGCTATGACAGGATTTTAGATCACTTAGCCGTAAAGAACGTTGCCCAGGGTGCACCACTTGGAAGTGGATCTACTTTGCTGAGCACACTGGCAGAATAGAAGACGTTCAGGCCTGTAAAGACAATCAACTATCTTAAGGAGAGAAATTACAGAGTCTAAGCGAAAATGCTTTAAAATTTTATATCCCATATCAATCACCCGAAAGACAGCAAGAAAGCTTACAAATACTTAGCAAGAATTGAAAACACCTCCTGCAGAAACAAAGTACCAATACATGAAAACAATGATGTTATTACTAGTGACAGAGGAATAGCTATTACATTAACATGTGCGTTTTCCCGAGCACAGAAGAAGGGTACGTATGCTAGGAGGAAATCAAAGATAGTTAAAGGAGAGTATAAAACCCTTAAACAAAAAAATGGAAGTGCAAAACCCACAACAACTGAAGATATGTTTGATTGGCCAATTAGTGACTTCCAACTCCAAGAAGCAATACAGCAATTAAAAAACAGAAAATCTCCAGGAGAGGGCCAAATAAATGCGGCATTTCTAAAGCATGCAGGAAAAGAAGCAAGAACCTCAATACGGATGTGGTTTCAAGAAATTTGGGAAACAGGTATTGTGCTCTCACTTTGGAAAAAGAAACAATAGTAGTGCCCGTGCTGAAACCGACAAATGCCCTAAGAGTACCGCAAGTTGCAGACCCATTTCCTTGACTACTATAATGGGAAAATCCATGGAAAGAATAATTAACACCAGAATAAATTGGCTACTCGAAACCAACAATATTGTAGCAAACGAGCAAGCAGGATTCAGAATTCACAGATTAACAAACGAACATGTAATAAAGTTCAGCCAATTCATTAAGGATGCACTGGGAAATAAGCGTAAATTAACAGCAGTATTTATCTACTTTAAATCAGCTTATGACTCTGTCTGGAAAGAAAACCTTCTATTAAAACTAGTAAGATCCGGAATCAGATCCATCCTACTCCGATGGATTGAATTATTCATTTCTAACAGAACATGCAAAGTCCGCTATGGAGAATACTATTAAAATACCGCATCTTACAAACAGGACTACGACAGGGAACTGTAACAAGCTGCACTTTATTTAACCTGTACATAAACGACCAAATTGGTGAGCTAAATTCTATTCCTATCCATCCATCCATCCACCCACCCACCCACCCACCCATTGGCCATACTTGAAGAATGGTGTGAGAGAAATTATATGAATGTAAATACACCTCAAAAACAGCCTTTTAATCTTTCTCCCTAGCTCACAAAACAACACATCCAAGGGTGACGTATATAGGTACAGCTCTCTTCCAATCAAATGAATTCAAGTGCTTTGGAGTGATCTTCGACAAAAAGATAAACTGGAAAAACCACGTAGATAAAATTAGCTCGCGAGTCTCCAAGCGCACAAAGGTTCTGAAACGTCTACAGGAAATTAATGGGGATGTGCCCGGTCAACCTTAAACCTTACGTACCAAAAATGCATTCTCCCTGTAATAACATATAGCTGTGAATTCCTAGTCACTGCTCAACCTTATACACTTAAAGTGTTGGAGGATGCTCAAAACCAGGCCTTGAGACTGATAACTGGTGCAGTGAAAACAACTCCCATTGATGCGATGACATTCACAACGGGCAATAAACCAATACAGGAAATAATAAAAGAAAAGGCAGTGCTGCTACATGAGAAGCTGCTCAGATTTCCAGCAGATCAATATTGGAAAAAATAAGAAAACAAGCAGAAAATTTAAAGACGCAGAATAGATTTATACAGAAAGTAACAGAAATAAAACAAAACTTGAGATTAAAAGCAAGCCCCAACCATTGCACCAAAGGCGAAACCCAGTCGACGTCGAACAAGTTGAATGCTACCTACACTTGCAACAAAGCATAGTAAAGGAAGAAATAGGAACAGACACACTTAGGCACCTGGCTTTGGAAACAATGAACACCAGGTACCCTCCAGACAAGTGGTTGCACATTTTCACAGATGGCTTTCAAATGGACGGATACATAAACGCTGGTGCTGGCATTTACTATGAACTTTTCTCCTGCTATATGTCATGTGGAAAACATTCGACTGCCTTTGATGGAGAAATGGAAGCCATTCGCACTGCACTACGTCTGCTGAACCTACACCAGAAAAAAATTGAAAGAACTATTATCTTATAATTTATTACATAAAGAACAACTACATGTTTTGGCCCTTTAAATTGGCCATCTTCAGGTTGATAAATGAGAAATATTGGTGAGCAGCTACATTCGACTTGTGTGGGTTGTATACAGTGGGGAGGTCAGGGGTGGAGTGGGTACGAGATCTCGCATGTGTTGTGTAGGAAGGGTGGAGTGGGTACATGGGTTCTGCTGTATTTTATTCTAGGTTAATATATGATAATTATCTTATGTTAGTAGAGGTTATATGTACATGTGCACTTGGCTTATAAAGTATACATACAGTGTGC
>Ga0123357_10015125_pt1 | contig 10106 bp, 5 predicted proteins | sample TergutEmb28metaG_FD_89873 | JGI IMG/M metagenome (GOLD analysis project Ga0123357, IMG submission 89873) | Embiratermes neotenicus P4 segment gut microbial communities from Petit-Saut dam, French Guiana - Emb289 P4 | ecosystem: Host-associated > Arthropoda: Insects > Digestive system > Gut ... | reverse complement strand
TGGCCATTATCTCCCAAACCGTTCAACTTTGGATATAGGTGTTTTGGGGTTTTTCGGTATAGTTTAACATAAGGAACACCCTCCCGAAGTCTGGTCCGTTCCTCCTGTTACACCCTGTATACGTTTCGCTGCACTTTAAATAAATGGGGTTCAGGAACATATTGCAATGAAATACGATTATAAGCTTATGCAAATTACAAGGCGTGGTTTGCTTGATAAATATAACAACCTGTTCCTGTCTGATCTCAATGATTCACTTGAAAAAAGCAGCACACACATGAAAGCTATTTGCTTTGAATTGACGTTCATACTGGGTTCAAAAAGTGCCTTTTTTACCACTAAATAAGATAAAGCAAGGTTACAATGATATAACAATTCTCAGCATTTAAAAATTGGCATGTAATATAAGGGGCTTGTGAGAATCAGTATTATTGTGAAGAACCCTGACGGTGGTAGCAAAAGTAACCGAAACATGTAGGTGGATATTGATATATGATAAAGCATATTTCATCAATGTGCATTTGTTGGTTTACTACATAAGTGTAAATGTTATTTACACATTTAATATATAGGCCTACTGTGTATTTAACTGAGTTACGTGTAACACTAATAAAACCTCCAATTTGAGTGATACTTATAAATTAATTGTGTCGCTCAGTAGACATCTCGTCGTTAATGAATAATTTAAACCGTTTATGGTCTCAGCAGGGCATGTAAAAATGGCAATGGACAGGTGGATAAGAGCCATGAAGTCAGTAGGAAACTATAATAATTAGAAACTTGAAAATAATTCGTGTTATATATGTGCCTAACGTAGTTCCTAACGCTGTGCAATCGTTGGTAGTGGGGATGCACGTGGTGTGGAATTTATAGAAATCCCGCTCACATAGTTGTGTGGAAATAATTACAGCTTTGCATACGACCCAAAGCACGCCTTGTTGAACTACAACTATGGATGCTCGCTTACCGACTTGGAGGTATGACTCTTGCCACGCTGTCGAACTTTCTAGTCTTAAACATTAACACTGTTTATCTTCGGAGAAGAAAGTTCGAGTATCCGTTTGGGAACCATTACCACGTAGATGTATATGCAGCGTTCCAGAAGAGATTAACTTATTAATTTTCACATGTAATATGTAAAACTTGAAAGGTCTCTTGTGATTTTCTGTTTCAATTTGGGGTAGTTTCGCAGAACGTTTAACTTAATCATTCATGAGTATACACGTATATTCTGTAGCGTACGTTGGTAGCAATTATGATCTTTATAGACTAAACTTTGGAGTCTAAATAAAAGGCTATACGCGCATAATAACGTGCCATTTTGGGCAAGCACTTATTTTGAAGTTTTAGCATTTTAATAGTAATGTTATCCAGGAATACGCTTGAATGGATGAGTATAAAAAGAATGAAAGAATGACTAATTTGGTTTCACATCTGGAGTGGTCCGTATCCATTTGACAGAAGCATGAAACTCGTACTAAGTTCTTCGTATGTAAACATGATCAGCGCTTCTCGTAAATTTTATTTACCTCATTCAGAACATACCTTGAAGAAGGAGGCACCAAGTGATGGGTGTTACTTATGGATAACACATGTCCTTTTTGCACCGGACATATCATAGTTTCGAACCAACAATTTCCGACCGGGCGGAGTTTCTAAATTTGTAGAAATGTCGGCGTTATGGACTCTATGTTATTTCTTCAAACTTTTATTTTAATGATTTTGTTTCATCGAAAAGGAATGATGTATGACCTGTTAAGGATAGTATTCTGTGTCTTTTATGGCTGTTGTACTTTCGCGGCACGTCACTGGCACTCGCGATAGACGGGATGCGGGAACCCAGGCATTGATAACATCCGTTGCACTTAGGAATGTAAACGCACGCGATCTGTGTGTCTTCTCGTTGTGGTAGTAAACGGCTCGATAAGTTTGAGTTTTATCCGGGAAACCTTTGTTGGATAATAGGTGTGTGGCACTTGGATATATCCTTTAAGTTGACGAGATTTGGGTATGGACATGAAATGTTTGTGGGCGCTTAAAGAGTGCAGACTGTGGATGTAGACACGTGACTGGTTGCAAGTTATGTGAGGGACGGGTTGCTGAATACTTAGAAAACGCAGGATAACAGCCTATTAAATTTCACTTGACTCTGTGATGGCGAAAGAATTCAGTGTCTCCATATGCAACTGGGGGAATCTGTGTGCACAGAACACTACTTTTATGCTTCAGCAGATGTGAATTGTTGAAATCAGTTATGACGTCACGTACACTTAACAGTACGTGCGGTGGTATAAATTAGCGCATGGAGAAGCTAGAATTAATGATCACGGAAGTATGGTATGGCATGCGAAAATTAAATTGGCGGAAAGGCGTTTGTGGATTAAGTAAGATACGTAGGGTTTTGGCACAAACGTTTTCAAAGCCAATGGGCTAGGTGAACGTTGAGTTCATTAGCAAATCGTTTGTAACTTTTTGTATTCAAATTTCGGAGAGAAACAGGGAAAACTTGTGCCAAATTTGGCGGCTCCCAAGGTTTCATAACGACCATCCCTTAGCCAAACAACGTCTGTTTTGTTTCAGAACACTAAGAATTGAGCACGAATTTTCCATTGACGTTGTCGGTTCCTTTCTTATTTAGACCCATGTTTCCTCGTGAAACACACGCCCACCCATTAAGTAGCCAAGTTACGCTTGGAAGCACTTGGAGTGACGTAATTTGGTTAGGGAAGATTTTCTACAACCCGTCCAAGAAGACACGAAATGCAACAGAAATACAAATCTGCTGAAGAATGCAGCACGTTGGCTAGCCTGCGAAGGCCGTTCATAGCTAACTTGCTGTTCTTATTATTTCGTTTCCCTGCTTCACTCCGCAGGAACCGAATGATGTAGAGGGCGTAGGCGGATTTTATTTGTATGCTTATTTTCGGGTTCGTTATATGATAACACAGGTTCAATCAACTGTCACATATGTGATATAAATAATTTCTTAAACTAGGGAAGGTACACTTCACTGTTTTCTGGTAATTCTGGTGTGGATATTTGGTAATGAAACTTCTGCTACAAATGCTACCCGTTTTGTGATTTATTGTTACATACACTATCCTTTTTTTGACAGAAACCTTCCCGTTGTGTAATAACAAAATTATATAATGTAATATACCCCGTCTATACACAACTATATATCCGTATAGTGATATTTATTTATATATACACTCATGTCACATTATGGCAATATGTTTCAACCGTGAGACGGTCATCATCATCTTCAGGCCAATAAGGAACATTTTTAAGGTAAAACAAAGTGATCCCATTGAGTGCTTACTTTGTTGTACCTTAAAATATACTTTATTGGTCTGATTATGACCGTCTCACGGTCGAAACATGTTGTCATAATGTGATCTGCGTGTATACCACGTATATAAATAAATATCACTATAATGGTGTATAGGTGTGTATAGCCGGGATATATTACATTATATAACTACCCGTATTGTTCGTTATGATGTGTTTTCTTAAAAGTTGTTACTTTTCTGTTCTGTTAAATCACTGCATGTTTGTTTTCTGAGAAGGTGTATGGTAAATATGTGCGATTTGGAATGTATCCTGTCTGGAGCTCGTTAATGATAGGCCTGACTTGTTTGAGCATTGGTTACATTATTGTGTCCACGTTCAGTGTACTTTTATTCTGTGGTACTAATGAAAACCTCATTTTGTAAAGTGGTCAGTTAACTCTGCATGCTGTGTATGTTTTCGTCTTCGATATGTTTTTCACAGATTAATTTTCTGTAATTTATTATACCAGTTCCGTACGTCAAGTACGTATAACCTACTTTTGTTTCTGATCTGGCATAAATGTCACTCTTTGTTGCAGGATGGTGGAATAAAAGCTTGTGTGGATGTTTGTCGTGTTTTGTTGTTTTTGTCACTAATGCTCTCTTTCTGTGTAATCTTAGAATCGGTGTTGTATTTTTTGTTGTTCATTAGAATAGAGTACTTGTTGCTGTTCTGTTTTAATGGTGCTTTATTTAGTTTCCTGGAATTTCATTCTGCGAGATCAAGTTTAGTTAATTACTCCAAATTCATATTATATTTTTATATGAATGCCGTGCACATACTTTTGTGATTGTATCACTGAGCTGTAAATCTTTGAAGTGAATTAATTGTTCATTAAACGTAGTTCGTGCAGGTAAATTGAGAGTCGTTCCTGTGTTCGCCATGAAGGCGCAGGGGCAGTGAAGTTGCAGCTTCAGCACCGTTCGATTTACCACCGGTGCTCATTGAATGGAGTGGGCGTACCCCAGAGGTGGTCTAGACGCTTTGAGCGAGAAATCTCTTATGTCTTTCGAGAATCGAAATAACGTCCTTCGGCCGTTCAAGCCGTAGCGTAGTTACTATACTAATTACGATACCCCGCCTCTTGAATTTAGCAGGTGTGACTGTTAAGCAGCTCTGTTTCGGTATGATCTTAGTGATTAATGCCAAAGAACTCAATTTAAGATCGCGGATGCTGGTGCACTAACACACTCTTACACTCTGCGTGGCTGGTAATTCAGAGTATAAAATTTTACAGTTTTTGTGTGTGTGTGTGTGTGTGTGTAAGCCAGTGCTTCAAAAGTTTTGATTATGACGATTCCATGTTATATTCCTTGTGGACTTGTGTGTCCTAGGTACGTATATTTTTAGTATTTTCTATTTTTCTACTGTGTTTATTTTCCTCGCTCACACACGTTTAGCTCTTAACCAAACTGGCGTTTGTGTTTTCCTTTCTCGATTCTGCGTATTTTGCACTTGCTTATCCTGAGCATGTTTTGAATACCAACATTTAAGATTCCAGTTATATTTGAGAAGTACAGTAGTTTGTGATTAATAATTGCTCATAGTTAGAAATTTTAGGAGATTGCTGTAAAATTCTGGGGCACTCGGTTCGAAGATCATTGCGTGTTGCCATTTCTTACCCCTTCTGATATATCCGTGAGGGGTTTGACCGATGTTCAGAGAAATTCTGTTGAGTGTCATTGGCTTGTAAGTATAGTTTTTCGTTATTATTTTCTTGGAGGGTCCGTGACAGACGCCATTTCTTTTGTGAGATCCTCTATATATGTTTTTAGATCATGTGTCTTTATGCTAGTTTGTCAGTTTAGCTCGTCATTTGTTTCCTTTTTCGTGACTTCAGTTTGCTCGGTTTAAATCTTGTGTTTCAAATTAGTAAATTTGTTTGTATAACCAAAGAAAGAAGACCAGTAACTAGAAGTTTATTTGTTAACACTGCCGTGTCATGTGATATGGTAAGATGGCAAGGAATGGTGGAATTATTTTGAAGTGAAGCAAGGAAATCTTCTAATAAAAAGAAATAAATCGACTATTTTAAAATACGTTCTTAACATTGTACTGATGGAGCCCTCAATACCAACACTGAACTTTAGAATTCTCGAATAAAAAAGGAATTCTCTCCGCTACAATTGTGGGCATTCGGCTAAAAACTACAAATTCCACGCGCATAAATAAAATTCAAACCTTTGTATCCAGTTCAGAAATCCAAATGCTCTACAGTAGAACTCGCCTGCAGTCTCCCTTAACTTACCCATAATGACTGGCGCCAGCGTACGTCCAGAGCCAGTGCACCCGCTGAATTGAGAGGGACACACTTGACAGATATAGCAATTAAAGTTGAAAGCGGAAGCCGGCTTTTCATATTTTTGTGTCAGAAGGAACGATGTTCGTGGACCTCGGGACCATCTTGGTTTAGGCACAGAGCTTACTTTGAAATATAAAGCACAAATTTACGTTTGCAAGAGTACTTTGGCTAACGTATAAAATCCGTATGCGTTGCATTTCACAAATGATTTTAAAGCGTTACAAAGTCACTGAGAGAGATTGAATAATCTCGGTTTACTGGCGTCTTGAGACACACAGGGATGTTGTGAAACCAGGAAGAGTGATTGTCTGGCAGAGACTGAGGTATGCATTGTCAAGCTGCGGAAAGTAGAAATAAGTGGGAAGAGATAAGTAGTTAAGGAGACGTACTAAAACAGTCCAACAGAAACCTTCGCGATATTTCTCTGAGTCTTAAAATTCCATGTTGAGATTTTAATGTTTACGCTTTTTGCTCTGTTTTTGTAAGGCACGGAACTAATGAATGAGTTATTTTTCTAAAGCGAAATAAGTACAATACTTTGTTTTTGTTTTCTCAGCAAACTGCGGAGTAATGAAGTGTATTTATGAAAATGATTAATCAATGCTTTTTATTGTCGAAGGACTCTGAACGAAATGCCGACCTTAGGGAACGTATGGGAGTGATAAAGAAAGGTGATGAGCCGATTATTAGGGGAACGAAAGCGGTCATGCATTCTACTATAACAAGTTCTATTTAGGCTGAGAGTGTTCTCAGGTTCACACATTTAAGGTATTACTGAATTTCGTAAAAATGTAAAGAGACTTCTGGCATACATGAATAATTTCGAGTTTCATGAACTTTTTAAGTGTTTCATTAAATTAAGGATACTCTAAATTGCTGAGGTTATATAACGTCACTGTTAAGTTTTTAAAATAAAGGTTATGGAGCATTTATATACCTTCCATTTTTAGGAACACATATTATTGAAATTTTATGTGCGTTTTTTTATAACATAAACTAAAAGGAAAGTCTTTGAAAATATTTCCCCCAAGTAGTTGCTTAATTTGCTTATAGAAGGCGAATAGAGATTTTAGAGTTCAAGTGATTTAATTTTTGCTAGAAAACATGTTGATAAAATTGCTTACAATTTTGAATTTAGTGTCTTTAATATTAAGGATTTTTGAAAAAAAAAGTAAGGAAATTTTTAGGTACGTACCGGTCTGGTGTACGTCTCTGACAAACTGTAGACAGCGTGCAACATATACGTTGCTTGGCTTTGGTTAACAAAACACGGAAATTTGCTCAAACAGAGTAAAATGAAATAACGACCTATTCGATTTTTGTATCTCCGGGTGTTAATTTGAAATTAATACCCTGGAATCATTTACTTCCTTGCATTCCATACATATACAACGTTGAAGTAATGATACCATTGAACGTGACTAGCCATCCGAAACAAAGCTAATTTTTTACACAACAGTTATGACGGGTACTATAAATAGCACAAATAATCATATTCATTGCAGTTACACCAAGCATGTGCGTGTGCGTCAGTCATAGGCTAACAACGAACAATATACTCGTACTTAGTAGCTGGAAATATACGTGTTGACTGGAGGCTACCTAACGACTGAAGACGTAGTTGCTAGTTGGTGGTCTAGGCATTATAGATTTTCTGGAGTCATATGTAGCGAATGAAGACGTACGCGTAGGTATCGCCTCGTACTAACGGACTGCAGACGCAGATGCACGTACTGTGTTGGGAAGTACGCACTGAGGCGTAGGTGTTCCGGGAAATAAATTAATTGAGTGGTAGTTGTAATAGTGAAGAATCGATCAGACTCTGCGTTACAAAGAAGGGTGGCACCTGAATGCAGGATAAGACAAATTGGTTAGATGTGAGAAAAAAGAGAGGGTTAGAAAGAAGAAGAGCGAATTTCTCTTCCGCGGTTGATTTAACTACGTAAAACGGAGATGAACTTTGCTGTGAAAACGTTTTTTTATTCTCTGTGCTTTTATTTGGCTGGGAAGATTGTGTGTGAAAGTGAAAGAAAGAGATAGGGACGTGGAACGTACCGGAGATGGAAGAAAGAGTGAAAAGGGTTGAGTTCATTTCAGACATTTTAAATTTCCTGGATGTCTGTCCATGTTGGAAAGTGGTACAGGATGAGTTTCTTTCACATCTGCCTCTAGCCTCCTACAGAAGCCTAACTTTACCTCTGTTCCGTGTTTATTCTCTGTTAATTTTCTTTAAACTTTCTTCTTTTTTACTTTCCTCTTCCAGATTCTCGTCATTTGTCACCGAGTGGTTTTACCTCTAGATAGCGCACTGACAGAACATCCGCGTTTCTCTCGGAGAAAATCTGTTTCCCTGTTAGCCAACGTGTGTCACTTAACTAAGTGATAAAATATTGTCCTAAAGTACAGATAGTTTGTGGAGCTCAGTTATTTCACTTGTCTGGTTTTCGTGAGTGAAGCTGAAGTAGCATCTTGAATCCCTTGAGATAACATACGTCAAACGTCAGTCATTTGCTATTGAACTTGAAAATTAATTAGTAGGGCTCATATCACTGTGCAATAATATTGTGTAACGAAACCCAATAACCGTGTACAGAATAAATAGACATAAATTTGTAAGCCAAAATACATGCGCCTTCAAATCTCGCAGGTAACTATATTTTCTTTGAAAACTTTTATGTAGATGGGATATGTTGGATTTAATTTGGTTGAGGATATGAACCAGTGTCGGGGTTTGGTGAACATGGTAACAAACCTCGTGTTTCATCGATGAGGTTGGGGATCGATGCACGATGGTATTTGTGTCCATAACTGTGGCTTCTCTTGGGTTCTTCGATTTTCCTTCAAAGTCTGGCACATTATATCAGTTCTCCATAATACTGAAATCTACCATAGATGTTACATTCTTAGCGGCTGGCAGTGTTAATGAGTACCAAACTTTTGCCAATGTCTCTCTTTTTTGTAATACAGACTGGAAATGTCGTCACAAGCCGAGGGTCTGTTTTATCCTGTCAAGAAGGAGTCTACTCCTTGGACTTGGTTATGTTTAATCCTTAGAAGATTATGTAGGGGACGTGAAGGCAAAGAACTCAGAAATAATGTTAAGCATTCCCATAAATGTATTCTGCCCATATCTTCTTCGTCTATGTAGTCGGATATTTTTTACGTTTTAAGTGTTTGAACTTTGCCACGTACGCTAAGAAGGTAACAGCTGCTTACGTTTTAATTTTCTGTACATCCAAATGACCTCACACCCCGATCATATATTTTACTTTCTCTGCATTTATGAAGGTCGGTTAGAAAATAAGTTTATAAAGGTTAATATTTCTGGGCTCTTTATATTCAGGTCTAAAAGGAATGGTTCAGATCCAACTGTACTGCTACCCCACTTGTATTCCACATATTCCCTGCCACATCTGAGGCTTTTATTATATCGTGAGACGAGTTTTTGACAGCAGTCCGTGCCCTGTCTTATCAGCCACTGGCTCACACCTGTTCCTACTTCGCGATCTTTAGATTTGTGGCCGCCAAGGTTTTGATATAGCACTGCAAACAGATGATAATCGCGCGGCGACGATTTTTTTATATAATCACAGTTGATCTAGGTTTCTTAGCTATGAAATTATATACCATCTACATTAGTTTCCTGACCGACTGCACTACCTGTAGACCAACTTCCTTCTTTGCCTCCTTACCCAGATTTTCTGCAAGCATATTTAGAATACAAGAAATAATTTAATACTGCATTCATATAAAGCAGTTATTTTCCTTTGATAATATTTTCTGTTCTGCCGTGTACTGTTTTGTAATGCTAAGAACTTCCTTTTCTTCTACTTATGTCCTCTACTTATGCCGGATATACAGCGACAGTAGAATCCAGGTGCGACCCGCTACGTCACGTAGCATATCGTCTGCTTTGTTTTGTCATAACCTTATTTAACTTATGTTTTTATCTCCCCATACATTCTTTCACCAATATCCATTCTCCCGCTCCTTTTTCTATTATTCTGTGGGGTTCGGTTTCCTTTCATCTCACAAGCCTTGTTTTGTGAAGGAAAAAGAATTTACAGGTCACTAACTCTGTACGATACAGGTATTTTTAGTTAAGGCAAGGATGGATAAAAATCTGTATATTGAAATACTGTGAAGATACGTTACTTCAGTCAGTGTTCAGAATGCTGTATAAAATGGTAGTCTTGAATGATACTTTCGCTAAGTATCGTGAAGTGTAATTAATCCAACGGCATGTGTTGACAGCTTTGGGACGTCTGTTCTTTCAGGTGATGTCAGCTGTTCTGTTCGTGGTGAAATACTGATGTATAAAAGTAAAATAAAAGTAATCTTTTTAGCTGAATGTACGTGGGTGTTTCAGAAAGTAAGGTTCCCTATTTTTTTGCCACCAAAATACTTCACATAATAAGATGCCTCTTTCTACAATTATTACTTACTTCATTCACGATTTTTTCACGTAGTC
>Ga0123357_10015123_pt1 | contig 10106 bp, 12 predicted proteins | sample TergutEmb28metaG_FD_89873 | JGI IMG/M metagenome (GOLD analysis project Ga0123357, IMG submission 89873) | Embiratermes neotenicus P4 segment gut microbial communities from Petit-Saut dam, French Guiana - Emb289 P4 | ecosystem: Host-associated > Arthropoda: Insects > Digestive system > Gut ... | reverse complement strand
TTGGCCCTCTCTTCGCCTGTGTTGTAGCAAAAGGCCGTTTTCCAACCGTATTCCGCCATTTTGCGAACAATGGCCGCACCAAGCGCTCCGCTGCCGCCGGTAACAAAAACACTTTTCATGGCACTTTCTCCTGCCCAAGCACATACGCTACAAGATTCATGAAGGTCTTCACACGAAAAGTTCCCGGTAGTTTGTTGACGGGCATGTCGGAAAAAAGCTCACCCTCCGGCACTTCGGGCATGGCTTTCCTGAATTCCACCACAGCCGCTTCGGTATAACGCTCGTTGACGATCATGGGCGTGTCACCTAACGCTTGCTGGGTGCGGCGCTCAAGGTCTCTCGGATTGACGTGCACGTTGAAACGCTCTTCAAGCCGAAAGATCAGATCTAGAAAATCGAGGGAGTCCGCCCCAAGGTCCGCGATGAGGCGATCCGATTCGTAAATTTCGGGCAGGTCTTTTTCCAAAGTCTGGCGGATGCACTCGCACACACCTTCAAATAACTCATGCTCGGTCATGACAATACCTTTTTGTACCCTAGAGCGATTAAAAGGATAAGTGAGTCCCGCTTGGGAATATCCAATAAATCCTCCATCTCGCGCCACATGGTCAGGGAGCCGGTCAGGCAGCATGCGCCAAGGCCGATGGTTTCAGCGGCCAGCAGCAGGCTGAAGGAAGACATAGCTGCCGAAAGTTCCCCCCCCCAGATCAGCGGTGCTTTTTTTCCGGCCAATTGCTCCATAAAGGCAGGCGCTTTGCGGCACGTCACTATCGCCAGGGTTGGTGCCTCGCTAAACCAGAAAAAATTCTTACCGTAGCGTTCTGTCTCTTCACGGACAAAAGGAGAGGGTATGCTTTGGCAAAAAGCGGCAAAAGCTTCCTGCCCCCGTGCGGCCAAGCACCGTATAGTGGCTTGGTCTGTAATGAAACGGCATTGCAAATGCCGGTTCCCACCCGCCTGCGGGGCAAGGGCAAAAGCGTCAGACAGATGTTGCAGCGCCTTCTCGTCCACCGGGTCGGGGGTAAAGAAACGGCAGGAGTGCCGGGATTTCAAAAGCTGCATAAGCTTGTCGTAGTTTTCAGTCATATTCCCATTCCTCCGTCCACGGGCAAAACAATACCATTGATATAACCTGCATCCTCCCCGGCTAGAAAGGCCACTGCCTTGGCTACTTCCTCAGGTTTGCCGAAGCGGTGGCAGGCGATGTGCGAAAGCAACGCTTCGCCGTATTCGGCTCGTATGCGTGCCGTCATGTCTGACACGATGACGCCAGGGGCCACGCAGTTGACAGTAATGCCCTTGCGCCCTACCTCCAGGGCAAAGACGCGAGCCATGCGCTCGATGCCTGCCTTGGACACAGCATAGTTGATCTGCCCGCGCCCACCGACCCGTCCGGCGATGGATGAAAGATGGATGATACGGCCATAATGTCGGCGCAACATTGGCGGCAGCGCTGCTTGCGTCAGGCGGAAAGCGAAATCCAGATTGATATCGAGCACGGAACGCCATTCTTCAGAGCCGAGCGCAGCGGCACTGCCTTCATGGTTTACGCCCGCTGCGTTAACCAGGATGTCCAGGCCACCGTGATGTCCGGTCACGGTGCGCATGGTTTCTGCCAAATCCACGCCGGGGTGCAATTCCACGGCAAAACCGCTCAATTCGGCGGCTAGTGTTTCGGCCTCCTGGTGCCTGGTCGCATACCCACAGGCCACACGCGTGCCATGGGCATATAGCTCGCGGCACACCGCACGACCCAATACGCCTGTTGCTCCGGCGATGAGTGCTACCCGTTTCATATTTCGCCCCGCGTCAAGATGAGGGTGGCATTTTGTCCGCCGAACCCGAAAGAATTGGTCAGGACGCATTCGACTTCGCAGGACAAAGCCTCACGCCTGACGTGCATCAGTTCGCACCCAACCCCCACCGTGTCGAGGCCGATATTCGGAGGGATGATTCCGCGCAGTAGGGTGTAGATGCAGGTGATGGCCTCTATGGATCCAGCAGCGGCGATCGAATGCCAGCATGGACTTGACGGCGGTCACCGGCACTTTCTGCCAAGTGTCGGCGAACACGCGGCGGATGGCTGCCGCTTCCACTGGATCATTGAGCTGGGTTCCCGTGCCATGGGCGTTGATGTGATCTACAGCCTGCGGCAGGAGCTTCGCATCACACAGAGCCGCCAACATGGCCCGGGCCGCCCCATCTCCGTCCGGATCCGGGGCACTGAGACCGTGGGCGTCCAGCGTCGCGCCATAGCCGCACACTTCGGCATACAGCGTTTTGCCAAGGGATAGAGCCTTCTCCCGCTCTTCCAGCACCACAAAGCCTGCGCCTTCGCCCAGCACGAGGCCAGAACGACTCGCATCAAAGGGGCGGCAAAATGCCTTGCCGGGCACGGGATTACCTAGGGCGGGTGCGCCGAGCAATTGAAAACCGCCTACGCCCAAGGGATTAATCATGGAATCAAAACCCCCGGCCAAGGCTAGGGAACAGCGTCCGCCCCTCACGGCATGAAATGCTTGCCCGATGGTTTGAAGGCCTACGGCACAGGCAGAACAGTTGGTCACGGCCTGCCCTCCTCTGCCATAACGTGTCTGAATGGCGCGCAACGCAGCGTCCAGGGGCAGTCGCCAGGGATGAGTAACGAGATGCCGGAAAAAGGCTTCTGGGCATTCCGACGGAGACTCCACCGAAAATTCCTTGAAAAAAAAGGTCTCAAGGCTAGTGCCAATATGGATGCAGTCATCTGGGGAAAAAGCCTTGACCCCGGCCATGCTCAAGGCTTCGGCGGCAGCGGTCAGGGCAAAGCCTACCTTGGGGTCGCGTTCCGCCAAAGCTTGTTCGTGTTCGTGGGCAAAGGATAGAGCCTCTTTGACCTCTCCGGCATAACGCACCTCCAAGCCAGAGGCGTCAAAATGACTGATGGGCGCAATGCCGTTGCAGCCTTGGCCGAGGGCGTCAAAGAATGCCTCCACCCCCGTGCCGATGGGGGAAACGATGCCGAAGCCGGTAATAACCACGCGCCGCATTATGCTGCCTCAAACGAAAAACTGTGCTTGCCACAACCACGCAAGCGGCAGGGCAACCCCAGAAGAGGAGCCAAGATGACCAGGAGGAGCGGCGCGGCAGCCAGGGTGCGTCCGATCACTGGAGCCAGAGGGTCGTCGGGGCGCGCATCCTCTTGCGGCGAAGTAACAAGGCGTAAGCTGGAAAGCCGGGAAAAGAGCCGTTCTGTGGTTGAGGTGTTTGTTCGTTCCAGCACCAGGCAGGCGGCTCCCGGCGCAACGACCTCCCCAGGTGCGATGAAATCGGACGAAGCAAGCCCCACCATACTTGCAGGATGTGAAGGGGTATCAGATGCTACGACGACAGCGGCGTCAATAGAGCCTTCGCCCAAAGCATGGGCCGCCTCTAGCAAAGCGAAGGCGGTTTGATCTTCCCAAGGGGTGTAGATACCGTTGTCTCCCTTGATGCCTTCCAGCACGGAAACAATACAGGCCGGCATGTTGGCCAGGGTGTGAAATGACCAGAGCGGATGGATAGTGTGCAGTCCATCCCGGCTGAACCGGCTCAGGGAGAAAGAACCCTCCTCGTCCAGAGAAGCGCGCAGCAGTTTTGCGCTGGCCGCGATGTCCATGGCGGCCAACCCCACACCGGCGTAGAGGCCTATGCGTTCGGGCGCAACGCCGCGTGCGGGCAAATCGGCCTCCTCCAGCGCTTCGCGGGCAGCCGCAGCGGCCAGTTCCGCTTGGCGGGACATGAACTTGCGCATACGCCGATCCGTTATGCGGCCACACAAATCCAGTTCTTGTCCCTGCGCGGCAAGGCAGTCGCTATAAGGAGTACCGGCCAAAAAAGGGAAAGGCTCGCCTTGCACGCGGCTGCCTGCCTTCACTGCGGCGAGGGTAGCCGCGCACGACGCCCCCAGGCATGTCACCATGCCCGACCCGATAATACGAACCTCAGGAACGTTTTGCATTTGCCAACCAAGTTGCGAGAATGCCTTCGCGGATAGCATCCTGCGTAGGGTTGCCAAAGGTGTGAAACGAAAAAAGCAACATGCATTCCGCCACGGATGCCTCCCCCACCGAGGCTGAAGCCGCGATTCTGCCGCCCAGTTCATTGATCTGCGAGATGGAGCACGCATACCGCAACTGGCAGCCGGGATACACCGGTTGCCGGAATTTCGCCTTTTCCACCACGCTCATGAGGGCTTTGATTTTGATATCCCGCTGCTTCATGGTCTCTTCGAGCAATAGACCCGAGAGTTGAGCCATGCCTTCGATGATAAGCACGCCGGGCATGATGGGTTTAAGCGGAAAATGGTCGTCAAAAAAATCTTCGCTCAGGCTAACGTTCTTGACCCCAATTGCACCGACACCCGGCTCCCACTCCAAGATGCTGTCCACAAGCAGAAAACGCATATATATTCCCTATGCTCGGCTTTTCAATGGGCTATATCGCAAAAATAATTGTGTGGCACTATACCTTAGACCTGTCGCCTTTGATCGACTGTTTCGATGGGCTCGTTGTCAGTTGGTCAATCGGCACGCGCCCGGATGTTGAACTGGTAAATACCATGCTGGATGCAGCCATCGAATCGGTGGTCAACAGCAACGAGCGGCCTGTGATCCACTCCGATCACGGTACACGCTATCGCTGGCTCGGATGGCTCTCACGGGTGCGCGATGTCAAGCTAATCCGTCCGATGTCACGTAAAGGATGCTCGCCCGATAACGTGGCCTGCGAAGGCTTCTTCGGGCGGCTAAAAACGGGGTTGTTCTATTCTCGGGACTGGCAGGCTACTACCGTTGAGCAATTTATCCAGTATTCGTTTGTACTGCCCACATCGGTTCCCCACCTAGTCCCCCACCTCAAATTTTCTACCTTAGACAGAAATTTGATGAGATCATATGATAAATAGATTTATTGTCGAAAGCTTGTGTTTCTTGTATTTATAGGAGTTTCGAGCCAGAATGAGACGCTGAGATATGCAAATAATTGTACCGCCCTCTCTGCAAAAATTTTAATAAGTTCAATATCTTATATTCATAAAATTTATCTAAAAAACATAAACCCTTACATTAAATTTTGTAGCGTTTACGCCAATTTCCCGGGTGCTTCCTCGCATAGGGGTCGAGCCTTTTGGCTTTAGTCACAAAAAAATTGGCGCATTGGTTGCGGCACTTGGATGAATCGGCCTACAAATCTTTAATTATGAGGTGTAGTGCCTTTCATGATATAAGGCATGCTTTAAAGACAAGCATCTGTTTTTCGATCCATGCCCTTTGGCTTTTACATCATCATGGTGGCGCAGTTTTTCTCTGCGCTCGCCGACAATGCGATTCTCATCATCGCCATTGATATCCTCCGGAATGTCGGTGCAACCGAAGAATACGAGCCGCTTCTAAAGTTTTCTTTCTCCGCCTTCTACGTTGTCCTGGCGGCGTTCGTAGGGGCGTTTGCCGATTCGATGACGAAACGGCGGGTCATGTTCATCAGCAACTCGGTCAAGATCGGCGGCTGCCTGTTGCTTTTCATCGGCGTCCATCCAGTATTGGCTTACGCCATTATTGGGTTTGGCGCTGCAACCTATTCCCCAGCCAAATATGGCATCCTGACCGAATACCTGCCCCATCGCCTACTGGTGGTAGCCAATACCTGGATCGAAGGGTTGACCGTTGGGGCGATTATCTTGGGACAGCTTATCGGAGGTCAACTGACCAGCAAAGGACTCATTGCCTGGTTCAGCAGTTTCGGCCTGTCTCTGTTCGACGGTGCGCATGCGGGCATCACCATCGTCGGCATACTTTACCTGATCGCCGCCATTTTCAACCTATTCATCCCCGATACCGGCGTCGACCATAAACCCCTGCGCACCAACCCCCTCTACCTGCTGCACGATTTCTGGCATTGCCTCAAGCTCCTGTGGCGCGACAAACTAGGCCAAATTTCGCTCTCAGCCACAACGCTGACCTGGGGCGTGGCAGGGGTTCTGCAATTGCTCGTCCTCAAATGGGCCGAATACAACCTCGGGCTGAAAAACCTGCAAGAACAAACCCGCATGACCGGCGTGGTGGCCCTTGGGGTAGCCATCGGCGCTGTCGTGGCGTCACGCATTAGTTTGCGCCGCTCGGTAACGGTCTTTCCGGTCGGCGTCCTCATGGGCCTTTCCCTTCTCACCATGCCGTTCATCACCAACGTCTACGTGGCAGCCATCACGCTGATTTTCATCGGCGCGTGCGGCGGCTACTTCGTCGTCCCGATGAACGCCCTGCTCCAGCATCGCGGCCACATACTGATGGGGGCAGGACATTCCATTGCGGTGCAGAACTTCAATGAGAACCTGTCGATCTTGGTGATGAACGCCATTTACATGGGGCTGCTCTACCTGATGAGCCAGGGCATTCACCTAAACCTGGACATCAAAGGCACCCACCCGGGACTGAATTTCAGCCCGAACATGGATATCAATGACATCGTCGTTGCCTTTGGCATTCTGGTGGCGGTGACGATGCTCCTGATCCGGCGATGGCACAACCTCAACCAAAAGCGCCACAATGTCATGGCGCAGCTCGATAACATACACTGACGGCCTGCCAGCCCTACTGCCCTTCTGCCACGATGCGCCGCGCGAAGCAGAGGTCTTCCCACGCCTTGCCCTTGTCCAGCGGATTGCGTAGCAGGTAGGCCGGATGATAGGTGACGATCACGGGCACGCCGTCACGCTCGAAGCGTTTTCCACGTGCGGCGGCGATGCTGATCTCACGCCCAAGCAGCGCCTGTGCCGCTGGACGGCCAAGCGCCACCAATAACCGGGGACGGACGAGCGCGACCTGCCGGTCGAGAAACACTGCGCAGGCGGCGATTTCCGCAGCTTCAGGCGTGCGGTTGTGCGGCGGGCGGCATTTGACGGCGTTGGCGATGTAAACATTTTCGCCACGTTTGAGGCCAAGAGCCGCCAGCATGTGGTCGAGCAACTTCCCAGCCTGACCGACGAAAGGTTCGCCGCGCCGGTCTTCTTCCACACCAGGCCCTTCGCCGATGAACATCCAATGTGCCTGGCGGTCACCCACGCCGGGGACGGCTTGGGTGCGCTTTTCGCACAGCACGCAGCTGCGGCAAGCGCGAATGGTTTCTTCGAGTTCCTGCCAATCCATCGCGGCAATGCGAGATGTATCAGCACGTTCCTGACTCAAGTCTGACCATTCGTTCCCCTCTCCCTTTTCCCCTGCCCCTCTCCCACTAGTGGGAGAGGGGAGTATGAGCCCCTCGCCCGCTTGCGGGAGAGGGTGCCCAAAAGGGGCGGGAGAGGGCGAAATTTCTCCCGCGTCAGCAGTTTCGGCTGCAGTCCGCAGGCGCCACAGCGGCGCAAGCCCCATTTCCCGGAGAATGGCAGAACGGCGTAGGTTCATAGTTCGAGCTTCATCACGATGGCATCCTCACGCCCATCCCGAGATGGGTAATACCCCTTGCGCTGGGCAATTTCGACGAAACCCGCACGCCGGTAAAACGCGATGGCACCCTGGTTGGAGGGGCGCACTTCGAGGAAAAACTGCCGTATGCCGTCCTCCTGGGCAGTAGAAAGCAGGTATCCGAGCAGGCTGCTACCTAGGCCGCGCCTCTGTGCGGCGCGTATCACGCTGATATTGAGTAGATGGGCTTCGTCAAGTACATCGAGCACAACCGCGTAACCAACGGGTTCATCGGTATCGCGCATCATCCAACAGGCATACCCGGCAGCCAGCGAATCAGCAAAATTTCTCCGGCTCCACGGGAAACGGTGCAGGATAGCTTCCTGCTCCACGACCCAATCGAGGTCATGGTCGGTCATTGGTATGAAGCTCAACGAGCATGCCGTCATGCCCTGTTCCCCCGCGTCAAGCGCTCCGCCACGGTTAGCGCGACCTTGTTGCGCACGTAAAGCGGGACGGCCCGTTCGGCAGAGACGATGCCCGCCTCACCCTGAGCCGCTGCCAGCCGGGCAACGGCTTCGGCAGTAGGGACGGCCAGGGGGTTACAACCCGCAAGCCCCTTACGCACGCTTGCTAGCGCCCCCCCATAAGCAGCGAAAGCCGACCCAAGCCCAAACCATTCCCCCTCGGGGCATGACAGGTCAGCGGGGGCACAGCAAGCGGGCGCGGAGAGCTCTGTCACCATGCCGTGTTCGACCCTGTAACGCCCATAGTAAATTTCGCCCATCCGGGCGTCCGTTGCCACCAAAGTTTGGGGCAACGCCGTCTGTAGCGCCAGGGCCGCGAGGCTGCAAGCGGGGATGACCCCTAATCCCGCCCCCAGCGCCAACCCTTGCGCAAGCCCGCAAGCCAGTCGCAAACCGGTAAAAGCGCCAGGGCCTGCACCAAAAGCCACGGCATCGAGCGCACTCACGCCAAGCCCCGCGTCCGCCAGCAAAGAACGGACAAGAGCAAGCATATGTTCCGAATGGTTGGCATGCCCATCGAGCTGGCGCATGTCGATCTCGCCATCCAGGCTCAATGCAACACTAGCGCATTCACAGGAAGATTCAAAAGCCAGTAGTTTCATCACCTGATATTTTACCGGTGGAAAGCTATCCGGGCCCAGTTCAAAGTGTCGGCTTTTTATTGGCTGCCAACCGCCAGGAGAATGGTTTTTCTGCCCTACTGTTGTTAGCAAAAAAACAGCGACAGCCCTTCAGGGCGGTCGGTCTGACTCATTGGGAAGGGGTTTGCATCCCCTCCCCAATGGCTGCGGTCGAAACCCCGGCCTTCAGGCCGGGGTTCAACCTTCGCACCGCCCTGAAGGGCGGGGTTTCAAACCGGAGTTTGTTTCAGATAAAAGAGTGTTGGTGGACACACGGCATACCGAGCTTGACACTCATAGAATGCCGTGTGTGTATAGACTCTACCATACAGCGGGATGTGCCACTTTACGCCGTAGTCCGCCGCCTGCGCGTGACTGTGCCGACTACACCCAGCCCAACCAGCAACATGGCCCAAGTTTCGGGTTCGGGGATGGGGGCGTAGGCAAGGGTGATACCGGTAATCGTTTCGGAGGAACTCCATGAAATTTTAAGATTACCGTTATCAAAATCGAAGTTGGTTAATAAAAATGCCAATTCAGTACTAGTGCCATCGGCATAATAAATAAATGAATTCAAGAAGTCGAAAATACCATACCCAAAATGCGGGAATGCTCCGTCTACCATGTATCCTAATACTCTACTATCAAATGGAGCGATGCTAGAAACTTTACTATCCTCTGTTATGATAGTGTGAATTACATAATCAGGAATACCCAATCCAAAATTCCCATAGTCGAAAACATAACTATAGTCTTCAGAATTCTTTATCTTCCCGTCCTCATAATACTCTGCCCATCCTAAAGAAGACGAGCCACCTTTATACTCATCAAGATTATATCCATATGACACATAATTTGGAGTAGGGTAGCCATACAGAGAATAGTAGTTTTTTTGATAAGTAAAGCTAGATATAGTGAAACCATAGGTGGCGTCAGAGCGGTATGAGTATGATTCAGAAACCGTTGGATTAAAAATAGATGGGTTATCGGAGTTTATGTATGTCTGAAGTGTGTAATTATTACCGTTTTTTACAAGCATCCCAAAACCTGATGATCCAGGGTCAAGACTGTTATCGTAAAAATAAAACTTGCCTGATTCATCCTGAATACCATCGGCAGTTGTAAGAGCAAGTGCCGGTACGCTACCCGAAGCAGCAAAAAAGACCGAAGCAAGCGCTGTGGCGAGTTTTACGCGGTTCATGATGTTCCCTCCTGTGTTGTTCGTGTTTATAGAAGTACGAAAAACTGACACGCAAGAATACCATAAATTTTGTTTTACCTTAACATGAATAGTTTACATTTTTTATAGATACTATATTGTGTCGCTCGTATGACAGTGTAAGAATTACCGACAGCCGTACCGCTTATCGGCATCAAATTAGCCGAGTGATTTAGTTGGGTTTATTATAGGTATAATTCCGTTTTTTTCGGCAAGCTGCTTTTCCCGCACAGACAGGCAAATTCGGCTGTCGAGGCGAAACAGAATATACAATTGATGATGGAAGCAGGCAGCAAACCAACCTGAACCTGGAGGAAGCCATGCC
>Ga0123357_10015121_pt1 | contig 10107 bp, 7 predicted proteins | sample TergutEmb28metaG_FD_89873 | JGI IMG/M metagenome (GOLD analysis project Ga0123357, IMG submission 89873) | Embiratermes neotenicus P4 segment gut microbial communities from Petit-Saut dam, French Guiana - Emb289 P4 | ecosystem: Host-associated > Arthropoda: Insects > Digestive system > Gut ... | reverse complement strand
TACCGGATAACGCAGTTGAGATAGATTTGGGCGAAAATACTAAGTTCAAAGTTAAAATGATTGACTGCGTCGGATATATAGTGCCGGGCGCAATAGGACATTACGAGGACGATAAGCCCAGAATGGTTATGACGCCGTGGTCGGATAAAGAGATGCCTTTTGACGTCGCCGCGGAAATCGGCACGAAAAAAGTCATAAACGACCATTCCACTATCGGATTTCTTGTCACCACAGACGGGACAATCGGGGAAATACCCAGAGAAAATTACGTTTCCGCCGAGGAGCGCGTCGTAAAAGAATTAAAACAGATAAACAAGCCGTTTGTTATAATCCTGAATTCATCGGTGCCGGATTCTGACGAGTCAGTCGCGCTCGCATACGAACTCGAAGCCAAATACAAAACTCCGGTCGCGCTTGTAAACTGCCTCGATTTGACAAGCGAAGACATAAAAAATATTATAGAACTCGTTTTGTTTGAATTCCCGGTAAAAGAAATCGGAGTCACGATGCCGTCATGGATTGACGCCCTAGACGAGAATCACTGGCTCTATAAATCAGTCAACCAGTCAATTATCGACTGCGCGGGCAGGATAGAAAAAGTCGGTGAAATAAAAAACACTTTTAAAGAACTTAACGAAAACGATTATATAGAGAGCGCTAAAATAGATGCGATTAATCTCGGCGAGGGAACCGCTCATCTTGAAATCAAACTTGTGGAGGGGTTATTCTATAAAATACTCGGCGATCAGACCGGATTCGAGATTACAGACGAGCAGACGCTGATAAAGCTGATGGAAGAGCTTTCCGTCATAAAAAAAGAATACACAAAAATCGAAGCGGCTTTAAAAGAAGTCAATGAGTTCGGCTACGGCATAGTCACCCCGGATATCGACGACTTGACCCTCGAAGAGCCGGAGATAGTCAAGCAGACAGGAGGATACGGAGTAAAACTCCGCGCGTCCGCTCCGTCAATACATATGATAAAAGCAAACATCGAAACAGAAGTGTCGCCTATCGTCGGAACTGAAAAACAGTCTGAGGAACTCGTAAAATTCTTACTGCATGAATTTGAGGAAGACCCGAGAAAGATATGGGAGTCGAATATGTTCGGCAAAAGTCTGCACGAACTTGTAAACGAAGGACTTCACACAAAACTTGCGCATATGCCTCTCGACGCGCGCGAAAAACTTTCGGAAACGCTTGAGCGCATTATAAACGAGGGCAGCGGCGGACTTATCTGCATTATATTATAGATTAAAACCTCTTAATGGGCGGACAGGACCGTCCGCCCCTACAAAAAGTAAATAAATGGGGGGGATAACATGGGTTGCTGTATAAATGATTTGAGAGATAAAGACGTCATAAATATCTGCGACGGAAGAAGACTCGGGTGCGTGGACGACGTTGAAGTCGACGTTAACAGCGGGCGTCTTGTATCTATTATCGTTCCGTGCGACGGCAGATTGTTCGGATTCGGCAAAACTAAAAATTTAGTCATACTATGGGACAGCATAGAAAAAATCGGGGACGATACGATACTTGTAAAAATCGACGTGAAAGAATATTCATTTAGAGGCGAAACTGCAGATTATGAAAAAGGCAGAAAGAGAAAATTCTTTTTCTGAGAAAAAGCGGGATATCCCGCTTTTTTTGTATGCTAACTATTCAGTTTGTTCAAACTGGCTGTAGTACATCTGCGCATACAGACCGTTTTTGGCTATAAGCTCGTCGTGGGAACCGCTCTCCTCTATCTCGCCGTCTTTGACAACCATTATAACGTCCGCGTCGCGTATAGTCGATAGACGGTGCGCTATAACAAACGATGTGCAGCCTGCAGTAAGGCGTAATATCGCCTCCTGTATATGCAATTCTGTGCGCGTATCTACGCTTGATGTGGCTTCGTCCAGTATCAGTATCGGAGCGCGGCACAACGCCGCTCTCGATATTGCTAAAAGCTGTCTCTGTCCCTGCGACAGCGAATCGCTGTCGCCTTTTACTATTGTATTATATCCGTTTTTAAGCCGTCTGATAAATACGTCTGCGTTTGCCGCCTGAGCCGCTTCCGCCACTTCTTCGTCTTTCGCATCCGGACGACCGTAACGTATATTATCTGCAATAGTCCCTGTAAACAGGCATGTGTCCTGAAGCACGACTGAAAACACCCGTCTCAAGCTGTCTCTCTTATAATTTTTTATATCGATGCCGTCTATATAAACAGTTCCTGAAGTTGCGTCGTAAAATCTTGTCAATAGATTTACAATAGTAGTTTTGCCCGCGCCGGTTTCTCCGACCAGCGCGACTTTTTGCCCCGGTTTCACCTCAAAACTCACGTTTTTCAGCACGTTTACACCAGGAACATACGCGAACGTCACATTATCAAACCGCACTTCGCCTTTTGGTATGCCGATTTCGACGGCATCCGGCACATCTTCCGGTTCTTCGGCTTCGGCGAGTATCTCGAACACTCTTTCCGCGCCCGCCAATGCGGACTGCAGATTATTGAACATGCCCGCGATATTATTGAGCGGATATGTGAACTGCCGGGAATATGACGTAAAACTCCCGATTGTGCCTATGGTGATTATGCCTTTTACCGCTAAAATCCCGCCGACCGACGCTACGCACACATACCCAAGATTTGTGATTACGTTCATAAACGGCATGAGAAATCCCGACCATATCTGCGCCCTGACGGAATAATGCAGCAAATTTTTATTTGTTGATTTAAATTTATCTATTATTTTTTCTTCCATATTGAACGCCTTGATTATTTTTTGACCGCCGACCGCTTCTTCGATTGCGCCGTTCAGCCTTCCGAGCTGAGCCTGCTGTCCGACAAACATTTTGCGCGACCTGCCCGCGACGAATTTTGTGAGCAGGAGCACTAATGGTACAGTGATAAGAGCTGCGAGCGTCATATATAAATTCAGCGACATCATCATAATAAAAGATCCGACGATTGTGATTGCCGCGCTGACAAGCTGAGTTGTGGACTGCGCGATTGTCACGCTGATATTTTCGATGTCGTTTGTCAGTCTGCTCATCAGTTCCCCGTGGGTGTGAGTATCATGATATGTAAGCGGCAGTTTCTGCAATTTGTCAAACAAGGCTTTGCGCAAAGTACGCACGATTCTTTGCGAGGCGGCGTTCATAATAACGCCCTGCGCGGTGTTTAACGCCCAGTCGCATATATATACCCCAGCGAGAATAAGCGCGAATATATACGCCCAGTGAAAATTGACGCCGCCCTTATCTCCTATAGCATCTATGCCGTAACCTATAAAACGCGGTCCCGATACGACTATAACCGTATCGACGAGCAGTAAAGCAAGCACGACAAAAAGTGATTTTGCCTCCCTGAAATAAAATTTCAGTAGTTTACGGAATGTTCCTCTTGCGTCTTTGGCTTTTGCGTGCGGGGCGAATCTTGACCCCGGACCGCCGCCTCCTCCGGGTCTGCCGATTGAGGGGGGCGCGGCTTCAGGGGGTCTGACGCTGCCGGTAGGTTGGTTGTTCATCTATACCGCCGCTCCTTTCTGATTTTCTGATTTACCCGGTTTATTTGTCTGTGTTCCAATCTGCGATATATATATGTCATGATAGATCGGACAGGTCTCCATAAGTTCGTCGTGAGTGCCGAATCCCGCCTGATTTCCGCTGTCTAAAACTAAAATTTTATCGCACGTCATAGCGGTGTTTATGCGCTGCGTAATTAAAATACACGTCATATTTTCCGAAAAATGGCGTATAGCGCGTTTTACTCTCGCCTCGGTCATAACGTCGAGCGCGCTTGTGCAGTCATCGAGTGTCAGAATTTCCGGTCTGCGTATTAAAGCTCGGGCAATCGACACTCTTTGTTTCTGTCCGCCTGACAGATTCACTCCGCTCTGACCGATTAATGTGTTGTAACCCTCGGTCATTGCAGAAATAAAACTGTGCGCTTCCGCCGCCGATGCCGCTTCCTCCACTTCGGAATCCGAAGCGTCTTCTCTGCCCCACAGTATATTTTCTTTGATTGTTCCTGTAAACAGCGACGCAGTCTGAGGCACGATTGCCGCCTGACTTCTCAATACGGATTCCGGCATTTCGTCTATAGACTCGCCGGATATGCGTATTTGTCCCTGCGTTGCGCCGTAAAAGTGCATGAGCAGAGCCGCCAGCGTGCTTTTCCCGGAGCCGGTCGGACCGATTACACCCAAAGTTTTGCCTCTTTCGACGGAAAAACTCAATCCCGACAGAGCCGCCTGCCCCGTCGAACCTTTGTATTCGAACCCAACGTTGTCGAAAACGATATGGGAGGCGGGATTTTTCTCTGTAGAGACGCGGCGCGCCGTGTCCGCCGTGTCGCGGTCAGTATACGTCTGCGCGTCAAAAACGGCGCATATGCGTTCGTTCGAAGTTTTTACACGCACAAACGTGTTGAGCACGTTCGATATCATTCCCAAACTGTTCAGTATCTGCGTCATATATGTAATAAACGCCATGATTTGCCCGACTTCCATGTCTTTCATATCAACCCAGTAAGAACCTATAAATATTATCAGTGCGATAGATAAATTCACGCACAAATTCATCAACGGCGAAAATACCGCCAATATTTTATTTGCCCTGACTGTATTGTCGGCAAGCGTGTTGTTAGCATTTGAAAAACGCTGTTCTTCCTCTTTGAACCGTCTGAATGCCTTGACTAATCTTATACCTGCGAGATATTCCCGCATTGTGGTATTGAGATGGTCTAGGGCTTGCTGAACTTTGGCAAATCTCGGGTATGTCAGTCTCATGCTCATGGCTATAACAAAACCGACGAGGATTATCACCGGAATGATAATGGGCATTGTGCGCCAGTTTAATGTCGCCGCCATAACAATAGCTCCTATGCACATAATCGGGGCTTTGAAGAAAATTCTCATCATGCCGTTGACGAAATTCTGCAGCTGGATTACGTCGTTTGTCATACGGGTGATAAGAGAACCGCCCTCGAAGCGGTCCATATTTTCTACGGACAGGGACTGTATTTTTGCAAACATGTCGTTTCGAAGATCCGCGCCGAAACTCTGAGAGGCGACAGACGCCGATATGTTGCGGGTCAAAGCGAAAACCGCCCCTGCGCCGGTTATTGCGAGCATTATCAACGCCATGTGTATAACGTAATTCAAATCGCCTTTCACCGCGCCGTTGTCAACCAAGTTCGACATAAATTTAGGTTGCAGCAGGTCGCATACTGCTTCGCACGCCACGCACGCAACCGACAAAATAAACAGCCATTTGTACTTTTTCCAGTATTTCTTCAAATAACTCAAATATTTCTTCACTTCTTTCATTCATAATCATTCATATATATTTTATATCATATTCCCAGAATTGTCAACAAAAATAAAAAGTTATACACGGAAGATTTCTTGTGCATAACAACAACGATTTGCAAATTTTCTATATGAAATATATGAATTTTGCTTATTGACATATTCTGATTAAAGGTATATAATATGGGAATGTCAACAGATAAAATAGATAATATCATATAATATAGATATACAGAGGGTTTTTAATTTATGAATATAAAAGATATTCTGCTTGGTAAAGCATTGAGCAACGAACAGCTGCGGCATGAAAAGATGTCGCGCCTGTGGGGGCTGCCGATTATGTCCAGCGACGCGATATCGTCTGTCGCATACGGCGTTGAGGAAATTCTGCTCGCGCTTGTGCCCATGATGGGCATGGCGGCGGCGGGGTATGTGAAATGGGTCGGCTCGTCGATTATTTTTCTTTTGTTGCTCTTAGTATTTTCCTACGCTCAGATTATAAACAATTACCCGCAGGGCGGGGGAGCGTATGTAGTTTCAAAAGAAAATTTCGGCAAAAAAGTTTCTCTTTTCACCTCGGCGTGTTTAATTGTGGACTATATTATGACAGTCGCCGTCAGCACCTCGTCCGCCACTGCCGCTATGGTTGCGGCGTTTCCCGAGTTGGCTCCCTATAGAGTTATATTTGCTTTAGTTTGTATTGCCGTGGTCACTCTGATTAATTTAAGGGGCACAAATGAATCGTCCAAAATATTCGGCGTTCCTACATATTTGTTTATTATCGGTATGGTTGCAATGATTGTTGTAGGATTTATCAAGGTGTTTACGGGTTCGCTTCATCAGATTGATTATACGATAACCCAGCAGGCGTCAATACCTGTAGGAGACACGCTGTCGAATATAACTCTGCTGCTGTTTTTGAAGGCGTTTTCCTCCGGCTGTGCGGCGCTTACCGGAGTAGAGGCGGTCAGCGACGCTGTGCCGAATTTCAGAGACCCGTCCGTTAAGACTGCGAAGCATGTTTTATATATGCTGGGCGCGGTTATCGTTTTCGTATTCGGCGGAACGTGCTTTTTGGCAAGCACGCTTCAGGTTGTGCCGATGGCGGACGTCACCGTCACGTCGCAGATGGCTGCTGCTGTGTTCGGCAGCGGATTTATGTTCTACTTTTTACAGTTTACTACGGCGTTGATTTTGCTGCTTGCGGCTAATACGGCTTACAACGGGCTGCCGATACTGCTCTCGATTCTTGCAAAAGACCGGTGTATGCCCCGCCAGTTTGCGCAAAGGGGAACCAAACTGAGTCTTTCGAACGGGATTATGTTTATTTTTATCGCCGCAGCTTTGCTTATTATAGGTTTCGGCGCGGATACGCACGCTCTTATCCCATTTTACGCTGTGGGAGTGCTGGCTTCGTTTACGATTTCTCAGGCTGGTATGTTTGTCAAATGGATAAAAACGCACATGAAAGGCTGGCAGTCCAAATGCATAATCAACGGCTTCGGCGCGTTTGTCACTCTTATAGCGACGTTTGTCGTTTTTACCATGAAATTCTTAAGCGGCGCATGGGTTCTTATACTCATCATACCGCTGATTATATTTTTTATGTCTTCTACCCGAAAACATTACGACAAATTTCAAAAGGCAAACAGCATAGAGGGCGTCGCATATCACAACAAGAAGTGCAGCAACGACAAACTTCCGTGCATAGTTCTTATCCACAATATGAGCAAGGCGGCGTTAAAGACGCTTGATTATGCGAGGGATGTAACGTCGGATATAACGGCTCTGCATATTTCGACGACTCCGGCGCACACTGAGTCATTGAAATATGATTGGGAAAAGTTGGGCATAGATATTCCTCTGACGATTGTGCCCACGCCTTACAGGGATATGCTTACAACGCTTGAAAAATATGTTTCGGAGCGGGAAAAGAAACTCAAGGAGGGTGAGATTTTGACGGTTATGCTGACAAAGTGCGTAGGACATAGCTGGCGGGATGAAATTTTCCACAATCAAACAGCGTTTTTTATCGAGAGCAGGTTAGGTCATCATAAGAATACCGTCTCGGTTTTGGTGCCGTATCAATACGATATATGACAGACCGCATAAAAAAACAGATTGCCAGACATAATAATTAACAAATATACAGATAACAATTAATAAAAGAGGTTATGTATGGCAAAACAAGGTATGAGGCGCCCGAATCCAAAAGACCCTCACGGCACGGAGAGCAATCGCAAAACGCATATTCCCAAAAACGACACTCCAGATGAAAATCCAGTGCCTGAGATTCAGGGCAAGGCGAAAAAAACCAAAGAAAAGGCAAATCCTGTCCGCTGATAACGGACATTACAGGGACAAATCAGATAACCCTACAGAAATCAAGGTTATGGGATTTGTCCTTTTTTATTAAAATTATGAAAATAAATATTTTTTTATAAATATGCGTAAGATTTTAAAAATTATTATTGTATGTATATATAGACGCGTTAAAAAATACAAAATAAAAAACAAAGAGGGGAGCAAAACTATATAGATTATATAAAAGTGAACGATATGGAAAATATTGATAATATATCGGAAGTAGACAATGATTTTTATCACAAATATAATCCGCAGATAAGGGCTATTGTCACAAGAATTCTGAATTATGCGAATCAGTCCCGCGATATTGACGACTGCGTGAATACTGTATTTCTGGGACTGATGGAAAAATTGCGGCAATACAACGAAACCAGAGGCAGTATGACGGCATTTGTGGCTATAGTTGCGCGTTCGGTCGCATTGAATTACTGTAGAAGCAATACATACAAAATCGGCGAATTGATAGGCGACGACAATATTGATTTTTTGAGCGAACCTTTGGAATTTGAGAACGAAGTCGAATTTGAAATGCTTGTGGAGAACATACTCGGAAATCTGAAAGAAGAAGAGGGTATTTTATTTACGATGAGATTCATACTTTTTTATTCGCCGGAAGAAATCGCAAAAAATTTTCATATCAAACGAAACGCAGTAGACGCGCGCATAAACAGGCTGAAAAACAAAGTGAAAAAGTTTTTAGTAAAAGGAGGAATAACATTATGAACAAAAAATATTTTATAGATGCGATAAGCGACGAAACTCTGGCAAAAATGATTGATAAAACGTTAAATTTTGAAAAAACTGCAAAAAACAGAAATATAAAAACAAATCTGCTGAAAATAATCCCGGTAGTCGCGGCGATTATAATAGTTATCGGAACTGTGAATATCCTGCCGGGTTTACTGAAAAACATGCCTGCCATCCCGGAACAAACCGGAATTGTTAATCCTGCAGATGCCACGACTTCTGCAGACGAAAATGAGAGCAATACCAACACTGACACACGGACGCTCGGAGACAGTTATACATTTTTGATTGTAGGCTATTCAGGTGGAAATACCGATACTATGATGCTTGTCACGTTTAACGTAAAAGACAGTAAAATAGCCGTCTTAAGTATTCCGAGAGATACTTACGTGACAATACCAAGTTTGAATGTGTCTCTTTCATCGGATAAAACAGATTCGGCTGTAACTGTAGGTTCATGGTCGGCTAAAATAAACGCAGGTTTTATGACCGGCTATAACGCGGGCATAAGAGCTACAAAAGACGAAGATAAAGCCACTGATATTGGAATGAGATACCTTGGAGGGATAATACAATATACTTTCGGAATCCCTGTAGACAGATATGTTTTCATAGATACAGGCGGATTCAGGAAGCTGATCGACCAAATCGGCGGGATTGATTTTAACGTGCCTATAGATATGAATTATGACGACCCGGAGCAGAACCTGCACATACATCTGAAGCAGGGCTTACAGCATTTGAACGGCGACCAGGCAGAACAGCTCGTGAGGTTCAGGGAAGGATATGTCACGGCGGATATAGGCAGAATAGAGGTACAGCAGAAATTCATGGCGGCTCTTATGAAAAAACTGCTCAACTTCAATTTAACAAACATAAACAGTTTATTTGATTTCAGTTCTAAGTATGTAACGACGAATATAAGTGTCCCTGAAGCCGGGTGGTTTGCGTCAAAACTGCTCAATGTACAGCTTGCGGATATGCGCGTTCACACATTGCCCGGCGAATGGCTTGGTTCTCCTTTAAACGCTTACGAACTTTATAAACAGGAAACTATGGAGATAATAAATAAATATTATAATCCGTATAAAGATGATATACCGGAATCAAATTTCAATATTTATAGCGATGATATAGGAAGTTATGATCACAGCAGTATAAATACAGACGGAACAACTCTGGATACTTTGGCACAGTGAAGCCGGTTAAATCTGCAAAGAATTTACCGTTTATTTCTCGTAATCCTCTTGACATTTTTATTATTTTATATTATCATAAAATATATAGTTATATACTACAAAAATGCAAGAAGGAGTATATGTTTTATGAAAAATTTTAATAATGGCAGATATGAAACAATGAAGTACAACAGGTGCGGAAAAAGCGGGTTAAAACTTCCGGCTATATCGTTGGGATTATGGCACAACTTCGGCGGGGTGGATACATATGAAAACTCAAAAGACATGATCTTAAAAGCGTTTGAGCTTGGGATAACCCATTTCGATATCGCAAACAACTACGGTCCTCCGGGAGGTTCGGCAGAGGAAGTGTTCGGCAAAGTATTAAAAAGCGAAATGCCTCATTACAGGGACGAGATGATAATATCCACCAAAGCCGGGTATTACATGTGGTCCGGTCCGTACGGCGACGGCGGTTCCAGAAAGTATCTTATTTCAAGTATAGACCAGAG
>Ga0123357_10015120_pt1 | contig 10108 bp, 7 predicted proteins | sample TergutEmb28metaG_FD_89873 | JGI IMG/M metagenome (GOLD analysis project Ga0123357, IMG submission 89873) | Embiratermes neotenicus P4 segment gut microbial communities from Petit-Saut dam, French Guiana - Emb289 P4 | ecosystem: Host-associated > Arthropoda: Insects > Digestive system > Gut ... | reverse complement strand
TGTGTAGAGTGTGTGTGTGTGTGTGGTGTGCACACGCACATGTGCATGTGTGTGAATGTGTGTATGTACTACATACTGTATCTCCCTCTCTGCATCTGATTCACATTTCTTGGATGCTGGTTTCTCAGCTTTCCCATTTCACAGTTGCTATTAGCCCAGATCAGACTGTCCACTGTCCCATTCCCTTGGTTATTGAGTAACTACATTCATACCATAATCACTTTATTTTGGGGGTACGAGTGACTCAAAGATGATTGTACAGATAGGTTTAACTGCTTGACAAGGTGGATTATTAGTTCAGAGTAACTGTACAATTTACTTACTTGCTTAGGCCGGATGCTTGATGTTTTTGTCCCCATGGTGGATATGAGGGCGCGTATATCTTTGATTGTGTGAGGACATGGCAAAAGAGGGAAAGTACACCAGTAAGACATGATTTGGTATAGTGCTGTGACCCGTAAGGCTCAGTACTGCACAGTAGAAGAAAACAGTAGTGTGTTAATGAAATGTAGGCTATGTAACAGTAAATATGTGTACATACATTTGTTAAATATAGCATTTGGGTAAAAGTAAAGATATGGGTTGCCCTGTAACATGCCATTGAAGACACAGAAGGGGACATAGAGGTATAGTTGTACCCATGCTGAACCTTGGCGCCAGATGGGGGTGCATGGAAAATGCATTGCCCTGGTCTCTTTACCCATGGGAAAGAGCCCTCTTACCCACTGCATAGGAGGCAGGGTGGCCTCAAGGCCAGTCTGGACAGGTGTTGAAAATCTTGCCCTCACAGGGGTTTCAACTTCAAACTGTCCACCCTGCAGCAAATCACTCTACCAATTACACTACTCGGTCACCAGTTCATGTATTTACAGTGACTGTTGCAGTAATTCCAGCATTTGAAAGACACTGGTAGAGTGGACATGATTGAAAAATGGATAGAGAGGTATCACTACAAATAATCCATTGTAGAGTGTGTCATAAAGCAAGTGTGGGAGGTGCTGAATGATGATGATCCACTTGCACCACAGAAGCAAACATCAGGGAAAGCACAGCTTGCACTGTTGTAACCAGAAGTGGTAAACTAGGCCGAATTATATTATGTAAAGTTTTAAAACAAACAGAATTCTTTGTTGCCATATGTGGGAACTATACAGTAACACTAAATGATATACAAAAGTCAGACACACCAGTGTTGTGATGACCCAGGCAATACAACTGTCAGAAAGGACCCTATGAACCACAAAAGTTAAAGATCAGAAAGCTCTCAAGGACCAGAAGAGTCAAGAAGGACACAGCTCCCCCATACATCAACCAGAGAGCAACATGGTGACAATACCAGTAGCCGAATCCTATGTTCCATCGTATGTGATAGTGCAACAGCACCATCAGGAAACTTCACACTACTGCATGCCGTTACAATGGGAAATCAAAGTGGATGGCAAGCAGGCTATCCAGCACGACAGGTGGGCTTGTACCCGCAGTATTGACTGCCAGAGTAAACTTGCTATGTATGCAGAAAGGTCTGAGACAGATAGTAATAGGCCCATTTCAGTTCAGAAGTACTAATGGAGGAACCATAGTAATGTCTAAAGAAATGGCAGATTACTCAGCTATTAGACTGTACATCACTTCAAAGTGACGGAGCAATTTAACCTTCTTGAAGTCAGGAAGGCCCATGAAGGCATCGCCAGAAATTCTGTTTTTTGTATGTTGCACTGTCTCACTGATAGTCTGTTACAATGTAAATTCCAATTGGATCTAATAATGACAGCATGAATCTGGACCAAATTCATTCAACCTAGAAGGTGGATGGGTTATGTTCCTCTGAAATGTCGCTGTCAACCTGCAATGATAATGATGTCAAAACACTAAAGCATACAGTGTGATTTTATGATAGTTTTAATACAAAGCCTCACCACTGCCAAATACACTTCTTTTAACAGTGTCACACAAGTAAAAAAGTGTGTAAAGTACATTACTTAACGACATATAAGATGTGTGTGTGTGGGTTTTTTTTTTTTTAAGACTGTGCAATAGTCTGCTGTTTGTTATATTAACCAACTAATCGCACTGTTGTATGATCCTAAAATATTTATTTACACATTAACACTTTAAAAACATATCACTTTATAAAATTTTGTTATTTCAAAATTTTATAAAGTAATATGTTTTTAAAGTGTTCATGTGTAAATAAATATTTTAGGAACATACAACAGTGCGATTAGTTGGTTAATATAACAAAGGACATATAAGATGATCCACTGTCACACTCCTCAATTTCAGGAAAATACCTATACAAAACATGTTTAACATTATACACAGTTATTATGATGAGTCTTCATTGTCATATAACCAATTATAAAAAATTCTCATGTTTAGGTAAATATGACATTTTGTTTCAAGTGTTATAGTTCATTTTGAACCCATGTTGTCCAACAGCCCAGGACAGAAAAACAGACTGGAAATTTTGCCAGTGCTCAGAATGGGTGTGTAAGGACTACTCTATCAAGACAATTTATGTAACATTCAGCAGTTGCAAGGAACAGTCCTAATACAGGCAAATTTAATTCACATTTCTGTTCTAAATAATATATTCTTGTTCTCAAAAATTTTAAGCATTTTAATCTGTACAGTTGCATGAGAAATGGAAGATGTTAATAAAAGGAATTTTTTGTGTACAAGACTAAAAAATAAACTTTGAAAAAAACATGCTGAGAAAATAATTTAAAAATATGGTTACAAAATGTACCCAGGACATTGCAAGTTGGAAGTTTTATTGTTCCATAATCCAAGGGTTAACTACACATTATAGACCTTCATGCCACAAAAAATAAACTTCTGCGCAGTAATAAATATGAGGAGAAAAGTCAAGTTTAGAGTTCATGTCTGGTGAGGTACTTGAAAAGGGAACAACTGGGAGAGTCACAGTCACATATGCAGATTGTCTCTGTTGCTGTGTTGTTATAGGTGCGAACATTTGTGGTGCATCATTGGTTTGGTTATTCAGAAAGTCTGCCAGATGTTGAAAAATGCTGAATTTACCTTGTTATATGGAAGTTTGCTATAGAGGGGTTTAAATGTTATTAGCTTTTCTGTATTTAATTTGTTTTATTTCTCTGTTATTATAATCCTTTTTTTTTTAATTAATTAACTTTGTTCACTTCACTGCAGGAGGAGGGTTGGTTGATGGGAGTTAAGGAAGGCTCTGGAGAGAAAGGAATGTTCCCAGCTAATTTTACCCGGCCTTTGTGAGTCATGTAAGCCGACCAGTTACAAACATCAGTTGTCTGAGAACAAGTCAGATAAGCCATCAACTGACCAACTGGGCAGACAGCAGTAAAGTAAGGCACCGGGGGGAGGAGTGATGGGTATTGTGTCATCAAGTGACCACAAGAAGAGGAAACACTGGCAACACATCACTTTGAAAGCCCAGATGATGTATCACCCATACTTAGAGGACAGAACAACTGTGACAAAACATTTGTGTACCACCAAAACTGGAGCTGAAATTTAGCCGCAGATCATGAGATTTAATCTCCCTTGAGTATGATCACGCCACCATGCTGTTATGTAATGATGGTTGTGGGATGTTATGATCTGTTTTTGTGTTTCATCTTCATTTGTTAAAAGCAGAAATCCCTTAGTTACACTAATGTATGGGGGAATGAAAGGAAAAGGTCTCAAATGTGGCAGAATTTCAGCTCTATGCAGTTATCATCATTTCTGTAATGGTAGGGGAAGGTGAGATATTTGCTGATGCTATGAGGTGGTGAGATGAATAGAGAGCAGACTTTTGAATGATCGAGGATTTTTCATTTTAACATTCCATCATCCTCATTGCCAACTTGTTTTAATAACAATATTGTTGTAGGCCTACATCATCTATATGATTCAAGCATTCCTGCTACCCTGATGATGATTTTGGTGGTATATCTAATAGCAGGTGTCTTCTCTAATTTATTTTAGAGTAATGGTAAATTTGAGGATACATTACATATTTTTAATTATATTAGTTGATGGGATGAGAAAGTAGCCACCACTAGCTTCAGGTTTCAGAAGTAACTTCTTTTACAAATTGATGAACATACTGAATGGAGTACAGATAGGCATTGTGGCTGGGAATTTGCAACAATAAAAAAAACTCCAAGCTGTTTCTGAATAGAGTTTTATATGACTGATTCACTAGGCCTATGACTATTGCTGGGGGGGATTCATAGGGACTGTAGTTCTTCTAAATGAACTTCAGCAGTTATGTAAAAATGTTTGCTTCCACTAAATAAGTTTTTACCCCTCAAAGAAATGTCTTCAGTGAAATTACTCTAGTACGTTATTTATTAGACATACTGATGTAGCTTTCTCTGATTATCTTAAGGCTCCTCTTACTGTCTTGCCTGTTAGAAAGTCTCTGTCAAGAGATTCAGTACCTCTGACGTGGTCTCAACACCTGTCTGACTGCTGTGAACATTTTTGCCTGGTTTGGTGCAGTCTAGGCACTAGTTTTTAAATTGCCCCTCCCCCTGAAATTCTTACAAATGACATGTGCCTTCACAGTGCCCATCTGATTTGATATCTGCATTACAGATAATATCAGGACATTAATAGTCAACACATTACAAATCCATCGTAATTCATACTGTTCAGTAGGCTACACTGCCATGTTCAGACCATGTTCCCATGTGCTATTAAGTCAGTGCATGGCGAATGCTTCCCAAACCTTCGAAAGTGCCTTTTATTGTAAAATCCAAATTACAGATTATATGAAGATAATTGTAACATATTTAGTTAATACTAGAACTTTTCCTTACCTTATGTGAATAATGTTGCATAGTAGAATAAATGGAAGCTGTACAGCATTTCTCTTGTCTTTTTGAATACCTTTATGTAGAATTTGGTGCATTGATTGAATGCTGATTTCATATAACTTGATTTTACTGTGAGGGTTTATTAAAATATTAAGGGAATCAACTTCATGAACATCCGTTCTCTTAGATCAGGTTCATATGGAAGTTGGTCCTATTATTGAAGATTTCTTCCAGTTAGCTCAAGGTTTACATTTTCTTAATATGAGAGTGTACTATAGTATTGTTCAAGAGTAATTCTGTAAAATTATGTGACCTTTTTCTATTGTAGCGTAAGCAACAAGAACACTAGATAAGTTTTACTAATTTATTTAAGAACATCATCATCATCATCATGGTCCATAGACTGATATTAATAATAACATCATTGTCAAACATTAATGTAGGAAATACTCATCTCTACAATAAAACTAAAGTTTCTAATAGTGAAATGTTTATAAACATGAATAATCAAATATTGTAATTAGTGTTTTGAGGAACATATTTTTGTGTGTGCAAACAGTTACTTTGATATTGAATGTACATTTTATTACCATATAGATCTGCATTTTTTGTCCTCTCGTTTTTAAATCTGGAATGTTCATTTTTTAAAAACTAGATCTGTTAAATTTTTCTTTTGTTAAATATTCCATTTCATATTTTCCTTCTTTTTATTAGTTTCTAGGTCACACAACTCCCAACTTTCCTAAACCAAAACAATACTCTACAGTTTGAATTTTTTTAGTAATCAGACAGGAGTTCTTTATTTTTTCACAGTTGACACTGTATTGCATTTTACTTGTCAGCAAGTTAGTCAAGTAAATGAAAATGACAGAAAGTGCTTCATATATCCATCTTGCAATTGAACAATTACTGTACCTTGAAGTATTTTGTGTTGATTAGACCTAGTCATAACTGAATTAATTCTGGAGGAAAAGGGGGCTCTTTTAATATTTTATTACATTATTCCATGAAGTCTTGGTGCCATGGAGGTAGTAGTTATTTTGATTTTTCATCCAAACTAGTTTATTGTTGTTTACTTTGTTGTACTTCTGGTTTATATTTGAAATTGTCAAGATGAAAGAATAAGGCTCATTATAGAATAATGAAATATTACGTGTTCCACCACATTTCTACAATATTATATACAGTTTTTATGATAAGTTTAAATAAAGTGAATTATGTTACATGCATGATTATTTCAATTTTGTTGGTGCAATTAAAGTAGCACCTAACCTGTACCGATCACTCACACCTGCCCAAGGTGAACTGTCTTTTGTGTCCAACCTATTTACCAACCATACAGGGCAATTTAAAATGAAGGTAAACACTTTCAAAAACTCATGAAATTAAAATTGGCATTTCTCATTGATGGAACATAAGAGATCAACAGGGAATCCCTGAAAGGTTCCTATGAGCTTTAAAGGCCTATATGACCACCACACTTAGAATATTTGAAGCCATTGATATGAACTGTGATCAGCACATACTGGCATGGTGTACAGGCAGGTTTTAATGTGATGCTTATTGTCAAATCAGGCTACAGTATTTGTTGAATATTATCCAAGGAATAAATAAAACCATTATTTTAATGTTTTCATACTATAAAATCTTCTTGATCTGAAAGCCATGTCAGGTGGTTCAAATTGCCTGACTTTTCAGAGACCAAATCTCTATCAAGAGGGTTCTGATAAGGCTGCACACCCAGCCTAACCAGATTATATAATAGCACTAGGCTGGGGTCTGTAGGATCTGAGAACTTCAAACCACATACTCACATTAGACAAAAACAAAACTGTATTAGTTCCTACAGCAATACTTATTTTTTGTAGAAATACTCCAGTCTTACATTTTAGAGAACCAAGTTTTATATTCAACCAGTCATCAAGAATAACATACTGAATATAAGAGACGTGCTTATGGGAAGGAATTATATTTAAACCAACAACAACAACATTAATAACAACAACAACAGTAACATTTTTCATGAGCTCATATTTGACTAACAGGTACACCACTGTGTCTTGTAGCCACTGACTGTATCTTTCAATGCTAGGAATTTATTTTGACATTTTATGAAACAGACAAGAAGAAACGGAATTTTAGGAAGGGTTACCTTTCAGTTGATGTGTGTGCAATTTTGCTGAAGAACTCAAATGAACTGTGCTCATAATTTTTTGTGTATTCAGAAAACTGGACAATACTTCAGTCAAACACAGAACCCAAAGAGTTGTTGGTTGCCAGAAACAAAGCTGACTAGAGCATTTCTTCCATGTGGATGGTATACCAGGACAAGCATATGGATTCATTAATGCAGATGGTGGTAATGTCACAAACAACATACTGCAGCTTCAAAACATAAAGTTGTCATGTCTGTGATTTACCATGTGACTGTCATTAGGGGAATAAGATTATTGCCAAACCACAAGTGTAGTAACATGTACCAGGTGGAGAACGAATGTGAAACAAATAGAGATCTCTTATACCTTGATTCACAATACTGCACAACCATTGATTGCATGACAAGCATTTGCTACAAGAAGGCTTAATGGAAGTACCCATTGTCGGCTCAATAAAATAACTTTTCATCCACTGAAATCTGCTCCCAGAAGCTACTCAGTGCACACTGACATGTAAACTTTTTGCTGACAGGCAGTTACTGTCCTCTTACACTCAGGTTGCAGTTGCTAGTAGTAATGAGGTTTTGTTTTGTTCATTTCCTGACTGCTGTAACTGTGTAACAAAGACTGACAGATGGACAATGTGAAAGAAATTCCAACTCGAACACCACAGGTTCTCACAGCAATGGTGATGTGGAGATTTGAGACACCTTTCTTAAGACAGCGCGTGGATTTGTATGTATGTGAAAGAAATTCCAACTCGAACACCACAGGTTCTCACAGCAATGGTGATGTGGAGATTTGAGACACCTTTCTTAAGACAGCGCGTGGATTTGTATGTATGCACCAACATTTTAGAAGAGTTCCCTGCCTCCATCTTCAGGGTATCCTGAAAATGGAGGCAGCAAGTGGGAGGCACAGTGATGAACTAATTTTAAGTGTAGTTATCATCACATAATTTCCTTGCATGGAACAAGTAAAACTTTGAAAGTATCAGAATAGACAGTCTGGGCTTATATTTGAAGTTTACACCTCCCACATACGAAGTACGTGTGCTGCCCTATCAACTGCAACATTAAATATGCCTTAAGGAATGAATGCTGCTAACATAACCATGGTGTAAGGGATTTTGGAACTTGGTAAATGAAGGAATTTGGAGAAAGGATTTCTTCCATATTCTGTGATTTAAAAATACAATCTGTATTAACCCCCTTTCCCAAAAAGTTTGTGTGTCTTTTTTCAAATGCCAGAAGTGAGCACAATATTGAACTTAAAAAAAAAGTATATTTTTATACCAATACCATTTATACAGCTAGCTGATTTCTTGACAATGAAGAATGGAATCTGCATTAGAATATATCAAAACAGTTAAATTTACACACACACACACACACACACACACACATTGTGTGGGCAAAATGCAGGGTCTTTTAATGTTCCAGCAGGTGGTAGGCCCACATAGCCTATAATCAAAAATGCATTTTGAAGGGTGCAGCAGCACATTCTTTTTCTTGTATCACGAATCACGTTCAGTTTTGTTACAGCTACCAAGCAAAACATTGGAGTATGGGGTTGGGGGTAAGGATTCATTACCCACACATAAAGGTTCAGTAATCTTAGATGAGGATTGTTTGATTCCAAAGAAGAAGCTGTTGAAGAAGCCCTCCTGTCTGGACAAAACTGTGCTATCAGTTTCTGGCTATGCTTGCAGTGCCAGTCCATTCTAAGCCCATCCTGGAGTACGATATGTCTGGCTAAGGCCTTGGGTATGAGGTATCAGTCTGGGCAGAAGCTATTCTGAGAATGGACGTAGGCTGGACTGAATGAGGGAAATATGTTGAGGACTGTAGCTGAAGTAACTTCAAGTCACACCGGACTGATCTCCAGGACTGCACCCTTCCCATCATGGACAGTTTATGCACCCTCTGTGAGACCGGATACACCCATCATCCTTGGTAAGTATAGCACATTGATGGACATATGTAACAAGTATGAATTTAAAGTCCCTGACATTGGTCATGAAGCAAAGCCCTTCTATTTGCAGAAAAATAAGTCAAGGAGAGCATTTATCTGGGCATGTTAATTAACTGGCCAATGCTACAACTTCATGAAGATTCCATTTCTTTTATCCAGAACAGCTAGAACATCTAGAGAACACAGTACAACAGGTACAACATGCTACTGAAGATGGCATTTGGTGCTCCTGGTCCCCCAGGTGGGAAATCCTAGCACCATGAGACTTCTCTTTGTGGGGGCTATTGTGAGTTCTCACCCCACACTCTGAAAAGATCCTAGCTATACTATTGTCAATGTGTATGACTGTTTGTGAGTCTACATCCTTTTTACTAATAGTTCTGCAATTGCACATTCCATGTAATCTGCCATTCTGTTGTCTACAAAAAAATCCCAACACCTCTAACACTCCAAAGAAAACAAAGTATGAAGGAAATTACTAAAACTGAGGTGCAAGAAACAGCATGACATTGACACTTAGTGTGCACCTGCAGCTGTTTGGTGTACATTAATAAAATAAACAGTGGTGTGCAATAAGTTACATCTCGTTTGTCATATGCAAGATCTGCCAGCCACATGTGGCCCTCTCACTGACATTTTTTACAATATAAAATGTGACCCAGCTCAGCAGAGGTAAAATTTTTAATGTAATGAAAATGTTTATCAGCACTGGCCTTAGGGTTCAGTAAGGTTTGCTGGCACTTGATGTTAACATGCACCATGTCAGCAGAGAGATAACAATGAAATAAAGCATTAAATCCAATAATTATACTTTGATTTTATTAATAAAAGAGTTATGTATTTTTTAATGGCAATTTTATTTTGGATGCAAATATTTACCCTCTTACGCAACGTGAGGCCAGACTCAAATTTCAAAATTATCCGTTTGTCCCCGTACCGTATGAGTTACAACGGTGTGTTATAAAATCTGAGAGGACGACTAATCAGATACAGTTTCGAGCTGCTCACTGTAAGGCAAAATGTACATACAGAAGATTGCCAAGCTTACGAACGTGTGTGTGTGGGGGGGGGGGGGGGGGCCGCCGGGGGGGGGGGGGGGGGGGGGGGGGGGGGGGGAAGCCGGGGTTGAGCCCTCACTATCCCCCCCCTCCTTCCTTCCGACACAAAAAGACGCGG
>Ga0123357_10015119_pt1 | contig 10108 bp, 8 predicted proteins | sample TergutEmb28metaG_FD_89873 | JGI IMG/M metagenome (GOLD analysis project Ga0123357, IMG submission 89873) | Embiratermes neotenicus P4 segment gut microbial communities from Petit-Saut dam, French Guiana - Emb289 P4 | ecosystem: Host-associated > Arthropoda: Insects > Digestive system > Gut ... | reverse complement strand
TTATCAGAATAGACGGCAAGTTCTATTTATTACTCTAGTCTTCTAGGTTTGGACACCGATGTTTCGGAGAAACATGCTTCCTCCATCATAAAAGTTGAAAAATAAGGCTATCAACCTCTTTCTTCTCCCATAGTTCTGAGTGGCAATGTTTCTGGTAGCCCACCTACACAATCCAACCGCCTCCTCATCCAAATCAGGTGTTATTCAACGCCAGCTTGGGCCTCATCCCTTGAACCCTGCATATTGTAACAACATATTCCTCTGAAACGTTTGTTTCAACCTACAACACTATACGGTGTCACAAGTAAACTAGAAAAGTAAACTACCTAAACACCCCCCCCCCCCCATGAAAATTTAAACTGTATAGAGAAATATATTAGTCGTATTTCATAATCGAGTGTATATCGTTATGTATTAATTATGCTTCCCCAGACAATAACTCTTTGAATAGTTTATACCATGAGATAGCCTACGTATTTTTTGTCACATACTCAGAATTACAAATAATTACTTGTTTACTTATCAAAATTTGGAGTAATGAACACTTATTTCAGGGAGTGCTTGATAACATACTGTCTGCTATACCGTCTGCTGTGTGAAAGCATAAATATTAAAATTTAAGATAAATGATTATGACTCTGTTGGTTTGTATTGGTGCGAAATTTGTCTTGTCATTGAAAGGAAAGGTTAGAGACTAAGGATAATGTAGAATAAGTAGCTAAGTTAGGTACTTACACCAGAAAGGAGGAGAGAGTATCAGGAGGTCGTAGAAAATTTAAAAATGAGGAGCTTCTGGTTTGTACTCTTCGCCAAATATGAGCGTGATCATGTCGTGGAATGTAGGGTCAACATCATTTCTCGTTCATCGTTCACAGATTAACACACCACGCGACTCTAAGTAACGTTAAGTAAACCGAAAATCGTGCGATAAATCCACGAACTTCAGAAGGCTGCTACTTGTTTTTTCTGGGAAGGAAGAAGAGAATTTACTGTATTCTACTGGGCAGTTCTGTAGTCGCTAATGAGTATGGCTTACAGCAAAGTTTCCTGAAGTTGATTGTCCTCCCAGTTCCTCTGGCTTCAAAACATCTGGCGAAATTTCAAATTAAACGGTTGTAACAAGAGGTACAAATATTTGCACATTACTCGGAAATGAGAACTTTCAGTCTGTAAATCGTATTAAGCCTAGAAAGCATCGAAAAATTTTATGATAATGCTTAGTGAATTTGAAAGTGTGTGTCAAAAAGAGCTTGTACCATACCGGAATTGGAGTGGAGAACCTGATGAAGACCACAGACAACGGCATAATTATTCACAGTAGATTGCGTCCGGACGTCTCTCAAATACCAGTCATTCATCGCCATAACCAACTTCCTCGATCATCCAGTTTCACTATACTGAACGTGTGACTTAAAACATCTCGAAACGGCCGGTCACCGGCTGGGAGGTCTAGGTTTAATTATCGGCGAATAAAGAATATTTTCCTTCGCCATTTCGACCAGTCAGTCTTTGTTTTTCATTCAAGCGTGCGGGCGCATCGAAGCTGATAAGGCACGCCGGAGAAGTCTGATTATTTGGAGGTCTGATAACAGGTTCAAATGCTTACGATCAAACTACGTAAGTCCTGGCCAGACACAAGTCCTGTTTTGTATTGTCTGGTGGATGACGCAACGTGCACTATCATTCGCCAGGCGAAAGAGCAGGGGAACAGGAAGAGTGTCAGTCTGGTTTTGACGTTAAGTAGTGTGGCATAAATCATTCCTGTATGACGTAGCGACAGGTACATTGCCCGGAAGGCGTGGGAATGTATTTTTAGGCGATGGGGTATCATGGCAATTCTTAGAGCGGTGTTGACGAAGGTGCAGATATTCTGGAATATTACAGTGTATTTTGGTAAATAGTTACCGACGTTTTTAAGGAGCGTAGCTGCTTCCATCATCTGGTTCTAGCAATATAAAAGCGTGCTAATAGCTGAAGTTGAAGGCAGTACTCTGTTCCGAAACGTCGGTTAGGTCGCAATCTTAATTGTGTAATTATAAAATTAATCGTAAAGTAATCTGCGAATGTATCCAAATCTTGAAAGGAATGCGAATCCTTGAGAAGATACCTAATTTTGAAAGTAAACTAACCTATTTGTTGTATATAAAGCGCCTTTTTCTTAGTCGTTATTGCAGTCGAGTACTAGCCCTTGTTGGCAAAAATGCCACTTTGGTCCACTCTGGAGGTAGAATGGAATGTCTGCCTTGTTTGTGCAACTGATCTGGTCTGCTACGGTGTTCCCGCACTCTTTTCTCATTTTCTCAGACAGCCTAATAGCTATAGTGGACAAACTTTCCATTGCCGCGGTGTGGAGTTCCTAGAAAATTATGTAGTGTATTGGCTTTAGCCAGATTGAGATTTTGTTGGGCAGTAAAGCGTCCGACTCGCATTCGAAAGGTCCTTACACTTGGCTGCCCAGACTTTTTCATGTAACTAACTCCATGAAGCATAGTCCTTCCTGAGAAGCTAACAGATCATCAGCTAGTCAAGAAGTTTCCTCATTTTAAGGAACCTGAAATTTCATTACCGCATACGAGTGCCCATCACCCCTCTGTATCCAGAGTCAGATCAATCCAGTCCTTGCATTCCCATCTTACTTCTTGAAGATACATTTTAATATTATCCCCCTCTACGCTTGTATATTCCAAGTGGTCTCTCCCACAGATCCCCCACTGAACCTGCTAGCGATTTTTTTGTGCTGGATCCACCACACAGTTCTCAAATTCCGTTTGAACAAGTTGCACATCATTACAGCATTTTTATGTAATATTCACATTATACGAATTTTTGGACTCAGCCCAGAAGAAGACTTGTTAGCCCTTCGAACAACCTTTTAAATATTTAAATTTTCTGGAAATGATTCGGAACTAGAATTGAAACTTGTAGTGTTATAATTCGGTCCCTCTCACCACAGCATGGCGCTTCCTCAGGTTGCGGATGGAGCGACGGTCCGCAGATTTGGAGGATAGCTGCTATTGTATTGAATTAGCAGTCGCGGAGGCCGAAAATGGGTGGCCCTCCAGCTTGGGGGTTGGGTGAGGTGCTTACAATTTCTCACCATAAGAACATTTACCTCTATTTCTCAAGGAGTCAGATATGGACGATCCTATTACTTGGCCTCAGCCTCAGTAATTACATACACCATGCAGTATTCCGCGGAAAACATTTCCGTAATTATTTTCGAGCTGAAAGAGCATAAATAGCTTCGGAAACGACGGGGTCGTCTGCTTCGTAGCGCCATATATATTCTTTTGTGATCGTTTGCGAAACTGAACATTGTCATAACCGAGAGGATATCGACCTGAAGTTTCACGTTCGTGAAAATTTAAAATTCAGTCCACGTTTTGAAACATTGTCTTGATTTCATAATTGGAGCAAATATATTAATTAAATCTATTTATACGTTCGGGGAGGTAAAATGGAAAAGGATAAACAATATACTCTATGTTTATTACTAGTATTTGTAGACAGCAGGTTTACCTTTTGTGTGATTTAAAGTGATATTTTGTTTATAATTTTAACGAACACCTTTGCAGTTGACACTGTTACAGGGAATTCGACAAGGAAGATGCAAGGAACACACACACACACATATTTGTATCTGTAAAAGTTAAGAAAATATCCTACATAAGATCCGGAACACACAGAAACCTTTACGATATGTGGGTCTGTGTTTAATGGACGATTGTGAATATATGAAAGCACAAAATTATCTCCATGCCAACCATTCTTTGATAAAACTTCTGCCCGTTAATTTATCCCAATTGCTTTGTGGCCCACCCACTGTGTGCGTCCTTGATGAAATGTTGTTGTTTGTTGTCATTATCTTCTCTAAATTCCTAATCTGTAAGTGACTTTGTATTTTCAAGCATGGTGGGTAGTGCTGCTAGGAAACATCAGTACTTTCATTCCAGCTAGAGTGGTAATTAGCGGTTTATAAACCAGGTACTGAGAAGAGAAAACAATCCTTTGATATGCCGCTAAAACATCATCTGCGGTGTGAGCCGTTCCTAGACATAATGCCATACAATAAAGAACTCGGAACAATTTGCGGGTTAATATCAGACGGCTTGGTAAACAGGCCCCACATCTGCTTCTCGTAAAGGTACCAAAATATGAAATTAAATATAAAAATTTAAATTCGAATACGATATTCCGTGTAATATTTTGTGTTGTAAGAGGTTACCAGAACCATACTTAGAGCGAAATTAACCACAGGAAATGGAATTTTAACATGACAGCGGATTTTGTAAGAGCTGAACATTTTATGGTGAGATTTCCCCCGTCTACGCCATGAAGGAAAATAGAGAGAATAGAGGTATAGCTCCACTCATTCGTAACCTCCGCACTAGATGGGAGTTACTGATTAATTTCACGCCCCGGCCGCTTTACTCCCGGGAAGGAAGACTGATACCATTCATTATTAGGCTGGGTGGTCCCCAGATTCGGCCTGGGCGTATTGTAGATCAGAAAAATTATTTGCCCCTACCGGCTTTCAAACCGCCGGCCGTCATGCCCATAGCTTAGTTTTGGCAACTAATGTGGATGAAACAAAGGGTGACCAGCCACTGCAATTCGAAATCAAAGTGCCAGTTTCGGAGCAATTCTGTGACAATAATCATAATTCCTTGTGGACTGCGTGAGAGAGGGTTATACGTTGTGACACTCGACATCTTGGGATTGTCGTAGGTGTCAGGTCGAGATGAGAAATTTTGTCGCAAATGCTGAAAGAATGAAGTCGCTTTTGAGACCTAGACGTAGATCGAAGGGTAATATTATGTTGGATCTAACAGGAATGGAATCATCTGGCTGAGAATGGGGAAGGGTTTGCGGATTTTGAAAACACAGTACTGAACCTGCGGGTCCTGTAAAAGACAGAAAGTTTCTTGGCGAGCTGAGCGACAGTCAGCTTCTGAAGAATGCCGCTGCTACGTGAGGTGAGCAGGTGGCTATGTTGGTAGCGACACATTGAGGCTGGATATAGGAGTTACATGAATCATTGTGCGTTTAGAAAGTGACAACAAAACGCTGAACACAAATTCAGCCATGATTTCATCGGAATTAAGTTATACCTTTAAACAAAAACATTTTAAAGTTTAATATTCGAGTCATTTAGTAGCAAGAGGCTGCGGAAAACTGCATGACGATGAATTTCCTGTGTTTTAGTGCTCGCCAAATACTATTATTATAAACAAATCAAAGACGAAGAGATGGGCAGAGCGTGTGGCACACAGGGGAAGGACGTGGAACGCATACAGGGTTTTGGTGGGGAAACCTGAAAGAATTAGGCTGTTTAGTAAATACAGGCTTAGATGAGAACAATATAGTATTAATATGGATCTGAAAGGAAGAGTATGGGGAATTGTGAGCTGGTTATATGTTGTTCAGCCTAGGGACCAAATGGGGGGTGGCTTTTTTGAAAATAGTAATAAATTTTGGGCCCCATAAAATGCGAGCAGCATCTTGAGTATCTGAATGACTTTAGGTTTGCCCTAGGAACATACCATATATTCTCAAATCTATTCCGCACTAATTTTTGCCGATTTCTTAAACGAAAAAAAAGTTAGTTCGCGGTTCTAATCCGCACCTGTGGGAGGACGATGGTGAAGATAAAAATGATAGTGACTGGGTGACGGATAACGATTCAGGTATGAGTGATGACGGCGAGTCTGATGAGTAATAAATTATAAATATAATGTAATATAATATTATATTATAAATAATAAATAAAATAACAAATGATTGTATTGTATTGTTCTTACGGCACGTACAACGGCTCTATAATTTTTTCCAAAATCCAGCTCACGACCGCGAATCTAATCCGCACGCGATTCTAATCCGCATCTGATTTTTTGGCCCTCTGAAACTGTAAAAAGGGTGCGGATTAGATTCGAGAATATACGGTATATACCTTATATACGGTGTTCGTTTAAGAAATCATTGAACTTCCGCTCGCAGAATTGAACTACTTTGTCGATTTAATGAAGATTCGGGATCTTGAGAATTCCAAGCTTGATGCTGGTAACATAACTATTAGTTCTAACGAAGCAGTTTTGGATTTGAAAACTGCGCTGTTCTGGGTTATTACGCAGAGAATAGTGGTAATTTCTTACTGACGTTTAACCCTGAGGATGGGACCGATATTTTGTTCCGAAACGTATGTAAGCAGTTACTTCACGGAAGAAGCCTGAAATCACGCATAGGTCTAGATTTGTGTGGGTACAGTCACATCACTGCGGAAGGTAATACTAGTTTCCTACTTTCAACATGGAAGTCAGAATACTCCTGTGCGAGACTTAAGTGTATTTCCTTGTGAACACGTCGACAAAATATGCACTCTCTCATCTCTACCGGCACTTCATTTTATGTCGGTACAGGCCTCTGCGATCTCAATAGACAGGGGTGCACACAGTTACTTTGCCCTCTTGCATCTTCCCGCGCTTCTTTTTTATTCTTTTCACTTCTTGCTCTTGTCTTTTTCTCTCTTTCTGTCGTTTTCTTTCATTCGGCCTTTCTGTCACCGTTGCGGCTTTAATTTGACATTTTTGTTATTCCAATCATTTTCTTTGAATCTCTCGTTTTTTGTCGTTATTTCAATAATTCCTTGGCATTCGGCGATGCTGTTACTTTGCTTTCATTTTGGTGGTTTCTTTACACGATTTGGATTCCAACTTTCTATTTTTCTGCACTTAATTGTGTTCTCCAAACGTGTGAGTTTTCATTCGGTCTTTCTGTCAACCTCTACTTCTGTCACCGTTTCCCATTCGGTTTTTGTTTATTTATTTATTTGTTTATTTTTTTGCCATTCTGTCATTCAGGTAGGTTGTGTGTCATTTTCCTATGTTCCTTCGCCATTTTTATTCGTCCATTGTGTAATGAATTTCAGTAGATAGAAGGTTTCTATGACCGATCCTGGTGGCCTTGCAGTCTGAGGCGTCGATCTGCGGCCGCCCTATTGCTGTCATCGCAGGTTCGGATCCCGCTATATGACTTGGTTATTCGTCTCTTGTGTTTGTAGTATGTTGTGTAGGAAGCGTCCTCTGCGAAGAGCTGATCAATCGTTCAGAGGAGTTCTACCGACTACGTGAGTGTGTGTAATGGTGTGTGTTATGAAAACCTGAACAATGAGGCGGCATAGACCCGAGATGGGCTGTAGCGTACGAGGAAAAAAAAATGTTTCTCTTCTGTAACTAAGGGTTTTGAAAAACCAGGATTCATTTTTATGACACTATTACTTCGCGATGATGTAATATTAAAAACAATACTCTTATGTAAAAAGAATCTTACGTTAAATGCAATTTAGTGAAACGGTTCAGAAGCGCACCCTACGCCTTTCTGGCGCGACTTGTATTGGCATCGATGGTAATTATTGTAAAGCTTGCTTGTAAGAACGTTGGAGAATTGTGATATTTAATCTCTTGTTTGTCCTTGGTCCTCGGTGGTCTGTGATTCAAGATAATAATATTTCTTGAAGCAATCTCATCCTACTGCTGGAACATATGTTCTGATACACATATTTTTCTCTCTTGCCTGCGATGTGGAGTTTAAAGCCTTTTCTAAATGAATTTTGAGGTTCTCACGGTGGTGACTACGATTATTACAGTCTTGCAGGATGTGATGCCGTGAAGTCTGACACACATATACCGACATGTCAAAAGAACTTGCTTCCTGCATCAATCCTGCTAATTGAGGGAACAGATAAAAGTTATTTACTCTGATGAAGAAGGCAGCAGTTGAAGCATCAGTAGCCTACACTGCTATGGATCACACGGCGTCATATTCCAGATCAGGATAAGCTTCGAACTCTTGTGCTCTTAATACGCGTAAATATTACTATAAAGATCTCCATATGAAATGGTCGTAACACGTAACGTTTTTCCATACTGCTGCTCTATTTCCCACGGAATGTGTTCCACAGGTCAGACACGAAGCAGAATATAACATTCGACTTCTCACCTAGTACAGCTGCGTTAATCGTGAGGTGGGTGTAACGCTTTACCTTAAGGGAAAGAAAACTTACCAATTGTATTTTCGTTTCGTTGAATTTAAACCCTTTTTGTTTCGTCGTCGTCGTCCTCGTCATCATCATCATTATCAGCAGCAGTAGCAACAGCAGCACCATCCAAAAGGAAGACCCCAAGGGTCTGTTTCGGTTTTATAGTAAATATTTCCTTCTCCTTCTGAGGTTCCAACTTTCCACTAAATAGAGAGCTTAAAGGTCGTAGTTTGTCGAGCTGTTCCTCTTGGACCCAGTCCTGAGAGTTAATGGTGTCCGTTCTCTTTTTGACCTTCAATATTTAATTAATTTACACTCGCATTTCTTTGAATATCTGCTGCATGCAGTAGAGTTTCAAATAAAAGGACATCTGAAGGAGTTCTGTGTTTTTATTTTGTGCTGTAAACCAGTCTATGATAAATATTTTTTTTAAAGAAACATATATAGTATGAAATTAACTTTATGTGAATTAGTTAGTGTTTAGAGGTTTATCAGAACGATAAGCTCCAAAACTGAATGTTCCAGCCGCCTGATTTCACAAAAACGCGTGCAGCATTTTCGTAATGCAGTAAAACAAAAATACTACAGTCTGTACTACAAAAGTATGTTAATTATATATATTAATTATTTTGTAGTGTGCATTGTTGATATTATTAATATCTTACCCATTATAGTTCGGGTGATTAAATCGAGAAGATTGAGGTGGGCGGGGCATGTAGCACGTATGAGGGACAGGAGAGTTGTATACAGGGTTTTGATGGGGAAACCTGAGAGAGAGAGAGAGGGGGGGCGGGGGGCACTTGGAAAGGCCAGGCGTACATAGGAGGATAATTTTAAGATGGATCTTCAGGAAGTGGTGTATGGGGGCATGGACTCGATCGATCTGGCTTAGGATAGGGACAGATGGCGGGCACTTGTGAATGCAGTGATGAACCTTAGGGTTCCATAAAATGCAGGGTATTTCTTAACTAACTGAGAACCAGTTAGCTTCTTAAGAAGGACTCTGCTCCATGGAGTAAGTAAACAAGTAAGTAAATACGTACGTACACGGCCAGTGTGTCATAAAATTCGTCCTGTAGGTATCTCCATTGCGCACAGGGCACAAAGAACGACTAACAACTTGCCAAATTTCGTTTACCCTTCTAATAATGTCGGTATGCAACAACCAAATATATTACTATAGAAGGGAAGGTTCTTCAGTTAGCTACATGCCAATGGCGAACGTAGGATAATCTGTGGTTGCATGTCGCATGCGGCATGTTGTCATGTCATCCCTGAATCTTTGTGCACCGAACACGATGTTCCAGCTGCTACATGTGTGCGTGGAAATGCGGTTACACTGCCTGCATCTGCTCGATACTGCGGCCTTTCAGATGGTTTAGTGCCTTCTTCCTTCACGTCCGTACTTGTAAGTCCAGAGATTTATTGCCTTTTGTTACCTGAAGAGAGCGTCTGCTGCTGCATCTTTGTTGTTATTCTGTGCTTCTAGAGATCACATCTCCCACAGACAAACAGCCGAGCGTAACTACGTATGTCATTAGCTGCTCTTTTGTTTTCAAGCTTCCGCTTTTCGTATTTGAAGGAGCGTATGTAATTCTTTGTCACTAATGAGCCGTACTTCTTGTGTTGTTCGACAACTAAAATATAAATAATAATAGCATTTTTGATTTCTAAATAATACACAGAATTCTTTATACATTTTGTAACGCGGCATGGTAACCGCACAGAAAAACAAGGACATGCATTTGAGGGTCAACAGGATTTGATCCCGCCATTCTAGCTATAGAAGTCCAAAACCAAACGTATGTGCTATAAAAGTCTTCGTCTTCTTCTCTTTTAACTTCTTCCCCACCTCCTCCTCTTCCTCCTCCTCCTCCTCATCCTCCTCATCATCATTTTCGTTATAGGTGATACTGCAACGTAAGCGTGGATGGGAGGCTATTATTAAAACGGACCTCCAAAAAATATGATTTCGGTTAGTGGACGTGATTTAGCTGCTTCAGGATATGGGCCAGTGGCAGACTGTTGTAAACTCAGGAACCTGCAGATTCCATAGATGGGGGGGGGGGGGGG